>Ga0209048_10007292_pt1 | contig 10236 bp, 9 predicted proteins | sample FrelakmetCRP12CR_FD_187146 | JGI IMG/M metagenome (GOLD analysis project Ga0209048, IMG submission 187146) | Freshwater lake sediment microbial communities from the University of Notre Dame, USA, for methane emissions studies - CRP12 CR (SPAdes)... | ecosystem: Environmental > Aquatic >... | reverse complement strand
TGGAACAGCGCGAAGGTAATCCTATAGTATTCGAATGACCATCTTTCTATTTTTTTATTATACTACTTTATCGTTTCTTATGAAACAGGCCTTATTGTGAATATTCAGGATAGATGAAATAATTCGCTTCACTTTCCGGAGTTTTTCTGTATAATTAAAAAATGGATGACCACAGACATTCGCAGAGACAACCGACCACGACAAAACGGGACTGTGAAGTGGGAATTTTCACGTTCAAACATCTTGACTGGACGAACCACCATGCATCCATCGTTGACATAAGCAACGGCGGTATCGGCATTGAATTGAACACACGTACCGAACCAGGGATCGTCTGGTTCAAGGACCGGATCTTTGGGCAACACAGCGGTGTGTTGCTCTGGAGCAAACAGGTGGGTTCTCAGTACCGGTCAGGAATTCGATTTATGTCCCTGTCCCACGATATCGAACAGTTCGTTAACAATACGGGAACACAATCGATGCAACGCGAACCGCTCAAGGACCTGCATAAGATCGTTGCAATGCAGATCGCATCAATAAAGACAGATATTGTCTAATTGGTCATACTACAAACTCCGCGCGCATTCCCGGACCAGCAAAAGAAAAAGCTGTTGAATAGGCACCTTGCCTTTTCAACAGCTGACCGAAACTTCAACTCCGTGGTCTGATACTACGCCTGTCCTGCCGAGCCGAGCACTTCCTTGTTCTTATGGATGATCATCTTGATCAATTCGTCGCGTGCCGGGCCGAGGTATTTTCTCGGATCGAATTCAGCGGGCTTTTCGGCCAGTGTCTTCCGGATCATCGCTGTCATCGCGAGGCGGCCGTCGCTGTCGATGTTGACCTTGCATACAGCGCTCCGCGCCGCCTTCCTGAGCTGGTCTTCGGGGATGCCGACCGCGTCCTTCAGTGCCCCGCCGTTCTTGTTGATGATCTGGACGTACTCGGGGACTACCGACGACGCACCGTGCAGTACGATGGGGAAGCCCGGTATCCGCTTCTCGATCTCCTCAAGGATGTCGAACCTGAGCGGCGGCGGGACCAGCACGCCCCTTGCGTCTCGCGTGCACTGTTCGGGTTTGAACTTCATGGCGCCGTGGGACGTGCCGATCGAGATGGCCAGTGAATCGACATTTGTCTTTTTCACAAAGTCCTCAACCTGCTCAGGCTTCGTGTAAGTGGACTTCTCAGCCGAGACTGCGTCCTCAATGCCCGCAAGTTGGCCCAGTTCCCCCTCTACTACGACATTGTTTGCGTGGCAATATTCAACCACCTGTCTAGTTAATTTCACGTTGTCATCGTATGAATGATGGGACCCGTCGATCATGATGGATGAAAAACCCGTATCAACGCAAGATTTGCAGAGTTCGAAGGTATCACCGTGGTCAAGGTGGAGGGCGAACTTCACCGGTGAATTGGCGTCCTTGATCATCCCGACCGCACCCATGGCCAGGAAACGCAGGAGTGTCTGGTTCGCGTACTTCCGGGCGCCGCTCGAGACCTGCAGGATGAAATGCGATCTCGATTCAACACATCCCATGACGATGGCTTGAAGCTGCTCCATGTTGTTGAAATTATACGCTGGGATCGCGTACTTGCCCTTCATTGCCTTCGTGAACATGTCCGTGGTCGTGACCAGACCAATATCCTTGTATGATACCTTATCCATAATACTGTTTTCCTCCTGTTATCAGAGTTGATCTGCAATCTTAAGCCATTTTATCACAAGTTCTGTGCAAACTTCAAGAGTTTATCATGAATTGTGTCAAATCAAAATAGAATGTCCTGGAGGTCAAATGGTCTTCCGGAGTTATAAAGCAAATATACTTCCCAATCGATCCCAGTCTCTGCACAAGACAGATGGAAATGACGTAGTATCAAGAGATTTCCCACTGATGCCGATAGTATCGGGCAATAACGCCAGTATCGTATCAGGTTCTCGCGGTACGAACCATCGTTTCCTCCACTGGCATCTCGTTTCTTTAACAAATCCTTGACAATGCCCCTTTAATATCCGATAATAAAAAATAATTAAAGTTACATAAGCAACACTGCCGCGTCACCATGAGCGGCATATGTGTTTTTGGTCATCACGGGAACGACAAGGAGCAGGATTTGCCGGCTGAATATCTCGAGTTTGAAAAACCGATCGCAGAATTGGAAAAAAAGATCGAGGAGCTGACGCTCTTCACGTCGAATGGGAACATCGACCTCGAAGAGGAGATCCTTAAGCTCCAGAAGAAATCCGATCAGCTGCTGGCCGAGATCTATTCACGGCTGTCGCCATGGCAGAAGGTTCAGATCTCGCGCCATGCGAACCGTCCGTATACCCTTGACTACATCGAGGCCATGCTCACCGATTTCACAGAGATGCACGGTGATCGCGGCTTTGCCGACGATCCAGCCATTGTCTGCGGCATGGCGAAGCTGGACGGGATGCCGGTCGTGATCATCGGCCACCAGAAAGGCAGAACCCTCAAGGAGCGGGTGTACCGCAACTTCGGGCAGCCGAATCCAGAGGGTTACCGCAAGGCATTGCGCTTGATGCGTTTTGCGGAGAAGTTCAAAAAGCCCATCATCACGTTCATCGATACCCAGGGAGCCTATCCCGGGATCGGCGCGGAAGAACGGGGCCAGGGAGAGTCCATCGCCCGTAACCTCCTGGTCATGTCCCTCCTTAAGGTACCCATCATCGCGGTGGTGATCGGCGAAGGCGGGAGCGGCGGCGCACTTGCTCTGGGAGTCGCGGACCGCGTGCTCATGCTTGAACATGCCACCTACTCTGTCATCTCCCCCGAAGGGTGCGCCGCCATCCTCTGGAACAACGGCGCCAAGGCGAGCGAGGCAGCCGAACTGCTTAAGATCACGGCGCAGGATCTCTTTCATATGAATGTTATCGACGAAGTGGTGGAGGAGCCCATCGGCGGGGCGCACCGTGACGCGCGAAGGGCCTCGGAATTGCTCAAAGAAGCCATCACGAGGAACCTGATGGAGATCAAGAATATGCCGACGGATGAACTCGTGAAGAGACGATATGAGAAGTTCAGAAAATTAGGGATGTACGATCAATTGTAGCAGCGTCTGATGCAGCGTCGCCCGATCGGGCAGAACGTCAAACGGACATATTGTCAAGAGGTAACCACGCCCTGCACTCGCGCCATGCACTCGTAACCGCCGGGTGCAGGCAGAGCACGCAGAGATGATTTTGATTGAATGAAGAAACTGCTTATGTGTCCTTCCTACCTTTCTGTGATCTAGTTGTGTTACCAGTCACATTCGTTTTCATCATCTTTAAACCAGGATAACGTCGAGTATCTGAATAATAAAATAATCTCGAAGTGTTCCCTACCCCCGAGCATTCCTCAGTGACCTCTGTGGTATATCCGGACATCTGCATTACGCTTCTTCCTACTTATACCCGAATCAACTGAACAGTCGGAAAAAGAGAAAGGTCACTCCGGCGCCGAGCAGTGCGCCGGCGATTACCTCTATGGGACGGTGAATTCCCGACGACCACCTGCTCCAGCTCACCATGACTGCAAGCAGAAAGGTCAGGAGAATGATCGGTAACGAGTCTGTCAGGTACAACGCTGCGGTCCAGACGGAAAAGGAGACGGCGGCATGACCGCTCGGCATGCCGCCCCGAAGCGGTTCGCCGGTGCCGAACAATGTCTTGAGCATGATGACGAGAATGATGACTACCGCAAGAGAAACGAAAGCCACCACGTCGTTCGGCGTCTTGTGTAGGTGCCAGTTCCCTGCCAGGATCGCTTCTTTGAACGCGGGATACAGAATAAGATATCCGAGCGTCAGCGCCCCGATGGAAGCAATGAGCACGACGCCGGCGGCGATGTCCTTGGCGTTCTTCGCCATGGGGTGATAATCCTCCGAGATCATATCCACCATTGTCTCGATGGCGGTGTTCAGCATCTCGGTGGCCAGAACGAGCACGATCGCCATGCACAGCAGGATCAAGTCGGTTCTCGAAATGTGCAGGACCAGTCCCAGGATGAGCGCCGCCAGCGCCGCAAAAAGATGAAGGCGCATATGCCGCTGGCTCTTGATGGCATAAATGATCCCTTCGATCGCGAGATTGGCGCTCTTTACCCACTTCTTCATGCGGAGATCCTCTTCAGGAACTGCCGCTCCTTCTGTTCCATGCTACGGGCTTCCTTGAGGCCCTGCTCATGATCGTAGCCAAGCAAATGGACAAGGCCATGAACGAGCAGTCGTTCAAGTTCAACGATAAGTGAATGCCCCGCTTTATCAGCCTGGCGCGCTGCAGCCGGAACGGAGATGACTATATCGCCGAGCATGTCAGGCTGGATATGGATGAACCTCCCCTCGCGCAGCGGGAACGACAGGACGTCCGTGGTTCTGTCCTTTTTGCGCCATGAGTGATTGAGCGTGCGCATTGCCTGGTCGCCGATGAACAGGACGCTCAACTCGGCATCAGGAAGACCAAGACTGCGCAGCAGCTTCTCGAGCTTTGTCCCGAGGACCGCTATCGGCAGTCTTCGTTTCCTCAGTTTGTTTGTTATCCTGATGTTCACGGTGATCCTTTTCTGCGTTGAAATCCATGCCGGGATAGTCGATGCGATGATGGAAGATACCGGTCAGAACAAGATTAAAGCTCCTGGATATGACCCGCAGGTCCTTGAGCGTCAGGTCGCACATGCTCAGCTGGTCATCAAGGAAGAAGCGGGTGATGACACTGCTGGTAAGCATCTGGATCCGGTCGGGTGTCGGGTTTTCGAGAGTTCGTGATGCCGCTTCGACTGAGTCGGACAGCATGACGATGGCTGCCACCTTCGTCCTTGGACGGGGTCCGGGATAGCGGTAAACCTCCTCGGCGATAGGCGCGAACGGCTGAAGCTCTTTTGCCTTCTGATAGAAATAAGTGATCAGCGAGGTGCCGTGATGCTGCTGAATGATGTCGATGATCGCCGACGGGATACGGTGAGCGCGGGCGATCTCCACCCCTTCCTTGACATGAGACGCGATGATCAGGCTGCTCATGGACGGCATGAGACGGTCGTGCTTGTTCTCCGTGGGCCGCTGGTTCTCGATAAAATACTCTGCTTTATGCGTCTTCCCGACATCATGGTAGTACGCGCCGACCCGCGCGAGAATAGCGTTCTCGCCGATGGCTTCGGCAGCGGCCTCGGCCAGGTTCCCGATAAGAATGCTGTGGTGGTAGGTCCCGGGGCTCTTGTATACCAGTTCCTTGAGCAGGGGCTGGTTGGGGTCCAGATACTCCAACAGCTTTATATCAGTGGCGATGTCGAACACCGTTTCAAAGAACGGCAGTAACGCCGAGACGATCGTGGATACGGCGATCGCGCAGATTACGCCCGCCCCAAGGTCATAGGCCCCTCGGTTCCAGAGTTCACCCCGGTACAGGTCGATGCCGAAGATGGCAAGCAGGTTGACGAGCGCTGTCAGCGCCCCCGCTTTCAATAGTGCCGTCCGCTTTTTGCACCGGATAACGCTGAGCGCCGCCACGATGCTGCTGACGAAATAATAGACGGGGATGAGGGGTTCGCCCAGGTACAGGATGCCGAGCAGGATGCTGACGACGAACGAGAAGCCAAGGGCGAGATGAAAGTCGAGCAGCAGGCTCGTCAGCATGGCGCCCGCGGCCACGGGAAGCATGAAGCCGATCGTCATGATATCCAGATGCAGTTTGTCAGCCAGGAGTGACAGCACGTATTTTCCCGACTGCGATAGGATGATCGTCATAAGCAGCAGGCAGGCCAGCAGCACGATCTTTTTCCATTCTGCAATGAGCGCGGGCCGGTACCGCTTGATGTCCCGATAGAACAGGTAGAGAATCGCAAGGATGAGTATGCACAGGCCGAGGTAGGCATGGAGCCGGTTGCCGATACCTTCTCGGCGGGCGATTTCCTGAAGGATCCGCTCCGCACTTTCCGTAACCGTCTGTCCTGATCCGACGATCAGCTCTCCCTTGTTCACCTTGAGCGATAGTGTTTGGTCAGGCCCCGGGTATTCAATATAAAGGGTATAAGGCGCAACGATATCGTGGTCGGCGGTCTCGCCACGTTCCAGAAGAGGTATCCGGGGGAGCAGTACAAAAGCGAGAATGACCGCCGTCACGAGAGCGATGGCTGACATAACGATCCTGATAGAAATAGGGATACCTGAAGGGGCCTCGTCACGGTCGTGTTCCTGGTCATGGGTCTTGGTCAGAAGTTTCGCCGCTGATTTATTGCTGTTCATCATTTGCTGCCTCATAATGTTCGTATGCCTTGATGATCTGTTGCACGAGCTTGTGACGCACAACATCCTTATTCGTAAAATAGACGAACCGTATATCTTCGATGCCCTCGAGGATATTCTGCACCTCGATGAGACCCGAACCCCTCCCGCTCGGGAGGTCGATCTGAGTGATATCACCGGTGATAACGGTCTTCGAGTTAAATCCGAGCCGGGTAAGGAACATCTTCATCTGTTCAGAGGTGGTGTTCTGTGCCTCATCCAGGATGATAAAGGAGTCGTTCAAGGTGCGTCCGCGCATGAACGCCAGCGGAGCGATCTCAATGTCCCCGCGCTCGACGAGCTTGTTCGCCTTTTCGGACTCGATCATGTCATACAGCGCATCGTACAACGGACGCAGATAGGGATTGATCTTCTCGTACAGGTCGCCAGGCAGGAATCCGAGCTTCTCACCAGCCTCAACCGCCGGGCGCACCAGAATGATCCTGCTCACCTCTCGCCTCAGGAGCGCGGAAACCGCCATGGCCATGGCGAGATAGGTCTTGCCCGTACCTGCCGGTCCGATGCCGAACACGATATCGTACTGCCTGATCGCTTCTATGTATCTTCGCTGGGTTTCGTTTTTGGGCGCAACGGGGCGTTTTCTGCTTGAGACAGGGACCGCTTTCTGAAAGATGTCCTTCAACGCTGCGGATGAATTGGAAGAATATGCGTGGATCGCGTCTCTTACGTCGTCCTTCTGAAAAATGATGCCTTTTGCAAGCATGTCGGCAAGCTGGGTGATAAGGTGTTCTACTTTCGAGACAGCCTTCTCCTCGCCCTCGATCTGGATCCTGTTGCCTCGTGCGTGCAGGACCACTCCATAGGTATTCTCGATCAGCCTCAGGTTCTTGTCCAGGTCGCCGTACAGACTTGGCAATGACTGTTCGTTTTCTATGGTCAGATTAACGGCAAAGGTTTTCATGAGTTGGCGCTACACCGGGTTGGCGGAACCCGCATGGTTATTATGTTAACACGGTGAATTTTCAAAGTCAATTTGACTTTTAAAAATCGATCCCCTTTTGCGCCTGAACGCCGGTACTGAAGGGGTGCTTGAGATCACGCATTTCGGTTACCATGTCGGCCGCGGCAATAAGGTCGGGGTGCGCATCACGGCCGGTGAGGATCAAATGAAGTTCGGGCGGTTTGCTCCGGACAAGTTCCAGGACATCCCTGATATCGACCAGGCCGAGTTTTACCGCAACATTGATCTCGTCGAGGATCACGATGTCCCAAGAGGCCGAGTGTATGCGCTGGCGCGCCGCTGTCAGCGCTTCAGCGGCCGCTTTCTTGTGTTCGTCCAATGGCGCGGTATTGCCGCAACAGTTTACAAAGCCCTTGCCGAGAGAAACGAATTCGATCTCGGGAGCGAGCCGCTCGACTGCACGCGTTTCACCGGTCTCGGATGGGCTTTTAATGAACTGCACGAAGGACACGTACATTTTATGGCCGAACGCACGGAGCAATATCCCCAGAGCCGCGCTCGACTTTCCTTTTCCATCTCCGGTAAAAACGATCACCAGTCCTTTTTGCAAGGTCCGCTCCTTAGTCCGTGCTTGAATATGACGAATCATAGCATCTTGCATGATAAAACTCAAGAGAAGAAGAGGCGACCCTGTCTGGATACGCGGGAATCAATGCCTTTTTTGACAGGATTACAGGATGAGGGCCGACTTGATCCGCTCGAAAAAAGTCATGATCTATCGCAAAGGCGTGGAGACGCGAAGGAATGAAAATTGAAATATACAAGGATGTTCTCTGCGCCTCTACGTCTCGGCGGTTAAATTCGACTTGTTACAAAGCCTTCCTCTATCCCTTTTTTGAAAATATCCTGTTAATCCTGTTATCCTGTCAAAGACTCAGCCTGCCCTTATTGTTTTTTCCCTACGGAAAGGTTAACGGCTTATCAGTTTTGCTTTTAGCAGCTTCAGGAGGTATAATGCAACCCATGCAAAAAGGCAGATCGGTCCTCCTCACCCTGTTCCTGGTGCTCTTCGCGGCTCTCATTGGAGGGGGCGCCGGATTTATCATCTTTTCACTCTGGGACCTGCCCGAGATCAATCTCCTCGAACAATACAAACCGAGCATCACCTCTCGCGTCTATTCCGACAACAATAAGCTGCTTGCGGAGTTCTATCTCGAGAACCGCACTCCGGTGGTCTTCTCGGACGTACCCGATATGCTGATCAAGGCGCTTATTGCCACCGAGGACACACGGTTCTACAGTCATCACGGGCTTGATCTGCGCGGGATTGCCCGGGCAATGTACCGCAATATAAAAGCCCGGAAGGTCGTCGAAGGCGGCAGCACGCTTACACAACAGCTTGCCAAGGTGCTTTTTCTGAACCCCGAACGAAGATATTCACGCAAGTTCAAGGAAATGACACTCGCACTCAGGATCGAGCAGCGTTACACCAAGCAGGAGATACTGTCGATGTATCTGAACCAGATCTATTTCGGCAGCGGCGCCTACGGCGTCGAAGCAGCGGCACAGATCTACTTCGGGAAATACGCCAAAAACCTTAACCTCGCCGAATGCGCGCTCCTTGCGGGTCTTCCCCGGACCCCGAAATACTATTCCCCGTTCAGATCACCGAAAAGCGCCCTGGGAAGGCGCGCCTATGTCCTGAACCGCATGGCAGCCGCCGGCGTCATATCCAGGGAGCAGGCTGAGGAGGCTAAGAAAGCACCCCTGCCGGTCCAGGCAGCGATCAAAGCAGGCGGATCGGCGCCCTATTTCGTCGAATATGTGCGCCAAAAAGTAGAAGAGCGCTTTGGGTCCAGCATCCTCTATTCCGGCGGGCTGAACATCTATACAAGTATCAACGACGATCTGCAGACCTACGCGGAGCAGGCTGTGGCAGCCGGCATCTTGAAAATCGAGTCCCGGCATAAAGCCCGCGTTCAATCCCCGCTCCAGGCTGCGCTTTTTGCCGTCGAGCCGGCAAGCGGCCGCATCCTTGCCATGGTAGGCGGACGGGACTTTGGTAAAAGCCAGTTCAATCGCGCATGGCAGGCTCTGCGGCAGCCCGGTTCAGCATTCAAACCGGTCATCTATGCAGCGGCCCTCGACCGTGGTTTCGGCGCTTCCGACATCCTTGACGACTCGCCACTGACGATCAAGCTGGACCGCAACAAGAACTGGTCGCCCGAGAACTTCTCACGGACCTATCAAGGCAGGGTGACGCTGCGGAAGGCGCTCATCCAGTCGTTGAATGTGCCCACGATCAGGCTGCTTGAAAAGATCGGCATTGACGAGACAATCCAGTATGCGAGAAAACTCGGCATCAAGAGCACGCTCAACCCCTATTTGTCGCTGGCTCTCGGCAGCTCGGATATGACGCTTGCCGAACTGACCGCCGTGTACTCCGTGTTCGCCAATCACGGAATCAGGATGGGACCGATATCCATCCTGAAGATCACGGACAGCACAGGCCGGGTGCTGTATTCAAACAATGCGCTTCCCATACAGGCCATCAAACCCGAGACCGCATATCTCACCACCGACCTGCTCAAGGGTGTCATCGAGCAGGGAACGGGTTGGAAGGCCCGGGAACTCGGCAGGCCGGCGGCCGGCAAGACAGGCACCACGAACGACTACCGAGATGCGTGGTTCATCGGCTATACGCCGACTTTGGTGACCGGGGTCTGGGTCGGATACGACGACCAGACGAGCATCGGTTACCGGGAAACGGGGGCGCGCGCCGCCCTCCCGATCTGGCTCGAATTCATGAAAAAAGCGCATGCCGACCGTGCTCCTGAAGATTTTATTGCGCCCGAGGGCGTGCTCTTCAGGCAGATCGATCCCCGGACCGGTCTGCTCAGCACGGAGATCTGCAAACAGTCCGTTCGGGAGGCCTTTCTGCCCGGAACGGAACCGAGACAGTATTGCAATGAGACCGGCGTCTCAACCGATGAAATGCTCATCCAGGATGAAGCGCCGTAATGTAATAGAGAATA
>Ga0209048_10007291_pt1 | contig 10236 bp, 10 predicted proteins | sample FrelakmetCRP12CR_FD_187146 | JGI IMG/M metagenome (GOLD analysis project Ga0209048, IMG submission 187146) | Freshwater lake sediment microbial communities from the University of Notre Dame, USA, for methane emissions studies - CRP12 CR (SPAdes)... | ecosystem: Environmental > Aquatic >... | reverse complement strand
ACGCGCGTCGTCACTTCAAAGACGCGCCAGCGCCGGGCGGCGGCGGCCTGCCCCAACCGGGCGTTCGTCGTCCGTGAACGCGGGAAGGACGACGCCGAACCGGCCGGACGACCGCCCTGGGCACCGGCACACACCCTCGACTAGGCAGCGCTGGCGACGGGGCCTTGTCGCCGCACCGCAGCCGTGGTCGAATGGGGACCCGTCCGACCTTCCGGTCGGTGACCCCTCGTGCGGACCGTCCCCGTGCGGCGGGCTCTGAGCAGTGCGCTCACCTCCGTCCCCCGTCGTCGACGAGGAGCATCCGTGGGCAAACTGGTCGGCGTCGCCGCCCTGATGGTGACCGTGCTGATCCTGGGCGTGGCCACACTGGCCGCCGCCGTCGGCGGCGGGACTCCGTCGTCGACCACCGGTTCGCCCAACGGCCCGTCCCCCGGCGGAACGGCTCCCGCTCTTCCGTCGGGATGGGCCGAGATGGAGACGGCAGCCGCGGCCACCTGTCCCGGCCTGTCGTGGTCGGTCCTGGCCGCCATCGGCACGGTCGAGTCCGGCAGCGGGCGCTCGACGGCGCCCGGCGTCACCTCGGGTGCGAACAGCGCCGGTGCCGAGGGTCCGATGCAGTTCGAACCGTCGACCTTCGCCGCCTATGCGACCGTCGGCCCCGGTGGCCGTGCGCCGGCCAGCCCGTACGACCCGATCGACGCCGTGTTCACCGCGGCGGCGATGCTCTGCGCGGACGGCGCAGGCACGCCGGCGGGCCTCCGCGGCGCCGTCTTCGCCTACGACCACTCGGATGCCTACGTCGACACGGTCCTGACCCTGTCCTTGGCGTTCGCCGCCGACCCGGCCGTCGACAGCACGGTCATCGCCACCCTGGCGTTCGCCGCCGGTCGACTCGGGGCCCCGTACGCGTGGGGTGGCACCGGGGCCGGAGGGTTCGACTGCTCGGGGCTCTCGCAGGCCGCCTACGCAGCGGCAGGGACGTCGCTCCCCCGGGTGGCCCAGGACCAGTTCGGGCAGGGACCCGCCGTGCCGGACGGGTCGACGGTGCAGCCCGGCGATCTCCTGTTCTTCGGTTCCGGCCCGACCGGTGTCGACCACGTTGGGATCTACGTGGGTTCCGGTCTGATGATCGACGCACCCCACGCCGGGGCGGTGGTTCGGACCGAGCCGGCCGGATGGAGCGGATTGGTCGGGGCCACACGGCCCGGGTGAGCGGACGGCATGGGTAGGTTCGGCGGGCGGTGGCGGACCAGGATCCGGGCGGACGGCCCGATCGGGTCACGAGCCCGGCGGCCAGCCCTGCATGAGGTCGGACTTGATGGCGACCACCAGCCCGAACACGACCGTGTAGAAGCCGATCACGAAGAAGGTCACACCGAGTTGCGAGTACAGGAAGACCGCCACGACCACCAGGAAGACGTAGAGGAAGGTGGCCGCCCGGCCCTGCCAGTTCAGCGGGCCGAAGCCCAGACCACCCGGCTTCTTCCCGAACCACAGACGGGCCTGCCGCTCCCCTGGCTCAGACACCGGCCGTGGTCGGTTCCGTGCCCACTGCGTGATTCCCGGCCACGGGAGCTGGACTGTGCGTCATGGGCCAACGGTACGCCACCTCGTCGGACCGAAGCGCACACCGGTCCACCGGAGCGACGCGTCCAGTGCGGCTGACGGGAGTATGTCGCACCGTTGACGCACCCGGCAACGAACGGTCCTCGCACCGCGGAGACCTGGTCGAACGGCGATCCGGCGTCGACGTACCGTCGGCCGTCCGGTCGACCCGGAACCAGGATGCTGTGGTTGACTCCCGGCATGGAGATCGAGTCCATCTACGCCGCAATGCAGAAGCAGTTCGTCTCGCTGGTGCTCGACCATGCCGACCGCAGCGGGGCCAGGGTCCCCGCCTGTCCGGAGTGGGAGGTGCGGGACGTGCTGGCCCACGTCGCCGGGCTGGCACGGGATGCTGCCACCGGGAACATGCCGGTCCTGGATCTGATGGAGCAGTGGCGCGACGACACAGTGGCGGCCACACGGGACCGGATGACGGCGGTGCAGGTCGACCGGGTGGCCGACCGGAAGATCGAGGAGCTGGCGGCGGACTGGAGCGAGCTGATGGACACGCTGGAGCCGATGCTGAGCGGGGCGGTCCCGTTCCCGGATCCGGCACCCTTCGGGCTCGGCACCGTCCTGGTCACCGATCTGGCCGTGCACGATCAGGACGTGCGGGGCGCTCTCGGCATGCCCCGTGCCGATGACGGCCCGGCGCTGTCCCTGGCCCTGGCCGCCTACTGCTTCGGGGTCGACTACCGGATCCGCCAGCTGGGCCTGCCGGCTCTCGCCATCCGCTACCGCGGCAAGGAACGGGTCCTGGGCGCCGGCGAGCCCGCTGCCACCCTGACGGCGGACACGTTCGAGCTGCTCCGGGCCTTCGGCGGCCGTCGCAGTTGCCGACAGATCCTGGCCCTCGACTGGGACGGCGACCCGGGTCCCTATGCCGCCCTCATTCCGGCCTACGGCGAACGGGCCGACGACCTCGTCGAGTGACACCGGGGGCGGGTCGCACCCCGGAACGCCGCGAACCCGTCTTCGGCCCTCGATGGGAGACTCGTCCGGTGGCTGACGCAGGCTCACGCCGGCCGAGATCCCCCGGACCGATCGCCATGGTCCTCGGAACCCTGGGATCCGGCCCGCTGCTGAAGTCGCTGGAAGACCAGGACCTCGACGCGCCGCGGCCCACGGTCACCCTGCACGCCCCGCGTTCCGACCAGCTGCGACGACTGGCCCTTGCTCGGGCCGACGACGGACGGGTGGATGACGCCGCCGCTCGCCAGCTGACGCGAGCCGCCGATCGACACCGCAAGGAGCTCCGACGTGCGGCGGCAGCCATCCGGTCGGGAGGAGCCGACGTCGAGGAGCTGACGGCTCATCAGGCCAACCGGCTCCTGCTGGCCGCAGCCACCGGTACGCCCATCGTGGCGCTCACATCCGACCAGCAGCAGTGGTTCCGCCGGGTCGGGGCCCTCCGTGACGCGTCATCGGACGCCGCATTCGCCGAGCTGGCATCGTGCGGGCCCGGACTGGCGGATCTGGAGCGGGATGGCCGGCTGGCTGCGAGTCGGCCCGAGTTCGGGACCATGGACGACGAGCACCGTATGACGGCGGTCCGCAACCTGTATGTCGACCGACTGGCGTCGATCGTCGAGCACGCCGCGGACCCGCTGGTCCTGACGCAGGTCGCCGAGGACGCGGTGCGGCACCATCTGATCACGCTGGCCGGGCTCGAGGGTCCCGACCGAGCCACCGCGGGTTAGCGGGGACCGGCCCCCGTCCTTTGGGGGAGCCGGCGCCTGCCGGGCACGTGCGCCCGGTTCCCCGGCACGCCACCAGCTCGTGATCCCCTGTACCGTGCGGCATACCATCACCGCTGATCACCGGAGCCTCCCGCGGGGTCGGCCTGGACATCACCGATCCCGGTCAGGTCGCCGCACTCGACGACCTGCTCCCCCGACAGTTCGATGCGGTCGTGGACAATGCCGGGGTCATGGTCGGAGGCCCGGTCGAAGCCGTTCCGCTGGACGAGACGCGCCGGCAGCTGGAGATCAACGTGATCGGCCAGATTGCCGTGGCCCAGGCCGTCCTCCCGAGGATCCGGGCGTCCCGGGGACGCATCGTCTTCGTGTCGTCGCTCAGCGGACGGGTGTCCACACCCATGACCGGCGCCTACAGCGGGTCGAAATTCGCCCTGGAGGCCATGGCCGACGCACTGCGGCTCGAACTGCGACCGTGGCGGATCCCGCTGGTGCTGGTGGAGCCCGCCCAGACCGACACCGACATGGGGAGCACTGCCGGTGACCTGCTCGAGACCAGTGTCGCCACCCTCACCCCCGATCAGGTCCGCCTCTACCAAGGCCACATCGACGGCCAGCGGAATGCGATCCCCAAGTCGCAGACGATGGCCGCACCGGCCGACGGTGTGGCAGCCGTCATCGAGCGGGCGCTCACGGCTCGGCGGCCCAGGGCGAGGTACGTCGTCGGCACCGGGCCCCAGGTGATGGGGATCGCCGCGCAGCTCATGCCCACCTCGCCGCGCGATGCCGTGCTGACGGCCTCGGCAGGGGTCCCCCGCCGGATCTGACCGGACGGGTGGAGGCCGGTCCGACCAGGGCCGTCCGACCACTGGTGGAGGCTCGACGACCCGAATCGGCATCGACGCGAGCAGAGCGGCTTCCCGCAGGACCGGCCAACGGATCGTGCCGTGCGGCTCCCGTGCGGCTCCCGTGCCGGCAACGACGGCAGGCGGCACCTCGAAGACCAGGGGCTAACGGCCCTAGCCGAATCCCCACGAGCTACCTACTGTCGAAGGGTCGGCACGGGCACAGGAGCCGGAGCAGGCTGACCCGCACCTCAAGGAGGACATGCATGCCTGGGATCTCGACGCGGCGCATCCGGATGCACTGGGCAGTGGTCGTCCCGCTGGTGGCGGCGGGCATGCTGGTGACGGGTTGCGGCGGTTCGTCCACGTCGTCGAGCACGTCGACGGCGAGTTCGGGCCCCACCTCGTCGGGCGGCAGTGCGAGCCAGCTGAAGTCGTTCGGCAGTTCGATCGAGTCCGCCAAGAACGCCACGTTCAAGGCCGTGTACACCACTACCTCCTCCGGCGGCGGGACGCAGACGATCACGTTGGCGCAATCCCCGCCGAAGCAGGTCTTCTCCACGACGGACAGTTCCGGGAGTACCACCACACTGCTGAACACGGGGACGGCGACGTACTCGTGCGATGTGACCTCAGGAGCGACGCCGACGTGCACGTCGATGGCCTCGACCGGTGTGGCCGGCGCACTATCGGCGCTGATCGGCGTCTACAACGGTTCAGCCGCACTGACCGAGATCAACGGCTGGGAGTCCGTCGTGGCCGCCCATCTCCCCGGCGTCTCCCTCACCTTCTCGAACTCGACCATCGCAGGCCAGCCGGTCCGGTGCGCCGAATGGAGCTACCACGGGTCGTCGGCGACCTACTGCGTGACCAGCAAGGGAGTTCTGGCCAAGGTCGAGACGTCAGGGGGGGCCGGCTCCTCGGCGAGCAGTTCGAGCTTCGAGCTGACCAGCTTCACCACCTCGCCCCCGCCGAGCGGCTTCGAGTTGCCTGCGGGGGCGACGGTGGTGACAGTCCCGACGGGAGCATGAGAACGGGGCAGCGCCAGGTGGGCGCTCCCCTGAGCTGAACGGGCCCGGCCCTCGCACGACCTGGCGCACCGGCACGGGCCAGCCACCAGACCTGCCCGCGACACCGACCCCGGGTTCCGAGGTGATGCCGATGACCCGACGGGGTGCTCCCTGCCGCGAACCCGTGGAGCGAACGGGGGTCGACGCGGCGGCGTGTCCACAGTGTCAGGATTGGAGGTCGCCGCCCGTCCCGTTGACGGTGCAGCACACCCGCCACCGGTGAGGAGAGAACCACGATGCCCGGCATTCACCTAGTCACCGACAGTTCGAGCGATCTCACCGAGGAGGATCTGGATCGATTCCCCATCGAGATCGTACCTCTGACCATCCGGTTCGGCAGCGACGAGTTCACCGACGGACTGGACCTGACCGTTGCGGACTTCTACAGCCGGATGTCACGCTCCGACGAGCTCCCCCAGACGGCCTGTCCATCACCCGGTGCCTTCGAACAGGCCTTCCTCCGGGCGAAGGACGCCGGTGCGGATGCAGTGGTCTGTCTCAACATCTCGAGCGACCTCTCCACCACCATCCAGTCGGCGCAGACGGCTGCGGACGCCGTGGCGGGACAGATCCCGGTCCACGTCATCGACAGCAGGACCGTGTCGAGCGGGCTCGGGACCCTCGTGCTGGAGGCCGCCCGGGCCGCCGAAGGGACCGTCGACGTGGAGGCGGTGGTGAACCGGGTCCGCTCACTCGTTCCGAAGACGCACGTGTTCGCGGCGCTCAACACCCTGGAGAACCTGAAGAAGGGCGGTCGGATCGGAGGGGCGAAGGCCATGCTCGGGTCCATGTTGTCGATCAAGCCGGTGATCGACATCAGCGGCGGCGTGGTCGAGGAGTCCGGCAAGCCGCGGACCCGGAAGAAGGCCATGCACATGCTCTACGAGCAGATGACCGGGGCGGGGCCGATCGAGTGTGTCGCCGTCATGCACGGTGGAGCGCCCGACATCGGCGACTTCCTCGACCTGATCGCCCCGCGCTTCCCTCGGGACTCGATCCGGCTCGGCCAGTTGGGCGCGATCATCGGAGCCCATGGAGGCGCGGAGATCATCGGGGTCAGCTGGATCGCCGCGACCTAGGGCAACCGGATCGTCTTCGTCCCCTGTCGCCGGCCCCGTGACCAGCTCACGCCGGTGGACCGAAGAAGCGGGCCGGTTTCGTCGACAACGAGGTCGGGGCCGGCATCCATGCTCCATCGGTTGCGTCCGCACTCGAATCGGATTGACACTACGACGGCGATCACCCAGCGTAGGGACGAGAGGGTTCTACGGACCGGCTGCCATCGAGGGGCACCGCCGGGATCGGGTGGGTGATGCCCTGCGTACCGGACGGATGTCCCGCCACATCGTGGTGACCATCGGCCCACCGTCCGAGAGGTCGAAGCTGCGGTTGACCGGGTCCCCGCCAATCGAACCCGAACGACACAATTCGGACAGCTGCCCCTTCCGGCGAAGGCCACTCGGTTGCGTCTCGCTTCGGAGTTGGTGCCCCCCGCCGCCGGAGCGGCAGCGCTCGTCGAGCGACTACCCAGGTGAGTGGCACACTGCTTCGACGTTGTTCCCATCTGGGTCCCGAACGAATGCTCCGAAGTAGTTGGGATGGTATTCGGGCCACAACCGTGGCGCGTGGAGCGATTCCGCTCCGAACTCGACGGCGGCATCGTAGAAGGCTCGAACGGCGGTCCGACTTGGTGCGGCAAAGGCGATATGGCATTCCCGGAAGCCCTCACCACTGGCCTGTGGGCCAACCCAGAACGTGGGCATCGGCGGACTACCGAATCCGACCACCTCGCCGAAATCCATCACTCGCGTGCCACCGAGAGCGGCGAGAACGAGATCGTAGAAGCTGGCGCTCGAGGCAACGTCGGCGCACTGGATCGACAGGTGATCAAGCACCTTCGCATCTTGCCACCCAACGAGCTGCCCCACAACAATGCCGGGTGCGGGTGCACGTCAACTACGGGGAACCGTGTCCTGGAGGTCAGTGCCCGGGCGGCCTGTAGGACGTCGTCATCGAAGCGGCGGCGTCGGCCTCGGCGGCGGTCATCAGAACCACCGTTCTCGTCGTGGCCCCGCCTCCAGCGTTCACGGCCAGCGCGGCTGCGGTGACCGAGGTGGCATCGGGCATGTCGACGATCAGGTACACGTCAGTCTCACCGAAAGCGAAGTAGAAGCAGTCGACCGTTCCGCCCAGACCCTCGATGAGCGCGGTGGCGGCAGAAACACGAGCGGAACCACCCTCGGCCTTCAGACCCCTGACGCCGTCAAGGGTGTAGTTCACTTCGAGCAGAAACTTTGGCATGGTGCCTCCTGGTCGCCGGTTGCTCCCGAACGTACCCGGAAAGTCTCTGGGCTGCTCAGCGTGTCCCCTGACGCCACTGTGTCCCACCTTCAGCGGGCGTCCCGCCACATCGTGGTGACCACCGGCCCGCCGTCCGGGAGGTCGAAGCTGCCGTGGTCGACGAACCCGACAGAGCGGTAGCGGGTGAGGTTCACCGGATTGGTCGACTCCAGGTACGCGGGTCGGCCCTCGTCGTCGATCCGGGCCAGGCTGTCGGCCAGGAGGGCCATGCCGATCCCCTGTCCACGGCAGTCGGGCCGGGTGCCGAACAGGCTGAGGTAGTAGTGGTCCGGTGCCGCCGGATGGGCCGTCATGAACCGCACCATCAAGGCGTTCACCCTCGCCGTGTCCGAGTCGAGCAGCTCGTCGAACAGCGGCCCGATCCGGGCGGCCTGGGGCTCGGCGAGCTCGGGGAGGCCCGGTGGGATCCACAGCGTGGCCGCCTCGGCCCCCGGGGTCATCCAGATCCAGCCGTACGCCACGCTCCCCTCGAGGAGGAGCGACCACACGGCCTCGAGCTGCTCCATGCGGGTCCCGGGGTCGGTGAAGATCCACGACCATGCCGGGTCGTCCACGAAGGCACCGGCCAGGGTGGCCGCCACGGCGGGCAGGTCAGCGGACTCGGCCCGACGTGGATCCATGGGCTGCATCATGCCCGACGGAGGGCGTTCCGCCACGACCGCCGCCCGTGCGGTCCCCACCTGGTGCCCTCGCTACCGGAGCGCCAGCTGTCCCGGGACGATGGGCGCCGGCAGCGAGGTGTTGCCCATCAGGTGCCGGTCGACGGCCGCCGCCGCCGAGCGACCCTCGGCGATGGCCCAGACGATGAGGCTCTGGCCCCGGGTCATGTCGCCGCACACGAAGACGTGCTCGACGTTGGTCGCCCACCGGTCGTCGGCCACCACACTGCCCCGGGCATCGAGCGTCAGGCCGAGGTCGGCCACCACCCCGTCGGGCTCGGTCCCGAGGAACCCCATGGCGAGCAGCACCAGCTGGCACGGGAGCTCGAACTCGCTCCCGGCGACCGCGGTGAAGGCGGGTCGGCCGTCGTCCCCCGTCGTGAGCTCGACCTCGTGGCCGCGCAGGGCGCCGACCTGACCGGACCCGTCGTCCAGGAACTGGTCGGTGGTGGCCGAGAAGATGCGTTCCCCGCCCTCCTCGAGCGCGGACGACGTCCGCAGCACAAGGGGCCATGTCGGCCACGGGTTGTCCCCGGGCCGGCTGTCCGGCGGCTCGGGCATGATCTCCAGCTGGTGGACGCTGATCGCCCCCTGACGGTGGGCGGTGCCCAGGCAGTCGGCCCCGGTGTCGCCGCCGCCGATGATGACCACGTGCTTGCCCTCGGCGGTGATCGGGGGCATGGTCAGCGTGCCCTCCTGGGCCATGTTGGACGGCTTCAGGAAGTCCATCGCCCGATGGATCCCCTCCAGCTGGCGGCCGGTGACCGGAAGGTCACGCGGGAGCGTCGCCCCGCCGGCCAGCACCACGGCGTCGTACTCGGCGACCAGGTCGGCCGCCGGCATCACAGAAGCCCAGTCGGCCACGGCACGGGCCACGTCCGGCGACGGAGTGCCGATCGACACGCCGCACCGGAACTCGACGCCCTCGGCCTCCAGCTGGGCCAGGCGCCTGTCGAGGACGGCCTTCTCCATCTTGAACTCGGGGATGCCGTAGCGGAGCAGTCCGCCCGGGCGCTCGGCCCGTTCGTAGACCACGACGCCGTGGCCGGCCCGGCAGAGCTGTTGGGCGGCGGCCAGGCCGGCCGGGCCCGAGCCCACCACGGCCACCCGCCTGCCGGTCGGGGCGCTCGGTCGGACGGTCTCCACCCAACCCTCGGACCAGGCCCGCTCGATGATCTCGTACTCGATGCGCTCGATGGCGACCGGGTCGTCGTTGATCCCGAGCACGCACGACCCCTCGCACGGTGCCGGGCACAGCCGCCCGGTGAACTCGGGGAAGTTGTTGGTGGCATGCAGGCGCTCGACGGCTTCGGACCAGTCGTCGCGGTAGACGAGGTCGTTCCACTCGGGGATGAGGTTGCCCAGCGGGCACCCCTCGTGGCAGAAGGGGATCCCGCAGTCCATGCACCGGGCGCCCTGCTGGCTGGCGGCCTCGGGCGGGAACGGCTCGTAGACCTCCTTCCAATCGCGGAGGCGGACCGGGACCGGGCGCCGTGCCGGGAGCTCCCGCTGGTACTTCAGAAAACCGGTGACATCACCCACGGGACACCTCCATGACCGCCTCGTCGATCGAACGGCCCTCGGCCACGGCCCGCTCGGTTGCCTCCATCACCCGTCGGTAGTCCCGGGGCATGACGGTCACGAACTGCTCGGCCTCGACGGTCCAGTCGGCCAGCAGGTGCCGCGCCACTGCCGAGCCCGTCTCCTGCTCGTGCAGATGGATCCGGTCCCGCAGCCACAGCCGGTCGTCGTGGCCGAGGGGCTCGAGGTCCACCATCTCGTGGTTGTAGACACGTGACAGGTCCCCGTGCGGGTCGTAGACGTAGGCGATCCCGCCGGACATCCCGGCGCCGAAGTTGCGGCCGGTCGGTCCGAGGACGACGACCCGGCCACCGGTCATGTACTCGCAGGCATGGTCGCCCACTCCCTCGACGACGGCGATGGCGCCCGAGTTGCGGACGCAGAACCGCTCCCCCACCTGGCCCCGCAGGAACACGTC
>Ga0209048_10007290_pt1 | contig 10239 bp, 10 predicted proteins | sample FrelakmetCRP12CR_FD_187146 | JGI IMG/M metagenome (GOLD analysis project Ga0209048, IMG submission 187146) | Freshwater lake sediment microbial communities from the University of Notre Dame, USA, for methane emissions studies - CRP12 CR (SPAdes)... | ecosystem: Environmental > Aquatic >... | reverse complement strand
CGGGTCCGCACACGAAGGCCGTGTCGATGGCGGAGGCGTCCACCCAGTGTTCGAGCAGCGCGTCGGCCTTCCCGCGGTCGATGCGGCCATTGAGGATGTCGATGTCCTGCGCCTCGCGGCTCATGACGTAGACCAGGTTCAACCGTCCGAGAAACGTGTCCTTGAGATCGGCCAGTTCCTCCTTGAACATGACTGCGCTCGACGAGCGATTGCCGTAGAAGAGCGTGAATGCGCTGTGCGGTTCGGCAAGCAGTGTTGTCTTGATGATCGACAGCAGCGGAGTGATGCCGCTGCCGGCGGCAAAGCCGACGTAGTGCTTGCGGTTGTCCGCGGCCAGCGGCACGTTGAAATGGCCCATCGGCGGCATCACGTCGAGCTTCGCGCCCGGCTTGAGCTCGACGTTCGCCCAGGTGGAAAAGACGCCTCCGGGCGCGCGTTTGACGGCGATACGCAGCGCGCCGTCCTGGACCGCAGAACATATCGAATACGAGCGGCGCAGGTCTTCCCCGCCGACGTCGGCGCGCAGCGTCAGGTGCTGTCCCTGCACGAAGCGGAACGCGTCGCGCAGCGCCGGCGGAACGTCGAAGGTCAGCACGACGGCGTCGCGGGTTTCGCGCGCCACCGAGGCGATCGTCAGTGGATGGAACTTGCTCACGCTTGCCCGCTAGTGCGGCTTGAAGTAGTCGAAGGGTTCGCGGCAGTCTTCGCAGCGGTATTGCGCCTTGCACGGCGTCGAGCCGAAGCGCGACAACTCGGTCGTGCGCGACGAGCCGCAACGTGGGCAGGCAACCGCCGCCGTTGGCCTTCGACGCAAGCCACTGACATCGACGCGCTGTGTGGCACGCTCGCCCGGAGGCGCGATGCCGTACGCGCGCAGACGCTCGCGCGCCGCGGGCGCGATCCAGTCGGTAGTCCACGCCGGCGCCAGCTGAGTTTCAACGCGGTAATGGGTCTCACCGGACTGCGCCAGCGCCCGGCGGATGTCGGAGGCGATCATTTCGGTCGCCGGGCAGCCCGAGTAGGTCGGCGTCACGGTGACGATGATGGCGTCGCCCTCGCGCGCGACCTTGCGTACGATGCCCAGTTCGACGATCGAAATCACCGGAATTTCCGGATCGGGAATGGCCGCGAGCCGCTGCCAGATCGCCCCGAGAACGGGATCGATCGGTTCCGCAATGACGTCGGTCACCATTGCGCGCCCGGATACGCACGCGGCAGCGACTGCATCTCGGCGAGCAGGTGCCCGAAGTGCTCGGTGTGCACGCCCCGCTTGCCACCGCTTTGCATCCACGCAGTCGGCGGCATGGCCAGCGTCGCCTCCGCGAGCACCGCGCCCACGCGTTCGCGCCAGGCGGGCGCGAGCGTGCCCGGGTCGCAGCCAACGCCTTCGGCAGCGAGCGCGACCTCGATCGCATCGGATTCGAACATTTCTCCGGTGTACATCCAGAGATCGTCGAGCGCCGCCTGCATTCTGGCGTGGCTCTCTTCAGTACCGTCGCCCAGGCGGATCACCCAGTCCCCGCTGCGCTCGACGTGGTAGCGGGCTTCCTTCCAACCCTTCGCCGCGATCCCGGCGATACGCGCATCGGTCGAGCGCGACAGTTCGGCGAGCAGCAGTTCGTGCCAGGCATCGAAACAGAACTGCCGCGCCATCGTGTGTGCGTAGTCGCCGTTCGGCTGCTCGACGAGCAGCAGGTTGCGGAATCCGGAAGCCTCACGTAGGAATGCGAACTCGTCCTCGCTGCGCCCGCGACGGGTAACGCGCGCCTCGATTTCGCCGGCGTATCCGAACCACATGCGCGCCTGGCCGAGCAGGTCGAGGCCGACATTGGTGAGCGCGATGTCCTCCTCGATCACCGGACCGTGGCCGACCCATTCGCCCAGATGCTGGGTTAGGATCAGGTCGCTGTCGGCGAGGCGAAGGAGGTAGTCAAGGAGTTGCTGGTCACGATTCATCGTTCAACGCGCACATTTGTCGCCCCGGCAAGGTTCGGTGCCAAAGTTGCAACGCTCAATAATGGCTCGCAGAAAAATTGGATCCCGCTCTCCACGGGGATGACCGCCTGACGTCGTTCAGATGTGCTTCACGTCCTCGGGCATCGGGAAGAACGTCGGGTGACGATAGACCTTGCTGTTGGCGGGCTCGAAGAGCGGCTCTTTTTCACCGGGTGAACTCGCCGCAATGTCGGTCGATCTGACCACCCAGATACTGACGCCCTCGTTGCGCCGCGTGTAGACGTCGCGCGCATTCTTGATCGCCATCTCGGCGTCGGGCGCGTGCAGGCTGCCGACGTGCTTGTGCGCGAGCCCGTGCTGGCTGCGAATGAATATCTCCCATAATGGCCACTCGTGACTCATCGACGGCTCCTCAGGCAGCTTTCGGTGTGGCGCGCCTCGCCCGCTTTTCCGCATGGGCCATCGCCGCCTCGCGCACCCACGCGCCGTCTTCCCACGCCCGCACTCGCGCGCGCAGGCGGTCGCGATTGCACGGACCGTTGCCCTTGACGACGCTGTACAGCTCATCGAAATCGATCGGCCCGAAGACGTAGTGGCCGCGCTCGGCGTTCCACTTGAGCAGCGGATCGGGCATCGTGAGGCCGAGATGGTCGGCTTGCGGCACGGTCTGATCGACGAAGCGCTGGCGCAGCTCGTCGTTGGACAGGATCTTGATCTTCCACTGCGCCGACTGCGCGCTGTGCACCGAATCGGCGTCGGGCGGTCCGAACATCATCAGCGACGGCCACCACCAGCGGTCGAGCGCGTCCTGCGCCATCGCCTTCTGCTCCGGCGTTCCGGCGCAGAGCTTGAGCAGGATGTCGTAGCCCTGCCGCTGATGAAAGCTTTCTTCCTTGCACACGCGTACCATCGCGCGGGCGTACGGCCCGTACGAGCAGCGGCACAGCGGAATCTGGTTCATGATCGCGGCACCGTCGACCAGCCAGCCGATCGCGCCGATGTCGGCCCAGGTCAGCGTCGGATAGTTGAAAATGCTCGAGTACTTGGCCTTGCCGGAGTGCAGATCCGCGATCAGCTCGTCGCGCGACACGCCCAGCGTTTCGGCCGCCGCGTAGAGGTACAACCCGTGCCCGCCCTCGTCCTGCACCTTGGCCATCAGGATCGACTTGCGCTGCAGCGTGGGTGCGCGGGTGATCCAGTTGCCTTCCGGCAGCATGCCCACGATTTCGGAATGCGCGTGCTGCGAAATCTGCCGGATCAGCGTCTTGCGATAACCTTCCGGCATCCAGTCCTTCGGCTCGATCTTGATGTCGGCGTCGATGCGCTCCTGGAAGGCGCGCTCCTCCGGCGACATTTCCTCGAGCGCACGCACGCGCTTCGCTCCGGTGTCCACCATTTGTGCATACATCTGCCGGTCTCCTGACTTGCCCGCACGTCGGACGTGACCTCGAAAACGATACACGCTTTCGCAGCGCGCTGCACGTCCGACGACCGGACAAGACAAGGGGTCGCCCCTGCGAGCGCGGCCCCGGTGGTGCCTGCGTTTGCTACGATCGACCGCTGCAAATTGCTAGCGTGAGCGGCCGAATTTCTTGTTGTCGTGCCAGGGCGACTTGCGCGCGTCCGCCTGTCCATCGCGCCGCTCGCCGTCGTAGCTGCGACGAGCACCATGGCCGCGAGGTTCAGCGCCCCTGCCCTGCCAGCCGCTGGGAGACTGTGGAAAACCGTCCGTGTAGCGTGCCGGCAGCGCGGCGTCCAGGGTGTTGCCGTTGGCTTCCCGGCGCGCCTTCGGAACGCGCGAATCTTCGTAGCGATGCCGCGCCGGTCGCGCGCCAGTCGAGGGTCGATCGTTGGCGGTGGCGCGCCGCCGCGGTTCGAGGCCCGGAATGATGTGCGCGGCGATGGGCGCACCGGTGTAGCGCTCGATCTGGCGCATCTGGCCGCGTTCGCCGTGCCCGGCCAGCGACACCGCGACGCCCGTCGCGCCGGCGCGACCGGTGCGGCCGATGCGGTGGACGTAGTCGCCGGCCTGGCGCGGCAGGTCGAAGTTGATGACGTGGCTGATGCCGGCGACGTCGAGCCCGCGCGCCGCGACATCGGTCGCCACCAGCGTGCGCACGCGGCCGCGGCGCATTTCCGACAGCGTGTGGCTGCGCTCGCGCTGGTTCATGTCGCCGTGCAGCGCCGCAACCGCGTGGCCCTGGCCGCGCAGGCGCGTCGCCAGCGATTCGGCGTCGCGCTTGGTGGCGATGAAAATGATCGACTGCGTCATGCCGGTGTCGGCGAGCAGGTGATCGAGCACGCGGTGCTTGTGCGCATGGTCGTCGGTGTAGTGCACGCGCTGGTCGATGCTGATCGGCGGCGCCTTGTCGGCGGCAACTTCGATGCGCACCGGATCGCGCAGCAGGCGCCCGGCGAGGCGCGCGATGGCGGTGTCAAAGGTGGCGGAGAACAGCACCGTCTGCCGCGTCCTGGGGGTGCGCGCCACGATGCGCTCGACGTCGTCGACGAACCCCATGTCGAGCATGCGGTCGGCCTCGTCGAGCACCAGCATTTCCAGCTCGGACAAATCGATGCGGCCGCGTTCGAGGTGGTCAATGAGGCGCCCGGGCGTCGCGACGAGGATATCCGCGCCGCGGGAGAGTTCGCGGTTCTGCACCGGGTACGGCGCGCCGCCGTAGATGCACACGGTGCGGAAGGGCAGGAATTGGCCGTACCCGATCGCCTGCGCGGCGACCTGCTGCGCGAGCTCGCGCGTGGGTGCCAGTACCAGCACCCGCGGCGCGCGCGGCGTACGGCGGCCGGCTGAGGCCGGGCCGCCGGCGGCAAGCGCGAGGCGATTGAGCGCCGGCAGGACGAACGCCGCGGTCTTGCCGGTGCCCGTCTGCGCCGAGCCGATGACGTCGCGGCCACCGACCAGCGCGGGAATCGTCTGTTCCTGGATCGGGGTTGGCGCGGTGTAGCCACAGAGGGCCAACGCGCGCAGGAGTTCCGGTGCGAGTTGCAATTGTTCGAAGTTCATGTTGGTACCCATCCGTGGTCAACGCCGCATCCCCAAGGGTGCCGCGTGCGGGCAATAAAGCAGCAGACCTCCACAACGGAGGAAGCCGTGCCCAAAATTCCGGTTACGTGGAGAAGAATCGGGCGCAAGGCTCGAGCGCGGAGAAATGTGCCGCGACTCAGGCGCCTGGGCGCCATGGACAGCCACAACCGGGTCGACATGCAGGAGCCTCTGCAAAGGCCCCCTGTGCCATCGTCGCTAACCGGACGTGCCGCCCGGCAGGTTGCCAGGACCGAAAGATTAGAAGCCGATGATCCGGTTGCCGGGAAATCGTCCTACAAAGCCTGCGGCGGGCAACCGTGAACACACTCGCAGATCGCCGCAAGCGTGAGATTGTACCAGAGAACGCTGGTCAGTGCCGGCCCGGCTTGCGCGCGGCGTAGCCACGGGTCCAGAGCGTTTCGTCGTCATCGTCGTCATCGTCGTCCGACATGCCTTCATCGTCGTCGGGATCGATATTGCCGCCGCCGGAGCCTCCCCCGCGCGAGTCCTCCTCGTCGTCATCGTCGTCGTCGACCGGCGGTATCGGCTGCGGCGTGTGCAGGCTGAGCGCGGGCACGGGCCACGCAATCGCAATGGCCTGGAGAAGAATCGACATCCTGTCGGATTTCGGCGCTTTCACGGCTACAGCGTACACCCGTCACGTTGCATCCGGACACGGTATCATTGTCCGCGGGCCTGCAGAACCGCCCGCCGCGCCCTTCACGACCGCTTCTGCGCCATGACTCCGTCCACCTTGCCCGCCGACTGGACCACCGCAACCCTGCTTGGCCGTGCGTGGGTTCCGGGCCCGAACGCCGGCCCCTCGCCGATTACCGTGCGGCGCGACGGCAGCGTCGTCGACCTCAGCGGAACATTGCCCACCGCCAGCGCGTGGCTGGAACGCGCCGACGTCGCGGCGCGCGTACGCTCGTCCGCAGGCGCGGGCATCGGCCATATCGACGCGCTGCTCGCCAACAGCCGCCCCGATTTCGATGCGACCCTGCCCCGTCTGCTCGCGCCCTGCGACCTGCAGGCGATCAAGGCTGCCGGCGTGACCTTCGTCGAAAGCATGCTCGAGCGGGTGATCGAAGAACAGGCCCGCGGCGACGCCAGCAAGGCCCTGGCCATACGCGCGCGCATCACGGCGATCCTCGGCGGCAGCCTGACGTCGTTGAAGCCAGGCTCCGACGAGGCGGCCCGGGTAAAGCAGGTGCTCGTCGAACAGGGCGCGTGGTCGCAGTATCTCGAGGTCGGCATCGGACCCGACGCCGAAATCTTCACCAAGACGCAACCGATGGCCAGCGTCGGCCACGGCGCGTTGATCGGCCTGCACCCCAAGTCGGCGTGGAACAACCCCGAGCCAGAAATCGTGCTCGCGGTCAACTCCCGAGGCGATATTCTGGGAGCGACACTGGGCAACGACGTCAACCTGCGCGACTTCGAGGGCCGCAGTGCGCTGCTCCTGTCCAAGGCGAAGGACAACAACGCGTCGTGCTCGATCGGGCCGTTCATCCGGCTGTTCGACGCCGGTTTCACGCTCGACGACGTGCGCGCGAGCGAGCTGGTGCTCGATGTCCACGGGGAGGACGGCTTCCATCTCAATGGCCGCAGCTCGATGCAGAAGATCAGCCGCGATCCTGCCGACCTCGCCGCACAGGCACTCGACGAGAACCACCAGTATCCGGACGGTTTTGTGCTGTTCATGGGCACGATGTTCGCGCCGGTGAAGGATCGCGACGCGCCGGGCGCGGGCTTCACGCATCACCTTGGCGACCGCGTCGTCATCGCCACCGAACGCCTCGGCGCGCTCGAAAACCGCGTCACCACCAGCGACAAGGCGCCGCACTGGACCTTCGGCGTCGGCGAACTGATGCGCAATCTCGCGGCGCGCGGCCTGCTGTGAATCGAAGCCATTGCGTGCGCATTACCTGCCCAGGTTGGTCGTACCCGCGCAAGCGGGGACCCAGTGGCGCTTGCCTATGGACACTGGATTCCCGCTTGCGCGGGAATGACGACAACTCGAGGCGCCCTGAATTGAATGCACCGTCGACGACCCCAAGGCGACAATCATGACCGAACTGCACCGCAATTTCATCGCCGGCGAATGGACCGCAGGCACCGACGTCGCGAAGAACATCAATCCTTCCGATCTTTCCGACGTCGTCGGCGAGTACGCCCGAGCCGACCGCGCGCAAGCCGACGCCGCGATCGCCGCCGCACGCGCGGCATTTCCGGCCTGGTCGATGTCGGCGGTGCAGGATCGCGCCAACATGCTCGACACCGTCGGCAACGCGATTCTCGCCCGCAAGGACGAGCTCGGCAGGCTGCTGTCGCGCGAGGAAGGCAAGACGCTGCCGGAGGGCATCGGCGAAGTCGCGCGCGCGGGGCAGATTTTCAAGTTCTTCGGCGGCGAGGCGCTGCGCCTTGCAGGCGAGAAGATCGCGTCGGTGCGCCCCGGCGTCGACGTCGAGATAACGCGCGAGCCGATCGGCGTGGTTGGGATCATCACGCCTTGGAATTTTCCGATCGCGATCCCCGCGTGGAAGATCGCGCCGGCGCTGTGCTACGGCAATTGCGTGGTGTTCAAGCCGGCCGAGCTGGTGCCGGGGTCGGCGTGGGCATTGGCCGACATCATCGTCAAGGCCGGATTCCCGGCTGGCGTGTTCAATCTAGTCATGGGCAAGGGCAGCGTGGTCGGCGAAGCGATGATCGCCGATCGGCGCGTCGACGCGATCAGCTTCACCGGCTCGGTGGCGACCGGACGGGCGCTCGCGGCGAAGGCGGTGGCGCGCATGGCCAAGGTGCAGCTGGAGATGGGGGGCAAGAATCCGCTGGTCGTGCTCGACGACGCCGACCTGCCGACCGCGGTGAACTGCGCGGTGAACGGTGCATTTTTCTCGACCGGCCAGCGCTGCACCGCGTCGTCGCGCCTTATCGTCACCGCCGGCATTCACGATCGCTTCATCGCCGCGCTTGGCGAGCGCTTGGCCAAGCTGAAGGTCGGCGATGCGCTCGCGACGGGTACCGATCTCGGTCCGGTTGTCGACGACTCGCAGCTAAAGCAGGACCTCGATTACATTGGCATCGGCCAGCGCGAAGGCGCGACGCTCGCCTTCGGGGGTCAAGTGCTCGAGCGCCCGAAAAAAGGCCACTACCTCTCGCCGGCGCTCCTGACGGGAGCGACCAATGCCATGCGCAGCTCGCGCGAGGAAATCTTCGGGCCGGTCGCGAGCGTGATTCGCGTGAAGGAATACGACGAGGCACTTGCGGTTGCCAACGACACCGACTTCGGCCTCTCCGCCGGCATCGTCACGACCTCGCTCAAGCACGCGTCGCACTTCAAGCGCGCGAGCCAGGCCGGCATGATCATGGTGAACCTGCCCACTGCGGGTGTGGATTACCACGTGCCGTTCGGGGGACGTAAGGGATCGAGCTACGGTCCGCGCGAGCAGGGCAGTTACGCGCGCGAGTTTTTCACCGTCGTGAAGACGGCGTACACGCTCCCCTAACGCGTGGCCCTGACCTGCGCATGGGGCGCGGCGGCTGCCGGGCCGGCCGGACCACTCGGTGAATAAAGCGGAATGTGCCATGAAAACTCTGTTTCTGGTTCGTCATGCCAAATCGAGCCGTGACGACCCCATGTTGCCCGATAAAGACCGGCCGTTGAACGAGCGCGGCATGCGCGACGCAGCGAGGGTGGGCGAGCAACTGGCCAAACGCGATGTCAGACCCGACCTCATTGTCTCGAGTCCGGCCCGGCGCGCCCTCACGACGGCAGAAATCGTCGCCAGGAAGGTCGATCACAGGCCCAAGGACATCGTGGTGGACGATCGACTGTATGCGGCCACGCCGGATGACCTGGTAGCCGTCGTTCACGAATGCGATGACAAGGCGAGATGCGTGATGCTGTTCGGGCACAACCCGGAGTTGACCGAACTCGCACATCGCCTGTCAGGGAAGATCACGGACATGCCGACTTGCGCGGTAGCGGAGTTCGCGTTCGACACCAGGTCGTGGTCCAAGGTCGGCGAGCGAGAGCCCGCAAAGGCAACACTTCATTATCCGAAGGAATCCTGAGACGACGCACGTCGCCCCGTCCTCGCGGAAAGCCGAAGTTCGGGACCGGGCGCATGCGCCCTGCGCGTCACGCGGCGCTGCGCACGTGCCAACCCCGCCGCGTGGGCGGGATTGGCTGCGATGCGTTGTTGCGCTAGTTCAGCTTGCGGCGGCGCGAGGCAGCGAAACCGACGAGGCCCAGCCCGAGGAGTGCGAGCGTAGCGGGTTCTGGAACCGCCGCGGGTTCCGGAACACGAGGCGGCATGAATAGCAGGTCGGCGCTGAAAACCAACCCGGATTGCACCACGTGGCGATCGGCGAAGAAAAGATCCAGCGTGTGCGATCCGGCCAGGAGAGGGGTACTGGTGACGGGCGCGCTGCTGAGAGCGTGCACCCCGCCGAGATCCATTGCCAAAATCCCGTCGATGAAGACCCACGCGTCGTCGTCGGCACCCAGTGACATTGTGATCGTGCCACCGGCGGGCGTGCTGAACGTGCCCTGCAGATGCGCCGAAGGGAAGCCGATGTTGCCGCCATCGCTGGATGCACCATTCGGGAAGAAGTTGCTGCTGATGTTGAATGGCACCGCCACCATCGCGGGATAGTAGAAGCTCTGCGTGACCGTGGCGTGCGGAGTCCACCATAGCAATTCCCCGGCAGCGTTGGTGTCGTTGAGATGCCCGGAGCCGGTCAGACTGTGCGAAAGGGCCGAGACCACCGGCAGGCCGTCGGGGTCGAGCGCACTTTCGACCAAGCCCTGCACGACACCGTTGATGCTCAAATTGGCGTCGGGGTGCGACGTGCTCAAGGTGTAGTACGTGGCTGATAGGGCGCTTGCCTGCACGACGCCGGCACCAGCGAAGAGCAGCGCCGCGGAAACGGCAAGCACACGAGTAGCCAGAGTCGTAATCATCGGGTGTAGCTTTCGAAAGTTGTTTGCTGCCATATCGGCGCAATGCGTGTGCCATTGCTGAACGATATTGAATTCATTGAATTTTTCGTCGCTTTTCCGTCGATCTGAGCGCCAGAGATTGAAAAAGTGAAAATTTTATCGACAGTTGCCGCTTCGGGCGGCGGGTTCAATCGATCATCGCAACACCGCCTAAGTCTATCGGCCGGCGTTGAAAACCCCAAGGTTCTTCCCGGACGTTCGTTTTGGCGCACCGCCAACATCGGTGGCGAGT
>Ga0209048_10007289_pt1 | contig 10241 bp, 8 predicted proteins | sample FrelakmetCRP12CR_FD_187146 | JGI IMG/M metagenome (GOLD analysis project Ga0209048, IMG submission 187146) | Freshwater lake sediment microbial communities from the University of Notre Dame, USA, for methane emissions studies - CRP12 CR (SPAdes)... | ecosystem: Environmental > Aquatic >... | reverse complement strand
GCCGCTCCTTTCCCGTAACTCCCGATGAGTTTTTTAGAATCTATCAGAATGACGACCTCCATTTGGAAGTGGAATTCCAGCAGGAAGATACCCGTGCCAGAGTCTTTCTATATACAAATATTGACTGCCAGGAGAATGAATGGCGGGACCTTGAATTTAAACGGGAAAAGGACAATATCTATAGCCTGTCATACAAAGTAAGGCTCTGTGGCAGTTACAAATTCAAATTAAAATATTCTCTCGATGAAGGCAAGACCCGCTACTGGGACAGGGCTCCTTTTAGCCATGTGATCGTGGATCCGCAGGCTTTGAAGGATATAAGGATGTACACCATGATAATACCCATCTCAGGTATTATCAAAGACTGGATTGAGCTTCTTCCCCGCATCGCAGGTCTTGGTTTTAACGCCATTCATCTCCTGCCGATTACCAGACTTGATATTTCTGAAAGCCCCTATTCAGCTTACGATCTCTTTTCCATTGACAAGGCCTACATTGGAAAAGAGAACGGATACGGGTTTCACGACTTTGAAAAATTTGTTGAAAAAACGAAAGAACTGGGAATGCGACTCTGTTTTGACCTGGTTTTTAATCACATAGGGATCAGGAGCAGAATGGTGCAGATGTGCCCGGAGTGGATAGTTCCTGACAAGAGCGAGAAAGACGGATTGAAGCGTTCAGGCTGCTGGCACATGAACTCCTGGCTGAAATGGGGAGACCTTGTAAAAATATATTATGACCATCCCCATCCTGACATCCGCAGTGACATCTGGGATTATATGAAAAAATATGCCCTGTTCTGGTCCCATTTCGCCCAGCTTACGGACGGCATGATCCGCCTCGACAACCTGCATTCAAGCCATGAAGGCTTTGTTGCAAGCCTGCTTAAAGAATTGCGCAGCGCCTATCCGAACCTAGTCATTATGGCCGAGTACTTTACAGATTCCAATACTATCATGAAGAAGGCTGCCGAAGGGCAGATAAATCTTTTTCTTGCCAATCAATGGGAATACCCTTATGCGCATAATCTTCGGAATTATCTGAGTTACATTCATTATATTGGACGGAAGTTGCGTTTCCACATCCCCATCACAACGCATGATACAGGCGCACCAGCCCAGCTTTTTGGTAAGGCCGAGGCCGCAGTGCCGCGTTACGCGATTACAGCTCTCATGGGTACGGGACAGACCGGCATTGTCCAGGGAGTTGAACATGGGTATCCTCAAAAATTAGATTTTATAGGCAGGAAGGAAAAGTATAAATTCAAAGACAATTTATATATCACTGAAGGTATAAGAAATGTAAACCGGGTGCTTGCAGAATCATCCGTGTTTCATCAGGATGGGAATCTTGAATTTATCGACAACGATCACGGCGCAGTGCTGGGCGCCTTACGTCGCCTGGATAAAGAAAGTGGTGAGGGCTATCTGATATTTGCAAATCTCGATATTCATAATGGCTATCATTTACAGGTTGACCTTTCGTCATTTATAGAGAACACAAAGAAGATACAGATGGAGGACAGAATTAGCGGAGACCGGTATGAATCGCAGGTTAGTGACATGCAGATTGATATTGAACCCTGCGGTGTCAGGATATTCAGGATCGGTAATTGACAGAGCAAAAAAATCAAAGAATCTTTTTGAAACCGCAAATTAGACACCTGTCGGAATCATCTCTTATTTTCTGATTACAGAAAGGCAATTAAAGGTCCATCACCGAATGAATAGATAAGTAAAAAACCGTTTAGCGCAGTGGGGCATTACCATGACAGAAGAAAAAAAGACAAAGCAACAACTTATTGGTGAATTAGGAAAATTGCACCAGAGAATTGAAGAACTGGAGAAATTAGCCGCTGAAAGCCGAAAGACAGAAACAGCGCTTAGAGAAAGTGAAGAAAAATACCGGACTCTGATTGAATCGACGTTGGACTTTGTCTTTACAGTAGACCGTAAAGGTCTCTTCACCTATGTTAACCCCAGGTTTGAAATGGTTACAGGGCGCACGTCTTCTGAGCTGTTCGGTCGGCCATTTACAGACGTACTCGCCCCTGAAGCCAAGAAAATAGCCGCTGCCCAATTTAAAAGGGGAATTAGAGGTGAGAAAGGCGCCCCCTATGAAATTGATATTATCCATAAAAGCGGAGGCAGGATTCCTGTGGAATTCAATGTAACCACATTGCGTGATGCAAATGATCAGCCCATCGGCCGTTATGGAATCGGCCGCGATCTTACGGAGCGGAAACGAACGGAATCGGCACTCAGGGAAAGCGAGGACAGATTATACAGCATCGTCCAGGGTACACCCATTTCCACCTTTGTTATCGACAAAGACCACAGGGTCGTTTACTGGAACCGCGCCCTGGAAGAATTGAGCCAGATCAAGGCCGCTGAAGTAATCGGTACCCAGGGACATTGGAAGGCTTTTTACGGTGAGGAACGCCCCTGCATGGCAGATCTACTGGTTGATCAAAACTTTGATAGTATTCCCGAATGGTACGCTGGGAAATGCAAAAAATCGGCTCTGCTCGAAGAATCTTATGAGGCGTTGGATTTCTTCCCAGCCTTGAGTAATGGGGGAAGATGGCTTCGTTTTACAGCAGCGACCATCCGGGACACGCAAGGCAAGCTGATTGGTGCTGTGGAGACCCTCGAAGACATTACAGACAGAAAACAGACGGAGAAGGCCTTGATAGAGAGCGAGGAAAAGTACCGTCTGGTGGTGGAGAACGCGGGGGAGGCAATTTGTATTGCCCAAGACGGTATGCTGAAGTTTATCAATCGTGAGGCAGTGGATATTGTCGGTTATTCTGAAGAGATATTAACCTCAAGGCCTTTTATAGAGTTTATACACCCCGGTGATCGTAAGATGGTATTGGAAATCTATAATAAGAAGATGGGTGGTCATAAAGATCCTCCCAACTTTTCTTTCAGGGTTGTTGCCGAAGATAAAACTGTCAAGTGGGCAGAGGTTCATGTGACCCCCATTTCCTGGAGAGGGAGACCGGCTCTTCTGAATTTCATAATCGACATTACTGAACGTAAACGCACGGACGATAGGCTGCGACAGTCCATTTCCCTCTTGTCAGCCACCTTAGAATCCACAGCCGATGGCATTCTTGTCGTTGATAAAGATGGTAAAGTATCCAGCTTTAATAATAAATTTCTGTCCATGTGGCACATTCAAGGATCGCTTGCCGCCTTAGGAGATGACGATAAATTATTAACCTTCGTGCTGGATCAGCTGAAAGATCCCGAGGGTTTCATTGAAAAAGTGAAATTTCTGTATTCTCGACCAGACGCCCAGAGTTTTGATGTGCTAGAATTTAAGGATGGCCGGATATTTGAGCGACTCTCACAGCCGCAGAAGATGGGAGATGATGTTGTTGGAAGGGTCTGGAGCTTCCGTGATGTAACGGAACGCGCGCGGATGGAAGAAAGATTGAGAGAATCCCAGATGAGGCTTTCGAAAATCATCGAGTTCCTGCCTGACGCCACCCTTGTCATTGATAAGGATGGCAGAGTGATGGCATGGAACAGGGCCATAGAAGCCATGACCGGCATAAAGGCCGAAAATATCCTCGGTAAGGGAAATTATGAATACGCTCTTGCATTCTATGGGGACAGAAGGCCCATTCTTGTTGACCTTGCCCTCCACCCCAATCCGGAGATGGAGAAGCTTTACACATCAATACAGAGGATGGGAGACATCATTTTTGGTGAATCGTTTACGCCGAATTTGCCTCCCGGCAATGTCCATCTTTCTGCTACGGCCTCTGTCTTGAGGGATTCCCAAGGCGAGGTTATTGCCGCCATAGAATGTATCCGTGACAGCACAGAGCGAAAGAAACTGGAGGAGCGGTTGCATCGTTCAGAGAAGATGGAGGCTTTGGGAACTCTTGCAGGAGGTGTAGCTCATGATCTCAATAATGTCCTAGGGGTTCTCGTTGGATATTCTGAACTGCTTCTTATGGAGATTCCGGAAGGTAATCCATGGAGGAGACATATTTCCAATATTCTACTGTCCAGCCAAAGGGCAGCTGCCATAATTCAGGATCTCTTGACACTGGCAAGAAGGGGTGTAGCTGTTTCCGCGGTTGTAAGTTTCAACAAGGTGATTACGGACTATTTGGAGACCCCCGAATTTGAGAAGCTGAAAGCGCATCATCCATCTGTGACCTTAAAGGCCGATCTTGAGAAGGGTCTATTGAATATCAAAGGGTCTCCGGTTCATTTGGGGAAAACCATCATGAATCTTGTGTCCAATGCGTCAGAGGCCATATCCGGCCAGGGAGATGTTATAATCCGGACGGAGAACCGCTACATCGACAAACCCATCCGGGGCTATGAAGATGTACGGGAAGGGGATTATGTAGTTCTGACGGTATCGGACAACGGCAGGGGTATCTCGTCTACGGACATTAAGAAGATATTCGAGCCGTTCTATACGAAGAAGGTCATGGGGAGAAGCGGGACAGGATTGGGATTAGCCGTCGTCTGGGGGACCGTGAAGGATCATGACGGATACATTGATGTACAAAGCGAGGATGGCAAGGGGAGCACTTTCACAATCTACCTGCCTGCTACGAGGGAGGAAGTAACCGGGGATGAGCAGAAGACATCTCCCGAACAATACATGGGCAAAGGTGAAAAGATTCTCGTGGTGGATGACGTGAAGGAGCAGCGAGAGGTGGCAAGCAGCATGCTGGCCAGGCTTGGCTACAGGGTAGAGGCTGTTTCCTGCGGAGAGGAGGCAATTGCATACCTCAGGTCGAATAAGGCCGATCTGATTGTCCTGGACATGATCATGGATCCTGGCATGGATGGTTTGGAGACGTACCAGCGGGTTCTCGCCATCAATCCTAAGCAGAAGGCAATAATTGTCAGCGGTTTTTCGGAGACGAATCGTGTAAAGAAGGCCCTGGAGTTGGGGGCGGGCGCCTACGTCAGGAAACCATACATACTTGAGAAGATTGGAATGGCGATCAGGAATGAGCTTCTGTAGCATAAGTAGAAAGGAAGAATGACAGAGAAGCATGTCTTAGATATATGAAAAATACTTTAACGTCCATGAAAGGAGTTTATATGAATTTTGAAAAGTTTTTTAAGGTGGCGGTTCTTGTTTTGATTGCCCTGGCTATTTTCATTTACGGAATGGCAAACAGATACCAATTTTTTCATATTAGCAATAGTCTTACCGGGCTTGCATGTGACCATTATACAGGTAAGTGTGAATGGCTGTCCCCGGATGAGATGGGAGTAGACAAGGTAATGAAGTATTCGGACAAACAGCGAGAGGCAATGGAAAAACGGGCAGTCCCGCAAGCGCCGGCGCAAGTGCCAGCGCCAAAGCCATAGAGTTCACGGCAATAACGACGGCGTAAACCTTTCGGGGTGAAGAAAAAATACTGGGCTACCTACTATCATCAAAGGAGGTTCTCCGATGAAACGATTCGTTGACCTGAGTATCAGTATCGAATCTAATTTGCCATCTGATCCGCCCATGATGATTCCGAAGATTGACTACATCGATCACGGCATGGGCGCTAACCAGATGCTCGACTTCTTCCCCGGCATCCGAAAAGACCAGCTCCCCGGCGGTTTGGGCTGGGCCTTGGAGTTCATCACCCTTACGACGCATAGTGGGACTCACCTGGACGCCCCGTATCACTATCACCCCACAATGGATCGGGGAAAGGCATCCATGACCATCGACGAAGTGCCCCTCGAGTGGTGCTTCAGCGAAGGCGTTCTCCTCGACTTCCGCCGTAAGGGTGATGGTGAGAGGATCACCGTAGCGGATGTCAAAAAGGAACTGGAGCGAATACGATATGAGATTAAGCCTCTCGACATCGTTCTCATCTGGACAGGCGCGGACGCAGCCTGGGGGAAGCCGGACTACCTTACCAGGGGAGCAGGCATGGACCGTGAAAGCACCCTGTTTCTCATTGAAAAAGGCGTGCGTGTTGTAGGGATCGATGCCTGGAGCTGGGATCGTCCTCTGCCTTATCTGGCCCGCGAATTCAAGGAGACAGGGAATCCCAAGGTTATCTGGGAGGCCCACTTCGCCGGAATCGATATGGGATATTGCCACATGGAGAAGATGGCCAACCTCAGCGCCATAGGCCGATCCAACGGTTTCAGCGTTTGCTGTTTCCCCGTAAAGATAAAGCGGGCCTCGGCGGGATGGTGCCGCCCTGTCGCCATTATTGAAGATTAGCAAGATAGATTTTCTCTCTGGAGTTCCGGCCTTAAACATGAAACATGATGTGCAGGCGGTCAAAGTCTTGAACGTGAAACAGATACCGTCATTATGACGGCGAGCGGACCATAAGAAAATACATGAAACAATCGATCGAGACAATATCAATTATCGGGGCAGGGGCATTGGGAGCCGCCTACGGCGCTCTCCTTTATGATATGGATAGTCGTTGCGTTTCATTTGTCGCCGGGGGAAATCGTTTTGAACGGCTCCGCAAAGAGGGTTTGGTTGTCAATGGCAAGCGCTACTTCATTCCTGTTATACTGCCGGAAGATTTGTCAGCACCTGCGGATCTTATCATCGTCGCCGTAAAATATCATCATCTGGATGAAGCCATACAGGACATGAGAAACAGGGTGGGGGCGGAAACCGCCATCATATCTGTTATGAACGGCATAGAGAGCGAGGAGCGTATTGGGGTTGTCTACGGTATGAAAAACGTTCTGTCTGCCGTTTCTGTCGGTATCGATGCGCTCAGAGAAGGCAATTGTGTGAATTACTGTAACCAGGGGAAAATATTTTTCGGAGAGGTAAAAAACACATCTCTTACAGACCGGGTTAAGCGTATTCAGGCTCTCTTCGAAAAGGCGGGGATCATCTATGAAACGCCTACCGATATGATGCGCGTCATGTGGTGGAAGTTCATGATTAATGTCGGGATCAATCAGGCGTCAGCCCTACTCCGCGCACCATTTTTGGTATTTCAAACCTCCGAGGAGGCCAGAAACCTTATGGAATCGGCTATGCGGGAGGTCATAACGCTTTCTGAAAAGGCACAAGTAAATCTCACTCATGAGGATATCAAGAGGTTTAGTGAAATTCTCCTGGGTTTGAACCCGCAGGGCAAGACTTCCATGCTTCAAGACGTGGAGGCCCGCAGAAAAACCGAAGTGGAGATGCTCGCCGGCAAGGTGATCGCCTTGGGCAGACAGTACAACGTACCCACACCCGTAAATCAAAGGCTATTTGACTTGATCAAAGAGATTGAAGTGAAATACTAACTAGTGTGGCTTGGTCAAGAGACCACGATCTATTAGTTGATGATGTACTGCCGAAAACCCCTTTCAAAAATCGCCGCCTTATCTTTTGACATATGATACTTTTTAAGGCCGAACTTGTAGTCACCCGTATGGGCCATTCCGATCCTTTCGCAATATTGCTCAGATTCCCCCAGTGCATAAAGGACAAATTCTCCGTCCAGAGATAGCGAGAGGCTCGTCTTAATAGTGAAATAAACGAGACCTGAGCCTATTCGCCGCGTTTTGCCGGTGGTGCCGTAATAATTCCAGGGAGCGGTGGCAAAAAAATCGAGGTATAACCTGTTTTGATGCCTCAAAGACAATAAACCGTCCAGACGTGTGCCGGTATACGCTGCGTAGCATTTGTCGATGAACACTGAACTTAGCGACATATTGATTATTCTATCCCATTCGAAACAGCGGTAGTTAAAATCTCTGTCCTTTTGCCGTATAATTTTGTCATCCACGTATGGCTCCCATGTGACACCGAAATCACGGATAGTACCTGAAGTAGCGCTCCTTATTTCAGTTTCATACGCAATTGTATCGACGCTGTCATAGGAGAGAAATTTCACTTTAAGAGAATCCCTTTCAGTTGCTGGCTGTTGGCCCTTAGAGCCTGCGGGGCCGGATATAACATCCATGAATTTTTAGCACAGGTCTGGCGATAAGAGAATAGGCGTTTTCATATCTTTTATTATCCGCCCTTTGGGCGGATCGGGGCTGCTGCCGTTCCCATATAGCTTGCACAAACATCGAGATACTATGCAGCTCTATGTGGTCAATGACTCATTGACAGACGAGGCATTTCTTCTTATACTTTCTCCCAAGGACGAAACCTGTCGGATACAGCTCCAGTCGAGCGTTTTCGAAAATTAATGGGTTATCATGAAGGATTTATTTAAAGGTTATGGAAGCAGAATGGTTGTCTGGCAGGCATGGATATCTCTTATAGAGATATAACAGCGAAAACAGGTGTAACATGAAATGTAAAACCGCAGATTTGCGTATATGCATTAATTTGATAAGCGCGATTATTCTGCTGGTTGGTCTGAGTGCGGCCATATTCATTTATCAGACAGCCGACGATGATTCGAGCGGTGCGCTGGGTTACCAAATAATAGGCGGCACTATTTATCCGATTATGCCGGAAAATACGAAGATCTATAAACATGATCTGGAAGTCTATGGCGGAAAGGCAGCAGTACTTGCGGATGAATTCCGGCGTTGGTTTATCGGGTTATGGCATGGGAAATCACTCGCATTCACGATAACCTGCATTACCATTCTTGTATCCTTTGCCGGTTTCTTTACTGCCAGGCACCTACCGTCACGCTCAGAGTATGATGTCAGCACTGAAAACAATCGGGACGGAACTAGGTAAAGATATAATGGCTCATCCTGGTTACAACTAAATTGAACTCAAGCTTGTCTGCTACTATGAGGCTGAAAAACTAAAAAAAGGAGATTATATTAATGAAGAAGAAATCGAGAAGAAGGAGTTTTATCATCACGCGAGAAATTGTAGCCGTTATTCTGGCTTCTATAATTATCATCCCGGCTATGGGCCAGAATATCACCATGGCACAGGAACAGAAATCGATTCAGCTCTCCAAGCCGCAAATTGCCGGCAATCCACTGATGGAGGTTCTTGCAAAGCGAAGCTCTTCTCGTGAATTCAGCTCGGAACCCTTGCCGGAGAACATTCTTTCAAATATGCTCTGGGCCGCGTCCGGAATCAATCGTCCTGATTCGGGTAAACGGACAGCGCCTACTGCGATGAATAAACAGGAAATTGACATTTATGTTGCCACCAAGGACGGCCTTTACCTCTATGAAGCGAAATCACACTCGTTGAAAATGATCGTCGCAGGAGACCTGAGAGGATTGACTGGCAAGCAGGACTTTGTCAAGGAAGCTGCAGTTAATCTTATATATGTAGCTGATTATTCCAGGATGGGTTCCGCTTCAGATAAAGAGCTCTATGCGGCAGCGGACACGGGGTTCATAAGTGAAAATGTATACCTTTATTGCACCTCTGCCGGTTTGGCAACAGTCGTACGCGCATATATAGATAAACCGACTCTCTCAAAGGCCATGAAGCTAAGAGCGGATCAGAAAATCATCCTGGCACAGTCGGTCGGATATCCCAAGCGCGGTCGATAGAGCTGTCTTGCTCCATACGCGCCGGCGGACTTATTTTTTTGAAGAAAGAAATAAACATTCCAGTCACAAGGAGGTGTTGCTATGAATATAGAATGGTATGGTCATGCAGCTTTCAAAATAACGACTGAAAATGGGACAAGGATCATCATCGATCCTTATGAACCCGGATTTTCAGGTGGCGCCTTATCCTATGGTACAATCGACGACGAAGCCGATATTGTCATTACAAGCCACGACCACGGAGACCACAACTACACAAAAAGTATTCGTGGGAAATATGATCACATAAAAAAACAAGGCAGCTACGAGTTTAAAGGTTTGAAGATAGAGACGCTTCCAACTTTCCATGATACCGCCTCTGGGAAAGAAAGGGGAGATAACCTGCTATCGGTCATTTCGGCAGATGGATTAAAGCTGTTACACCTGGGAGATCTCGGACATGACCTTGACCAGGAGACATTGAGAAAAATTGGCAAAATAGATGTACTGCTTTTGCCCGTGGGGGGTTTTTATACAATTGATGCACAGGCGGCCACAAAGGTCATGAATAACATCAGACCATCTATTACTATACCCATGCACTACAAGACGGATAAATGCAACTTCCCGATTACTACCGTTGCTGAATTTACGCGGGGCAAAAAGAATGTTCGGGTTCTGCCGAAATCGGAAGTGAAGATCACCGCGGAGGTTCTCCCTAAAGAACCAGAGATCATTGTCCTCATGCATGCGCTATGAAAATGGATTTTGCTCCCGGTTTATCGAAGAAAATTCGGCCTCGATTTTGGCGGTGTT
>Ga0209048_10007287_pt1 | contig 10241 bp, 9 predicted proteins | sample FrelakmetCRP12CR_FD_187146 | JGI IMG/M metagenome (GOLD analysis project Ga0209048, IMG submission 187146) | Freshwater lake sediment microbial communities from the University of Notre Dame, USA, for methane emissions studies - CRP12 CR (SPAdes)... | ecosystem: Environmental > Aquatic >... | reverse complement strand
ATAGTCCTTCGGCGGCGGCAATGGCCAACCGCTCCTCGCCCCACGCCGCTTGTCCACTCATTCGACCAAGCCGGCAGGGATTTGCTTCGCTGCCTGGTCGGATCGAATCGTTAGCCGACCGCTCTCGGGCATCCGATCGTGTGGGTCCGGGAGGTGCTTTGGGTCGGAAGAGGTCGTTCACCCCGTCCGTTCGGACGACGCGCCTCGGGTCGTGCGTTGCGCGGCGGAATGGCTGGGATGCGCTGAACCAGGGCACCGGCGAATGCCTGGCAGCTCAAGTGGCGACTGCCTGCCGCACCGCGCGCTCCCAGCGTCGCATCAGGTCGGCCGCGCGCTCGCGCGACAGCGTCGGGTGAAAGCGCCGCTCGATCTTCCATTGCGCCGACAACTCATCGAGGCCGGCGTAGACACCGCAGGCGAGCCCGGCCAGATAGGCCGCGCCGAGCGCGGTGGTCTCGATGACCTGCGGCCGCACGACCGGAATGCCCAGCAGGTCGGCCTGGAACTGCATCAGAAGGTCGTTCACGCAGGCACCGCCATCGACGCGCAACTCGCTGACCGGGGCGGCGCCGGCTGCCACCGCGTCGCGGCTCATCGCCGCGAGCAGGGCCGCGCTCTGGAAGGCGATGCTCTCCAGCGCCGCGCGGGCGATGTGAGCGACCGTGCTTCCGCGCGTCAGGCCGACGATCGCCCCGCGCGCCTCGGCATTCCAGTACGGCGCGCCGAGGCCGGTGAAGGCCGGCACGAACATCACGCCGCCGGCGTCGGGAACGCTCTCGGCCAGCGCCTGCACCTCGCCGCTGGCGCGAATTGCGTGCAAGCCGTCGCGCAGCCACTGCACCACCGCGCCGCCGATGAAGACGCTGCCTTCGAGCGCGAACTCGGGCGTCCAGGCCGGCGCCGGGCCGTCCCAAGCCGTACTGGCGCCGCCTCGGGGGGCCGGCGCATCGCGCCTGGGGGTTCCATGTATGCCGAGCTGGGCGGAGGCGGTGGTGATCAGTCCGTTGCTGCTGGTGAGGAACTGCCGGCCCGTATGCATCAGCATGAAGCAGCCGGTGCCGTAGGTGTTCTTCGCCAGCCCCGCACTGAAGCAGGCCTGGCCGAAGAGGGCGCTTTGCTGGTCGCCCGCCACGCCGGCGATGGGCAGGCTCGCCCCCAGCAGTTCGGCGCGCGTGTGGCCGAATACATGGCTCGACGGGTGCACCGCGGGAAGCACCTCGCGCGGGATGTCGAGCAGCCGCAGCAACTCGTCGTCCCAGGCGTTGCGGCGGATATCGAACAGCATCGTTCGCGATGCGTTGCTGCCGTCGGTGGCGTGTGTCTGGCCGCCTGTGAGCTGCCAGATCAGCCACGAGTCCACAGTGCCGAACGCGATCTCGCCGCGTGCAGCCGCTGCGCGAGCGCCGGGGACGTGGTCGAGAATCCACTTCAGCTTGGTGCCGGAGAAATACGGGTCGACGACCAGGCCCGTCTTCTCGCGGATGCTCGCTGCGTGACCGTCGGCGCGAAGCGCCGCGCAGGTCGGCTCGGAGCGGCGGTCCTGCCAGACGATCGCGTTGCACAGCGGTTCGCCGGTCGCGCGGTTCCACACCACGGTGGTTTCGCGCTGGTTGGTGATGCCTATCGCCTTCACGTCGGCCGCCCTCAGCCCGGCGCTGGCGAGTGCCTCCTGTGCCGTCGCGAGCTGCGTCGCCCAGATCTCCTTCGGGTCGTGCTCGACCCAGCCGGGCTGCGGGTAGAGCTGGCGGAACTCGCGCTGCGCCATCGCGACGATGCGTCCCTCGATGTCGAAGACAATGCTGCGTGAACTGGACGTGCCCTGGTCGAGGGCGAGCAGGTAGGTCATGATTCAGGGCTCCATCGATTCGCCGGTCGGCCCAGTATGACGTGCTGACAACCGCCCGGCGCCCGCGCAAGTTTGCCTTCCCTTCCCTTGCCCATCACGCCGCGACGCCGTGCCCACCGATCCTTCATCACCCCGCTCCGGCCAGGCCGCACCGGAGTTCGACGTGCTCGTCGTCGGCGGCGGAATCAACGGCGCCGGCATCGCGCGCGACCTCGCGGGGCGAGGCCTCAAGGTGCTGCTGTGCGAGAAGGACGATCTCGCCTCGCACACTTCGGGGGCTTCAACGAAGCTGATCCACGGCGGCCTGCGCTACCTCGAGTACTACGAGTTCGCACTGGTGCGCAAGTCGCTCGCCGAGCGCGAGGTGCTGCTGCGCGCGGCCCCGCACATCATTCGGCCGCTCCGCTTCGTGATGCCGCACAACCCGAGCATGCGCCCGGTGTGGATGGTGCGCGCCGGGCTGTTCCTGTACGACCACCTGGCGCGGCGCGAAGTGCTGCCCGGATCGCGCACGGTCGACCTGCGCCGGCATGAAGCGGGTGCGCCGCTCAAGCACGGCTTTCGCATGGGCTTCGTTTATTCTGACGGCTGGGTCGACGACGCGCGGCTCGTCGTCTTGAACGCGATCGACGCCGCCGAGCGCGGCGCGACGGTGCTGACGCGCTGGGCCTGCGTCGATGCCGGGCGTGGCCCGACGCGGTGGCAGGTGCGCCTGCAGAGTGCCGGCGGCGAGACGCGCGAGGTCAGCGCGCGCGCACTCGTCAACGCCGCCGGTCCGTGGGCCGCTCAATTCCTGGCCGAGCACGCACACGTGCCCGAGTGCAAGGCGCTGCGCCTCGTCAAGGGCAGCCACATCGTCGTGCGGAAGATCTTCGCGCACGACCACGCGTACATCTTCCAGAACCCCGACAAGCGCATCATCTTCGCGATCCCGTACGAAGGCGACTTCACGCTGATCGGCACGACCGACGTCGAGCACCGCGGCGAGATCGGCGACGCGCACATCGACCCGGGCGAGATCGCCTACCTGTGCGAACAGGCGAGCCGCTACTTCGAGCGGCCGGTGCTGGCGTCGGACGTGGTCTGGAGCTACTCGGGCGTGCGCCCGCTGCTCGAGGACGAATCGGGCGACCCGTCGGCGGTGACGCGGGACTATGCGCTCGAACTGGACACCGGCGCGGCCCCGCTGCTCACCGTCTGGGGCGGCAAGCTCACGACCTTCCGCAAGCTCGCCGAAGAGGCGGCCGACATGCTCGCGGCGTCGTTGGGTGCGAAGCGCGGTGCGTGGACGCACGGCGCGTGTTTCCCCGGCGGCGATCTCGGCGCCTGGATCGGCGCGCCGCAGCGGCCCGATGCCGATATCGCCCGCTTCGTGCAGGCGCTCGCGGCGCGCTACCCGCGGCTGCCCGAGGCGCTGCGCGTTCGCCTGGCGCACAGCTACGGCTCGCGCGTGGATGCGCTGCTGGCCGACGGCGAACTCGGCGTCGAGGTGGCGCCCGGCCTGTTCGAGGCCGAGCTGAACTACCTGCACGCCCATGAATGGGCGCGCACCGCCGACGACGTGCTGTGGCGCCGCACCAAGCTCGGCCTGCACCTGAACGCCTCCGGCCGCGCCGCCGTGGCCGGCTGGTGCGACGCGCATTGGAAGACGGGCGCGACGTCATTCGAGGGACTGCCGCAGCGGCCCGCGGCGCCGACTTGGCTACGATAGCGGCCTGCTTCGACAGTGCGCATCATCATGAGTACCTACCCCGACGACATCTACACCGAGCCGTCCGACATCGACGTCGACACGCTCGCCAACCTCGGCCCGCTCGCGCGCATGGCCGGCATCTGGCGCGGCACGCGCGGGCTGGACGTCAAGCCCAAGGCCGAAGGCCCGAAGAAGCAGGCCTTCGTCGAGCGCATCGAGCTGCAGCCGATCGACCCTCAGACCAACGGGCCGCAGCTGCTCTATGGCCTGCGCTACCACACCCACGTGACCAAGCCCGACGAGTTGAAGACCTACCACGACCAGGTCGGCTACTGGCTGTGGGAGCCGGCCACCGGCACCGTGATCCACACGCTGACGATCCCGCGCGGGCAGACGGCGATGGCGGTCGGGAAGGCGAGCGCCGACGCGACGAGTTTCGATCTCGTCGCGACGCGCGGCCTGGAGACGTACGGCATCTGCTCGAACCCCTTCCTCGAGTACGCGTTCAGGACGGTCGAGTTCCGCATCAAGGTCACGCTCAATGCCGACGGCACCTGGTCGTACGACGAGGACACGGTACTGATGATCCGCGGCCGCGACGAGCCCTTTCACCACACCGACCGCAACACGCTGACCAAGATCGGCGAGCCGACGCCAAACCCGCTCGCGGCGGCGGCGAGCTAAGGCCGCGAAAGAGGCCGCAATGCGCGTCGCACTGGTCACCTTCGACGGCTTCAACGAGCTCGACATCTTCATCCCGCTCGGGCTGCTGAACCGGCTCGGGGCGCAGGGCTGGACGGCTGAGATCACGAGCCCGTCGATGCGCGTCACCTCGATGAACGGCGTCACGGTGCAGGCGCAGCGCCCGCTCGCGTTCGCCAACGAGGCCGATGCGGTGGTCTTCGGCAGCGGCATCTACACCCGAGCGATCGCCGAGAACAGCGCACTGCTCGACCAGCTCCAGCTCGACCCGCTGCGCCAGAGCATTGCCGGGCAGTGCTCGGGGACGCTTCTGATGGCGCGGCTCGGCCTGCTCGCCGACATGGTGGCCTGCACCGACCGCACGACCAAGCCGTGGGTCGTCGAGGCCGGCGTGCGCGTGGTGGACGAAGCGTTCCACGCCCGCGGCCCGATCGCCACCGCGGGCGGCTGCCTCGCCGCGCAGTACCTCGCGGCGTGGCTGATGGCGCGCCACGCGGGTTTCGAGGCGGCCTCGCAGGCGCTGCGACGCGCCGCGCCGGTCGGTGAGAGCGACGCCTACGTGGCGAGGCTGCTGGGCGTCGTCCGGCCGTTCATAGCCGCGCCGGCTGACTGATCGGCACGCGCTTCAGCCGCTGCCCGCGATAATCACAGGTTGTCTTCCCGGGGCGGCCGCAGCGTTCGGCCGCACATGCATGTCCGACCTGACTCCCGAGGTTTGCCGCCGGCGCACTTTCGCCATCATTTCCCACCCCGACGCGGGCAAGACCACGCTGACCGAAAAGCTGCTGCTGTTCTCGGGCGCGATCCAGATCGCCGGCAGCGTGAAGGCGCGCAAGGCGAGCCGCCACGCCACCAGCGACTGGATGGAGATCGAGAAGCAGCGCGGGATCTCGGTCGCGTCCTCCGTCATGCAGATGGAGTACCGTGGCTGCGTCATCAACCTGCTCGACACGCCCGGCCACCAGGACTTCAGCGAAGACACCTACCGCGTGCTGACCGCAGTCGACGCGGCGCTGATGGTGATCGATGCGGCCAACGGCGTCGAGCCGCAGACGCGGCGGCTGCTGCAGGTCTGCCGTGCACGCAACACACCGATCCTCACCTTCGTCAACAAGATGGACCGCGAGGTGCAGGAGCCGCTGGCGCTGATGGAGGAGATCGAACGCGAGCTTGGATTGGAGGTCGTTCCGTTCACCTGGCCGGTCGGCATGGGCAAGCGCTTCCACGGGGTGATGGACCTGCGCGAGCAGCGCATGCGCGTCTTCCTGCCCGGCGAAGACCGCAACCGCGACGACAACGAGATCATTGACGGGCTGGCGAACCCCATCTATGCCCAGCGCTTCGGTGCCGAATACGAGCATGCGCGGCACGACATCGAACTGCTGCGCGACGCGGCCCCGCCCTTCGACGAGCAGCAGTTTCTCGCCGGTCACCAGACGCCGATGTTCTTCGGCTCGGCGATCAACAACTTCGGCGTGCGCGAGGTGCTCGACGCGCTGGTCGACCTGGCACCGCCGCCGGGCGAACGCGCGGCGATCCAGCGCGTCGTGCAGCCCGACGAGCCGAAGTTCAGCGGCGTCGTCTTCAAGATCCAGGCCAACATGGACCCGGCGCACCGCGACCGCATAGCCTTCGTGCGCGTGGCGAGCGGTCACTTCGAACGCGGCATGCGACTGAAAGTGGCGCGCTCGGGCAAGGAGCTGCGGCCGAATACGGTCGTGAGCTTCCTGTCGCAGCGGCGCGAGCTGCTCGACGAGGCGTTTGCGGGCGACATCATCGGCATCCCGAACCACGGCGTGCTGCAACTCGGCGACACGCTCACCGAAGGAGAGCCGCTGCAGTTCACCGGGCTGCCGTTCTTCGCGCCCGAGATGTTCCGCAGCGTCGAGGTGGCCGACCCGCTGCGTACCAAGCAGCTCAAGGCGGGGCTGACGCAGCTCGGCGAGGAAGGCGCGATCCAGGTCTTTCGCCCGCTCGCCGGCTCGGTGCTGCTGCTGGGCGCGGTGGGGCAGTTGCAGTTCGAGGTCGTCGCGCACCGGCTCGAGCACGAGTACGGCGTCAAGGCGCGCATCATGCCGAGCCGCTACCAGGTGGCGCGCTGGGTGACTTGCGACGACGCGAACGAGCTGAAGCGCTTCATCGACGGCAACGCGCACCGCGTCGCCTACGACGCGGTCGATGCCCCGACGGTTCTCGTCGAGTACGCACCCGAACTGCGCGCGATCGAGGCCAACTGGCCGAAGATCAAGTTCCACGCGCTGCGTGAGCACGCGGGGCTGGTGTTTCAGAGGCAGATGGCCGGTTGACGCAGGAGGTCAACTGTAATACGATCCGTATTACCGACACGCCCCAGTCGCCGCAATGACCGTCACCGTCAAGCTCGATCCGCTGCTCGAAGAACAGTTGCGCCAACGTGCGGCGGCCAGCGGCGCCACCACCAGCGACGTGATCCGTCAGGCCCTGATCGCCTACCTGAACGCGCCGGCCAGCGTCGCGCGGCCGTCCGCCCATGCCCTCGGCGCCGACCTTTTCGGCCGCCACCACGGCGAGCCGGGGCTGGCCGCCGGCCGCAAATTGCTGCTCGCCGACGCATGGGCCGACAAGCACCGCGCTCGCCGGTAAAGAGCCGCGGCGCCGCGGTCGCGGCGCGCGAGCCGTCGGCGGCCTACCGGATGGCGCATACCGGGCCGGCGCTCGTCGATAGCGGGCCGCTGATCGCGCTGTTCAACGCGGCCGACCATTGGCACGGCACGGTACGTGCCTGGCTCGAGGCCAACCCGGCGGCGGCGTTGCTCAGCACCTGGCCAGTGGCCACCGAGGTCTGCGCCCTGCTCGCGCGGCGTATCGCCAACGACTGCGCGCTCGACTTTCTGCGCTGGGCACAGCGCGGCGGCATCGTGCTTGACGTCGCCGTGCCGGGTTCGCTGACCGAAGTGCTGCGCATCAGCGGGCGCTTCGCGAGCCTCCCCTTCGACCTGGCCGACGCGTCAATCACCGAAGCTGCGTCGCGCTTGCGCATCCGCCATGTGCTGACGCTAGATGCTGACTTCGACGCATATCGCGACAAGGGCGGCAAGCCGCTGGTCAACGTGCTGCGGTAGCCATACTTTTCAAGCGCTTCATCGGCGGCAGATGGAGGGGTGATGTCGCGTGCCTGGCGTTATTGCTGTAGTAGGCGCGTGAAGTCAATCTGGTCAGCCTCCTGTGAGTTGCATTGTGTCCTCGTGGACAATACGCGTTCAGCCGTTGCGGAGAGGCGATCAGTGTCGCTCGCCGCTGGCTTCATGGACGACCACTCTGGTTGGAGGCGCTCCGTTGCCGACGAGGTCATTTCCGATTGCAGCGCCGGTCGGCTACGCTCGCACCCTTGACAAACTAGGAGCCTTCATGCCCCGCCCGATCCTCGACGAAGCGCAGATTCAACCCGCGATCCGTGATGTCGTGCAGAACCTGCACGCCGAAATCGTGCACAACGTGCGTTCGGCAGCGGCGTCGAACCCTGTGCTCGTTGTCGGCATGTCCGGTAACCCGTTCTGCAAGCGTGCCCGCAAGGCGCTTGCCGCAGCAGGCGTGCCGTACAAGTATCTCGAGTACGGCAGCTACTTCAGCCAATGGCGCACGCGCAATGCGCTGAAGATGTGGACCGGCTGGCCGACCTTCCCGATGATCTTCGTCAAGGGCACGCTCGTCGGCGGTGCGCAAGACCTGCAGAAGCTGATCGCCAGCGGCGAACTCAGGCGGCTACTGGCGGAGTGACGCTGCGACTTCGGCAGCGCCCGTCAACTCAACCCTGGCATGGCCTGGAGTGGCCGTAAGCTGCGGGTGCTCGGCATGGCCCTCGGTCTACGCTTGGGCCTGGCGGCGGTGTTCCTGTGCGCCTGCGCCGTCGCTCAGGCGGCGCAAGAGGCAGCGCCGCCGCTGCCGCAGGTCAGCGCTGTTGCCGCAGGATGGCCGCACGCCTATGCCGCCTTCGGCGAGCCGAAGTACCCGCGCGGCTTCGACCACTTCGAGTACGCCGATCCGGCGGCCCCCAAGGGCGGTACGCTGCGCCTGAAGAACCCTGACCGGCGGACGAGCTTCGACAAGTACAACCCCTTCACCACCCGCGGCAATTCGCCCGCCGGAATGGTGATCCTGATGTTCGAATCGCTGGCGATCACCAGCGGCGACGAGCCGCAGACGATGTACGGCCTGCTCGCCGAGGAGATGCTGGTCGCGCCCGACAAGTCGACGATCAGCTTTCGCCTGAACCCGAAGGCGCGCTTCACGAACGGCGACCCGGTCACCGCCGAGGACGTGAAATACAGCTTCGATTCGTTGTCGGGGAAGTTCGCATCGCCTGCCTATCAGTCGGCGTTTGCCGGTGTCGCCGGCGCCGTGGTGCTCGACGCGCGGACGATACGCTTCGACCTGAGCGACCGCAACAACGACACGCTGTTCGCGGTCGGCGGCCTACCGGTGTTCTCGCGCAAGTGGGAGCTTCTTGCGGACGGCAAGCCCAAGCAGTTCGACGAGATCGTCACCGAGCTGCCAATCACGAGCGGCCCGTACACCATCGGAGAGATCGATCCGGGGCGGCGCATCGAGTTCAAGCGCAACCGCGACTACTGGGCGCGAGACCTTGGAGTCCGCCGCGGCTTCTTCAACTTCGACCGCGTCGTCTACCGCTACTACAAGGACGACACCGTCGCCACCGAAGCCTTCAAGGCGGGTGAGTACGACATCGTCCGCGTCTACGGTGCGCGTTCCTGGAACCGCCAGCACCAGGGCGCCAAGTGGGACGACGGGAGGATCGTCAAGGAGCTGTTCGAGACCGCTTTCGGGCAGCACCTGCAGGCCTACGACCTCAACCTGCGGCGGCCGATCTTCCGGGACATTCGGGTGCGGGAGGCGATCGGCCTCACGTACGACTTCGACACGATCAACAACCGCTTCAAGATGTACAAGCGAGCGAACAGCCTGTTCAACAACTCGGAGTTTGCCGCCGAGGGGCTGCCGTCCGAGGCCGAGCTGAAGCTGCTGGCGCCGTTTCGCAGGGACCTCCCGCCCGCGGTGTTCGGCCCGCCCTACCGCGCGCCCGGTACCGGCGGCGACGCGGGCAGGCTGCGCACCAACCTGCTCAAGGCGCGCGGGCTGCTCGAAGCCGCGGGTTGGAAGCTCGCGACCGACGGAAGGCTGCGCAATGCGCAGGGCGAGGCGTTCGAGTTCGAGTACCTGACGCCACAGGAAGGCTCGAACACGACCGACTGGGAGCGCAACCTGAAGAAGCTCGGCATCACGATGAAGATCCGCCAGGTCGACTTCGCGCTCTACCGGCGACGGCTGGAGAACTACGACTTCGACATGATCGCGATCGTCGAGGGCCGCTTCACGCTGCCCGACGCAGGCAATATCCTGACTCTGTACGGTAGCAAGTCGGCTGACGAGAAGGGCAACAACAACTTCCGCGGCGTCAAGAGCGCCGCGGTCGATGCGCTGATCCAGGCGATGAGTGACGCCAGGACGCTCGACGAATTGCGCACCGCCAGCCGCGCGCTCGACCGCGTCGTGATGTGGAGCCACTGGCAGGTGCCCGACCTGTACTTCTCGGCCTTGCCGACGAGCTACTGGAACAAGTTCGGGCGCCCGAAGGTGATGCCGAAGTACTACTCGATCGACAACCCGAGCGACCTGCCGTGGCCGATCGCGACCTGGTGGATCCGTGATCCTGCGCAGCGTTGAGCCGTGGCTGCGGTGGCTGGCCGGCGCGCTGCTGCTGGCGGCGAGCCAGGCAGCGACCGCCACCGGGCCGGTCGCCTCGCAGGCGCCGGCCGCCGAACTGCGCTGGGTGCACGCCTTCGCGGCCTTCGGCGCGCCGAAGTATCCGCCCGACTTCCAGCACTTCGACTACGTGAACCCGGGCGCGCCCAAGGGCGGCACGGTGCAGCTGCGCAACCCGGACCGGCGGCAGAACTTCGACAAGTACAACTACTTCACGATCCGCGGCAATGCGCCGGCGGG
>Ga0209048_10007286_pt1 | contig 10242 bp, 9 predicted proteins | sample FrelakmetCRP12CR_FD_187146 | JGI IMG/M metagenome (GOLD analysis project Ga0209048, IMG submission 187146) | Freshwater lake sediment microbial communities from the University of Notre Dame, USA, for methane emissions studies - CRP12 CR (SPAdes)... | ecosystem: Environmental > Aquatic >... | reverse complement strand
TCATGACCATGAGAATCGTACCGATAACCGGTGATAGTGCCTCGTCGTTTTTCGTTAACACCATTGGCTGAACACCTTCATGAAAACCCACTATTAAAAAATTTTTTTAAGATTACTCTAATTAAGAATTATCGAGAAAAAAAATTGTGGGTTTATACGTAGGTATCAAGTAGAACTTGAGTCGACCCGTCTCCGAAGGTTCCGGTAGCAACGACATGATCTTTTCCGGCGAAACAATCAGCAGTTGTACTCGCTGTAACATAAGATCCAACAGTCGTTCCTAATGTATTCTGAGTGGTAGCTGATGCTGTTTGACCAGTTGCATTAACATATCCAAATCCAGTGGTACAACCACTTGTAGTATCAGGTGTTACTACTACTTTTCCTGACATAAAAGACCCTGCATCCTGACCACCCTGATAAGTTACCGTTATATGTCTTGCATCCGGCTGTTGAGCTGTTACAGCAACAATCTTGGTCTTAGAGATATTCCCTGACATTCCAAACACAAACGCAGCGATAACAGCTGCGAGGATCACCGTAATGGCGACCATCAGGATCACACCGATAACGGGTGATACTGCTTCATCATTCTTTCTTGTAAACATCTTTCTTTGCACCTTTTTACAATGCCCACAGTGGGCAAGACAATGTATAATTTTTATTCATTTCTGTAACTATATAAACATATTCTTTAAAGAAAATATTCTATTTAGGGTTTAAACAATTATTTGCTAAAATCCGGGTGAAAAATGATTATATAGTGGGATAAATTGCAGTGAATTTTATGAGGGTATTCACAGATTTGATATGGAAATAAAAAAGTCAACTAGAATTGACTGTTCAAAAGTATAGATTTCTCCCTTTTTCTCTGAGGAAAGGGCTGCTTTATCCTTGAAAACTTTTCTGTTGAAATGAGTTGAACAAACAGTAAGCCTCAGCCGTGATTTGAACACGGGACCTGCTGATTACAAGTCAGCCGCTCTGCCAACTAAGCCACTGAGGCGCCATATACTATAATCATTGAAACGTAAAAAAGATGGTGCTCTACCTTCGTATCCAATCACTTGTCGGAGTTCTGATAATATTGACAGTGATCTGGTATGTGTGAAATAACAGGGATTAAGAAACAAGGGATAAGTGTGTAATTGATAAGTGAGCGATTTAATTTACAAAGTTGCATATAAGAATCACAGAAATAATTAGATACGCATTGTTCCATTTGTGATAAGAAGTACTCACCAAGAGAGGAGCGGGCGAAGTGACCTTCGGTGTTTAATGGAGATGAAAATCTGGAATTTCAAGGTTGTATATCTGTTCTAAAAGTGTGGATATAAGGACAAACCCTGGACAGACAAGCTCTTCAGATGTGGCGAAGAAAAGCATTTCAAAAAACTGGTGGCAGAATGAACATTCATTTTGTGGGGTATTTAAAAACTTTCGTCAAACAGGAGTTTGAACTCCTGAAAAAAGATTATAATGTAACAGCATTTGATTTGGTAATCCACGCATCATCGTTTTGGCAAATCCCAAAATATTTTATCGCCACATTACTCGACTGGAAAAATGTTCGTAATTCCGATGTTGTCTGGATCTGGGTTGCAGATTATCCGGCAATTCCCTTCATATTTCTTGCAAAGATATTCAGGAAACGGGTGATTGTCACTATCAGTGGGTTTGAAGTTTTTGCAGCGCCCGAAATTGGATACGGTAATCAACTCTATCCGGTACGAGGTGCTGCATCTAGATGGATACTTCGAAATTCGACTCTTACGATAGCGATGAGCAATGCATACAAAAATATTATAGAGTCATTGGAACCTGCAGCGAAGGTGATAGTAATACATGGTTGGATTGACACAAGTTTATGCGAAGAACCCTTGCCAGAAAAATCAGGTGTCGTAACTTCAGTCGCAAAATACAAAGTGGTTCACCTTGTAAAGAATATTCCCCTCTTTATAGAAGCAACAAAAGGCATGGAAGCAAAAGTTATTGAGAATGTTCCCCATGAAACTCTTATTACTGAACTTAAATCTGCTAAAGTATATTGCCAGTTATCAATTACGGATCAATTTCCTTTAACTCTTTTAGAGGCAATGGCATGTGGTTGTATTCCTGTTGTGAGTAATAGTGGAGGACCGCCGGAAATTGTAGGTGATATAGGATTTATTGTCCCTTATGGAGATGTATTCAAAACAAAAGAAGCGATACATTCAGCATTATTATCAACACCTGCAGATATTCAGGCAGTACGGGAAAGAGCAAGAATGTTCTCGATAGAACGAAGAAATTCAGAAGTCAAAAAAATGTTAGAGCACGTAATCCTCGAATAATATAGTAGATGCTTTTAATCGCATCGTACTTCTCAAATATTTTGTTCCTAAGTCACGGATTTGTTTTTATTTATTTTTCGATTTATCCACCAAGATAGATTTATTCATCTCATAGGTACTGATAAGACATTCTTGAGTAAGAAATTTGTAATATTCAATCAATCGTTCATGTGAAGTTGCAGAGAGAGTAATCTGGCAACTGTGGTCAAGCAGTAATCCACCCAACTCTTCATTTCCAAACACATTTTACGCACAACAACGAAGAATACCTACACAGATGGCTCAGCTTACCGTGGACATCGGAGGAAGCCCGGGTATTAATTGCCGGGGGTTTTGCGAATACTGTTATTTTAAGAAAGTCCGGGGTGTCCAGCCACTTGGGTGCAGATACTGCCTGCCATTCAAAAAAGGGTGTGACTACTGCACCCGTGGTGTCAAGGAAGAGTACAGCGGCTTTAAGGATCTCAAAACGATTGGAGATGAAACCCTTGCAAACCTGCAGGGAAAAAGCGGGGACCTTGAACGAATTACCATCAGCGGTGGTGGAGATCCCAGTTGTTATCCAAGGTTCACTGAATTGATAGAACTTCTTGGAACCATGGAGGCCCCCCTCCATATCGGGTATACGAGCGGAAAAGGCTGGGATGATCCGGCCATAGCAGACCTGCTCATTGATAATGGTCTTTCTGAACTGTCTTTTACCGTCTTTGCATCTGATCCCGCTCTTCGCAAACGCTATATGCACGATCCAACTCCTGAAGTTTCCTTATCAATCCTTGAGAAACTGTGCGAAAATGTGGATGTATATGCTGCTGCCGTCATCCTTCCAGGAATAAACGATGGAGTAGTGCTTGAACAAACCTGCGAATGGCTCCAGGAACGGGGTGCCAAAGGAATTATTCTTATGCGGTTTGCCAATGCCACAGAACAGGGGTTGATTCTGGGGAATGGACCCATCATCAGTCATCAAAAGGTTCAGACTGTTGAATCATTCCGGGATATGATTTCAGACCTGAATCAGAGATTTTCCTTAAAAATCTCCGGTACTCCTCTCTGGGACCCGGATATCGGGTCACCCTTTGCGATTCTCACGGAACCTGATTTAATACGTAAACTACCCCGGGTCCAGCGACGGGCAACGGTTATCAGCGGAAGTATTGCGGCACCGTATATCAACAAAGTTCTGGTTTCCTGTGGATCGAAAGTTCCGGTCGTTCCCGTACAAAAAGAGATTGCATGCCTGATCACCACCGATGATTTACGAAAACTGGATCTGTCTCAGCTTGAACCTGTGGTGATTATTCCCGGCCGGGCATTTGTTCATGATGCAGAAACTCATGATGTGCTATCAGCAGATGGTAGTGAACGCGAGGTAATCCGGGGTCCTGAAATGCTGACCGCTGATGCTGAAACGAGTATGGGGATGACTCGTAACCAGGTCCTTGCAATGGAGATGGATGGTTTTGCTGATTTGATCCGTACAATTAACCGGTATGGGAAGTAACAATAAAAATAATTCTTTAATCCTGAAAAAATTTTTTATATCAGCGCTGCAGTGATTCCAATCACACCGGATTGGATAATGACTGCAACTGCAATGATGACACCGCCCATCATAAGTGCGACTGCTACATTGCCTTTCTTAATTTCCTCGAACTCTTCAATTCCCTGCGTCAGTTTGTCAAGGATATAGAGGGCAAGGTAGATTGCCCCGACAGCCAGAACGATCCCCAGGATGAGCTGGATAAATGCCGAACAAATAGCGAGGAGTCCGTCAACCGATAAAATTCCCACACTGATCGCCTTATTTATTCCAACAGAAAGACCGGACACTCCGGATTGAACGACAAGGGCAATTGCAACAAAAACTGCTGCCACAACAATCCCGACAGCAGCATTTCCTTTTTTGAGTTCTTTTTCTTCATCAATAACTTTCGTGATCTTACTCAGTACGGCAAATCCAATATACAATGCCAGAACGGCAAAGATAATGGAAATGAGTAACTGGAATAATCCTACAATTGCGTTTGCCAAAAGCATATTTTAACCTCAATGTACGTAATTTTGTTTGACGAATCGCAAGATAAAGATATCGCCGGTGAAATAAAAAATTTGTGATTTTCTGGGAGCAGGAGGATTCGGGATAAGAACCCGGAAGGTGCTACCTTAAGAACAGCGTAAATGTCAAACGACGAGGAATCCTGATGGTTAAAGTGCCATGCTGCGGGAGGGTTACGATCCCCCGATCTCCAGATCTCTCAAAGCCCTGAACGCTTTAGTTGCATTCGTAAACCCTATGAGTCTGGCGCCCTAACCAGCTAGGCCACCGCAGCACAAAAGTGCATAGTTAGAACGCCGTAAAAACTATTAAAGGTTCTGATGCGGCGTAAAAAATGGTTATCAGTCCTTTTTTTGTTGCAGGTAGGTGTTTACCGCAGCAGATACTGCTGCAATTTTTTTGTTCTGGTCAAAGGATCCAGCGAGTGTCTGCATTCGGGTTTCATCCTCACGAGTATATCGTTCAAGAGATTTCAGGATGTGTTCTTCCTGTAAAAAGTGGGTGTGCGTATTCCCCGCAACATACTGCTGGTTGTTCATAATCGCGTAATGCAGGGGGAGTGTTGTTTTAATTCCGAGGATGATGTATTCAGAAATTGCCCGGCGCATTCTCGCAATCGTTTCGGTCCTTGTGCTGTCCCACGCACACAGTTTTGCGATCATCGAGTCATAATTGGGGGGAATGCGGTATCCCATATGGATGCCGCTGTCAACCCGTATCCCAGGCCCGCCCGGGGAACGGTAACGGATAATTTTTCCCGGATCTGCAGAGAAGTTGTTGAGCGGATCTTCAGCATTGATCCGGCATTCTATTGCATGACCGCGGATGGAAAGATCGGACTGGTCAAAGGGAAGTGATTCGCCGGCAGCGATCGCGATCTGCTGTTTCACGATATCGACCCCCGTAATAAATTCCGTTATGGTATGTTCGACCTGGAGCCGCGTGTTCATCTCCATGAAATAATAACTGCCATTGCTATAGAGGAATTCAACAGTACCGGCGTTGGTATAATCCGATTCCTCTGCCACTTTGAGGGCTGATTGAGACATCTTCTCGCGCAGTTCAGGAGTCATTATTGGTGACGGCGCTTCTTCTACGAGTTTCTGGTGACGGCGCTGGATTGAACATTCACGGTCATATAGATGAACAGCATTGCCGTGCTCATCTGCCAGGACCTGGAATTCGATATGGCGGGGCTTAACCAGATATTTCTCAATTAATATCGTGGCATCACCGAATGCCGACTGGGCGATGCGCATGGCAGCAGCCATAGCCTCCTCTAAACCCTGCTCATCATCGACGATCTGCATACCGATCCCACCGCCACCGGCACTTGCCTTGATGATAACCGGGTAGCCTATCTCTCCCGCCACCTTTTTTGCCTCATCTATCGAACTTACGCCACCATCTGTCCCTGGAACAACAGGAACCCCCGCATCCCGCATCATCTGCTTACTGCCGATCTTGGATCCCATTGCTTTGATCGTCTTCCATCCCGGGCCGACAAAGATGAGATTTTCATCCAGGCAGATCTTTGCAAAGCGGTAGTTTTCCGCTAAAAATCCGTACCCGGGATGTATCGCTTCAGCCCCACTCTTTTTTGCAATATCAACAATTCGTTCTATATTGAGGTAACTCTTTGAAGGATGTGCCTCCCCGACAAGAAATGCTTCATCAGCATATTTGACATGAAGTGCGTTATTATCAGCGGCAGAATAGATCGCCACGGTTTCTATGCCAAGCTCCCGGCATGCCCGCATGACCCGGATTGCAATTTCTCCCCGGTTAGCGATCAGGAGCTTTTCAAAATATTTCATTGCACCACCAGCAGGACGTCTCCATTCTGGACGACATCGCCGGTATCCACAAAGATCTCGGTGACCCTGCCGTCCACCGGGCTATGAATGGGGTTTTCCATCTTCATTGCCTCAAGCACGAGAAGGGTGTCTCCCTTCTTCACTGATGCACCACGGCTTACCAGTACCTTCAGCACCATACCCTGGATATTGCTTTTAATACCTCCGGCAAACTCGCCCCGGGGAATCTTCTGCGGTGTTATGCCGGTCACTTCTACTTTGCTTCCGCCGACAGAAACAATGCGGACAGAGAAGATCTCCCCATCCACCTCTACTTCCATCTGGCTGGGCACATCAGAGGCAGGTTTTGAGACTGATTGCTTTTTTGGGATCTCTTCTAATGTTCTCTCATTTTTAAGGAATGACGGGGCTATCGCAGGATACAGAATATACGTGAGGATATCTTCTTCTTTTTTTACCAGCCCGGCTTTCTCTGCCTCTTCTTTTAATTTTTCATATGCAGGTTCAAGCAAATCCGCAGGACGAACGGTTATTACTTCATCGTCACCGATGATAAGCTTTTGAATATCATGATTGACCGGTGCAGGTGACTTTCCATAGAGCCCGTGGACATAATCTTTTACTTCCTTTGTTACATTCCTGTATCGCTGTCCGTTAACCAGAACATTAAGCACTGCCTGTGTCCCGACAATCTGGCTGGTGGGGGTTACAAGCGGCGGATAACCGAGATCCTCCCGTACCCGGGGAATTTCTGCCAGCACCTCGTCCCACCGGTTCAGGGCATCCTGCTCCCGGAGCTGGGAAACAATATTGGAGATCATTCCACCAGGTAACTGGTAAATGAGAACATCGCTGTCCACCCGTTCAGAGATCGGGTCGATCAAACCCGCGTATTTTTCCCTGACCTGTAAACAGATATTGCGGACTGCCCGGAGTTTAAGGAGGTCAATACCGGTTTCTCGCGGAGTGCCAATAAGAGAAGCCACTACGCTTTCAGTGGGTGGCTGGGACGTTCCCATGGAAAATGGCGACATCGCAGTGTCAAGAATATCAACACCTGCGGTGATTGCCGCCTCGTAACTCATTGGGGCGATACCGCTTGTTGAATGGCTGTGCAGGCAGACCTTGACATCAACTGCCCTTTTGATGCCCCTGATAAGCTCCCGCGCCTGTTCCGGCATAATGAGCCCTGCCATATCCTTGATGCAGATCGAGTCGCATTCATCCGCGTAGAGCTCTTTTGCCATATCGATAAATGTCTGCGTTGAGTGAACCGGACTTGTTGTATAACATATTGCGCCCTGCAGGTGTGCTCCGCTCTTTTTCACCTGGTCCATTGACCGCTTCATGTTCCTGATATCGTTTAACGCATCGAATACCCGGAAGATATCCACCCCGCTTTTATGCGCTGCGGTTACAAACTTGTCGACGACATCGTCAGGATAATGACGGTAGCCAACAAGGTTCTGTCCTCGCAGGAGCATCTGGATAGGGGTGTGCTTCAGTTCAGCTTTCAGGGCCTTGAGACGGTCCCAGGGGTCATCGTTCAAAAACCGTATGCAGGTGTCGAAGGTTGCACCGCCCCAGGCTTCTACGGAGAAAAAACCACAGTGATCGATCTCCCGTGCAAGCAGGAGCATATCCTCTGTACGGAGGCGGGTTGCGTAGAGAGACTGGTGTGCGTCCCGCAGGGTGGTATCAGTAATCAGGACTTTTTTTTGAGAGGCAGTGTGCATGAGGATCCTCAGGGCCAGCGTAGGATCACATTAAGCCTCTCAAACCTTCACCGGTAAAGTATAAAAAATTCACTAACTGGTATCAAGGCACATATGAAAACACCCACAGCACATACTCCCGCCACACGGTCAATTGATCCGGTGTTAAATTGTGGGCATAAGGTGCCACCCGAACGGTATCCACGAACTGCCAGCAGTTCTGCAGTATCTTCCGCCCGGTTCAGTGCACCATGAACTAGTATCAGACCGGCTGGTACAAGACTGTGTACTCCCCACTGCTTGCCTTTGATCCGTTCTGCGATACGGATACGGTCGAAATCGGCAGATACCGATGATAACGATTGTATTCCCATTTCAGCGACCATGCCGAGATCAAATCCGATCCTGGTTCCAAACAACCAGACACTTATAGCTAAAAATTCGCCGGATTGCTGTTCCCCAAATACCCACATACCAATAAGGATAATAACGGTCATACGGCAAAAATACGAAAAACCATTGCCGCCAAAAAGTTCCAGGACGAGACTGAAAAATGCAATCATCAGGATTAATGAAAAAACCAGCCGGATCTTTTTGACTATCATGAACCGTTGAGTGAATACCAGCCACCAGAGGAAAGCCGCCACCGCTCCCTGAAGGCTTATGAATGCGGCAATTGAGAGGATCGATGCGGCAGTAATTCTTATCCTCGGATCCTGCATGCCGCCTCCCGGAGATCATCCAATGAAAGGTTATCAGGTCTGCACCCGAGTGCAGTGAGCTTTTCAATTATCGGTGGGACATGGTGCCAGTTCCGGAAAGCATCAGGCGGAGTACCACAATCCACCAGCATACCATCGACAATTTCCCATATCCTGGTAACTCTCGGAAGGATTTCCTGCTCGTGGGTGAAAATAATGGTAATTCCCGGTGACGTTTGCCCGATACGTGTACAGAGTTTTTCTTTTTCCTCGCAGTCAAGGGAGCTGAACGGTTCGTCGAGCAAAAGAAGGTCGTGGTTTTTTGCGAGTATGCAGGCAAGGTGGAGGCGGTTGAGTTCACCCCTGCTCAACGACAAAGGTGAGACTTCCCTTTTCCCGGACAGTCCGGTAGTGTCAAGGATATCATCCGGAGGAACTCCCCAGGATGTGCATTCTTCTGCGACAGTAAGGCCGGTCACGTGAAGTTCCGGGAACTGGAGAGAAAGCATGGTGGAGGTAATCTCTTCTTTTTCAATTGATCCGCCAGACAAGGGTAAGAGCCCGGCAATCATGAGAGCCAGTGTCGACTTTCCGCTTCCCACATCCCCACTCACAAGATGCACACCTTCATCAAATGTTCCGGATGCTGCCAGGGACCAGTCGTCGCGTATTGCATGGACCCGGTTTAAGGTGATTCTGATGATAAGCACCCCCATAAGAGCGGATAATACGCCGTTCCTTTAAGAAAAGGAAAGACTTGATCTGGTGTGCCATCATACCTGACCCGTCCGTTATCAAAAAAGAGTACATGATCACTATGAGTTGCCGTGTCCATCTGTTGCGTGCAGCGGATGATGTATTTTGCTCCTGATGATCTGATGATCTGCTCATTCTTTTCCTTAACGCGTGCGTCAAGGTGTGAGTCATATTCATCAAGTACCAGTACTGTTGGGTCGTGGACAAGTGCAGCAGCAAGCGATACAAGGATTTTTTCGCCTCCGGACAACTGACGAACCGCTCTTTTTAAGAGATGCGTGATCCCCATTGTTCCTGCATATGATTTTATGGCAGTATCAACGGAATCACAGGAATCATGACGAAAACGAAGCGGGGATGCAATCTCATCAGATACGTTGACAAAAAGAAGATTCCGGTCAGGATATTCATTCACCCAACCGACGTCGGTCTGTCGGGGTGGTACATTATCGATTAAAATTGTACCAGAATCCGGCACAATAATCCCAGCACAAATTTTGAGAAACGTGGTTTTCCCGCTGCCATTTGGACCAATAATGGTGGTAATGCCTGGCTTGATGGTGAGAGCGTCAATCGCCAGGTTCCGGTACCAGAGGTTTTCAATAATTATCATGTGAATCGTTGTGCAATCCGGTAGGTAGCATACAATTTTATCGCATCACCCGGGATGAACGGCAGCATTCCGCTGATAACAGCCGGAACAAACCCCATAGCAAGGGAATACATCAGCCATGCAATACCGAAGAGGTAGATAATGACAGTTCCGGCGATAAGTCCCGTAATCCGGACGGTTTCAGATTTGTGTTCATAAGCAAGCCCGACCGCGAGGGAAGCAAAAATAAACCCGATAAGGTACCCCCC
>Ga0209048_10007285_pt1 | contig 10242 bp, 5 predicted proteins | sample FrelakmetCRP12CR_FD_187146 | JGI IMG/M metagenome (GOLD analysis project Ga0209048, IMG submission 187146) | Freshwater lake sediment microbial communities from the University of Notre Dame, USA, for methane emissions studies - CRP12 CR (SPAdes)... | ecosystem: Environmental > Aquatic >... | reverse complement strand
AGACCGATGACCGCCCTCGCAAACGCTCCCCTCGCCCGCCACGCCATGGCCTATGTGCTCGCGGGGGGACGAGGCTCGCGCCTGATGGAGCTGACCGACCGCCGCGCCAAGCCCGCCGTCTATTTCGGTTGCAAATCGCGCATCATCGATTTCGCCTTGTCAAATGCTCTGAACTCCGGCATCCGCCGTATCGCCGTGGCGACGCAATATAAGGCGCACAGCCTCATTCGCCATTTGCAACGCGGCTGGAGCTTCTTTCGCACCGAGCGCAACGAGAGTTTCGACATTCTGCCGGCAAGCCAGCGCGTCTCCGGGGATCATTGGTATCTCGGCACGGCCGACGCAGTGTTTCAGAACATCGATATCGTCGAGAGTTACGACCCAAAATACATCGTATTGCTCGCTGGGGATCACATCTACAAGATGGATTACGAGCTCATGCTGCAGCAGCATGTCGATCAGGGAGCAGACGTCACCATCGGCTGTCTGGAAGTTGCGCGTAGCGAAGCGTCAAACTTCGGCATCATGGCGGTCGACGAGAACAATGTGATCCATAGCTTCCTCGAGAAACCCAAGGACCCGCCGGCGATGCCGGGCAATCCGGACAAGTCGCTCTGTAGCATGGGCATCTATGTGTTCGAGGCGAAATTTCTATTCGACCAGTTGCGCCGGGACGCGCCAGATGAAAACTCCAGTCATGATTTTGGCAAGGACGTCATCCCTTATATCGTCAAACACGGCCGCGCCGTCGCTCATCATTTCTCTCGCTCCTGCGTGCGTTCCGAGAATGAGCAGGAGGCGTACTGGCGCGACGTTGGCACGGTTGACGCTTATTGGGCCGCCAATATCGACCTCACCGATTTTACGCCGCATCTCGATCTTTTCGATCAAAACTGGCCGATCTGGACCTATGGCGAAATCACGCCGCCGGCGAAATTCGTCCACGATCAGGAGGGGCGGCGCGGTCACGCGCTGTCTTCGCTGGTCTCGGGCGGCTGCATCGTCTCGGGCGGCGAGTTGCGGCGCTCGCTGCTGTTCACTGGCGTGCGCGTCAACTCTTATACGACGATCGAGAATGCGGTGATCCTGCCTTACGTCGATATCGGTCGCTCGGCGCGGCTCACCAATGTGGTGGTCGATCGCGGCGTGCGCGTCCCGCAAGGTCTCGTCGTCGGCGAAGACGCGGAGCTCGATGCACAGCGCTTCCGCCGCTCCGATCAGGGCGTATGCCTCATCACCCAGCCGATGATTGATCGGCTGACCCAATGACGCGCATCAAAACCCTCGCGGTTGCGTCAGAGGTCACGCCGCTGATCAAGACCGGCGGCCTTGCCGACGTCATCGGCGCGCTGCCGCTGGCGCTCGCCGATGAGGGCGTCGACACGCGCACGCTGCTGCCTGGTTACCCGAAAGTTCTGGCGGCGCTGAGCGGCGCAAAGAATCTGCATACATTCGACGCCCTGTTTGGCGGCAAAGCGCGCCTGCTTGCCGCCAAGGCGGGGGCGCTCGATCTTCTCGTGCTCGACGCCCCGCATCTTTATGCGCGCAAGGGTGGGCCCTATGCAGGGCCGGACGGCGCGGACTATGTCGACAATGCGCAGCGCTTCGCCGCTCTGGCGCAGACCGCAAGTCGAATCTCGCAGGGGCTGTCGGCAGATTACCGCCCCGATATTCTGCACGCGCATGACTGGCAGGCGGCGCTGGCGCCAGCCTATCTGCATTACAGCGGCAAGCCGCGCCCGCCGACCGTGCTGACGATTCATAATCTCGCCTTTCAGGGACGCTACCCGAAAAGCCTGCTCGGCGAACTCGGTCTGCCGCCGGAATCCTTCACCATCGACGGCGTCGAATTTTACGGCGGCGTCGGCTTTTTGAAGGCCGGACTGCAATTCGCTGACCGCATCACCACCGTTTCGCCGAGTTACGCGGTCGAGATCATGACGGCCGAGTTCGGCATGGGACTCGACGGGTTGTTGCGCGCACGGGCGCCGCATGTGTCCGGCGTGCTCAACGGCGTCGACGAGAGCGAGTGGAATCCCGCCAGCGATGCGCGTATCGCCAAGCGCTACGATCAAAAGCGTTTGCCGCTGCGTGCAGAGAACAAAGCGGCGTTGCAAGAACGCCTCGGCCTTGCCGTCGACCCCAAGGCCTTATTGATCGGTGTCGTCAGCCGGCTGTCGTGGCAGAAGGGCCTTGATCTTCTGCTCGATGCGCTGCCGCCAATGATCGACGGCGGAGTTCAACTTGCGCTGCTCGGCGCCGGGAACAAATCTCTCGAAGCCGGCTTCGCCGAGGCCGCGCGCATTCACGCCGGTCAGGTCGGCGTTCAGATCGGCTACGACGAAGAGCTCGCGCATCTCGTGCAGGCCGGCGCCGACGTGTTTCTGGTCCCATCGCGTTTCGAGCCCTGCGGACTGACGCAGCTCTATGCGCTGCGCTACGGCGCCGTTCCGGTGGTGGCGCGCGTCGGCGGATTGCGCGACACGATTATCGACGCCAATGAAATGGCGCTCGCCGCTGGCGTCGCCACGGGCCTGCAATTCTCACCGGTCACAACAGCGGCGTTGACTGACGCCGTGCGCAAGGCGCAAGCGCTGTTTGACGACAAAACGCAATGGCGACGCTTACAAAGCAACGGCATGAAGACCGACGTGTCCTGGCGCCGCCCGGCGCGGCACTATGTCGACTTGTATCGCGATCTCTTGGCGGCGCGCGTGCCGTGACGCCAGCGCGTCGTATCACACAGGGCGCGCCCGAACCGCTGGGGCTGACGCTGACGCAAAGCGGCGCCAATGTCGCCGCGTTCTCCGCTCATGCGCAAGCAATCGATCTGTGCCTGTTCGATGCGAATGACGTCGAAGTCGAACGCATCGGACTCAGCCATCGCACCGGCGACGTTTTTCACGCGTATATCGCAGGCCTCACCGAGGGCCAGCGTTACGGGCTGCGCGCGCAGGGCGCTTTCGATCCGCACAATGGGCATCGCTTCAACGCGGCGAAGCTTCTCGTCGACCCTTTCGCGCTGCGTCTCGACCGGCCCTTCGCTTTGCACGAAACGATGTTCGGTCATGCGGAGGACGATCTGTCGCTCGATCTGCGCGACAGCGCATCGGTCATGCCCAAAGGCGTGGCGACACGTCCCCTGCGCGCCGACGCGGCGCTGCGCCCGCGCCATGCGTGGTCGGACATGATCCTTTACGAACTGCATGTGAAGGGCTTTACCAAAACGCATCCCGATGTGTCGCCCGAGCTGCAGGGAACTTTCGCCGGTCTCGCGCATCCGGCGGCGATCGCGCATCTGACGCGCCTCGGCGTCACGACCGTGGAGCTGATGCCCTGCGCGGCCTTCATCGACGAGCGTCATTTGTCGAGCCTCGGTCTGACCAATTACTGGGGCTATAATCCCGTCGCCATGCTCGCGCCCGATCCGCGCCTGGCGCCGGGCGGCTGGGACGACGTGCGCGAGAGCGTCATGGCGCTGCATCGCGCCGGACTCGAAGTCATCATCGACGTCGTGTTCAATCACACGGGCGAAGGCGACGAACTTGGGCCGACGCTGTCGTTGCGCGGCCTCGACAATGTCACCTATTATCGTCTGCGCGCGGACGAGCCGCGTTATTATGTGAACGACGCCGGCTGCGGCAATACTCTCGCCATGGACCGCACGCCGACGCTGCGCCTCGCGCTCGATGCACTGCGCGCCTGGGCAGAATATGGCGGCGTCGACGGCTTTCGCTTCGATCTGGCAACGACACTGGCTCGCCGGACCGACGGTTTCGACGCGCAGGCGCCGCTTCTCGCAGCGCTTGCGCAAGACCCTGTATTGCGTGAGCTGAAACTGATCATGGAGCCCTGGGACCTTGGTCCGGGCGGTTATCGGCTCGGACAATTCGGCGGCTTGTTCGGCGAATGGAACGACCGTTTCCGCGATACCGCTCGGTGCTTCTGGCGTGGCGACGACATTGGCGTTGCCGAGCTGGCGACTCGCGTCGCCGGCTCACAGGATTTCTTCGCTGCGCATCAGCGCCCCTCGCGCAGCGTCAACTTCGTCACGGCGCATGACGGCTTTACGCTGCGCGATCTCGTTTCCTATGAGCTGAAGCACAATGCCGCGAATGGCGAAGACAATCGCGACGGAACGAGTGAAAATCACTCGTGGAATCACGGCGTCGAGGGCGCCAGCGCCGATCCGCGGGCGATCGCCGCGCGGGCGCAGGATCAGCGCAATCTCCTCGCTACCCTGCTGCTGGCGCGCGGAACGCCGATGCTGTCGATGGGCGCGGAGCTGGGCCAAACGCAGCGCGGCAATAACAACGCCTATGCGCAGGACAACGACACGGCCTGGCTCGATTGGACGCAGGCCGACCGCGCCCTGCTGGAGTTCGCAACGCAGGCCGTCGCGCTGCGCAAGGCGGCGCCGGCGCTGAGGCGCGATTGTTTTCTGAGCGGCGAAGCGCTCGACGCAACGCTGCTGCTCGACATCGAATGGCGCGGCACTGCCGGCGCGCCGATGCGCGACGATGATTGGGGCGACCCGCGCGCGGCGACGCTCGTCGCGTCCTTCTATGCGCCGCAAGAGGAAGATCGCGCCGCCAGTCGCGTTTTAGTGATCTGGCATCGCGGCGGCGCCGCCATTTCGGTGACGTTGCCCGCACCGCGCCATGGTTTCGAGTGGCGTGTAGCCCTAGCGACCGCGGCGGCAAACGTGCAGGACGACAGCGTCGTCGTCGCGGCGCGATCCGTAGTCGCGTTGCACGAACAGCCGACGTCGCGCGCGCCAGCGGTCGCACCGCCTGCAGAGTTCGTGTCGATTCTGGCGCGGGCCGCCGGCATCGCCGAATTTTGGCGGGACGGTGACGGTGTCGAGCATCGCGCGCCGCAGACGACCATCGACGCCTTGTTGGCGGCGCTGCATCTGCCCGCGCGGACATTGTCGCAGGCAAAAGAAAGCCTGGCGTCGCTCGCGCAGCGCCGTGATGGCCGGGCGCTTCCCGAAAGCGCGACATTTCGCGACGACGAAGACATTGTGCTGCTCCTTGCGGCGAGAGATGGGCGCAATGCGCTGCAATTGACGCTGACGCTCGAAAACGGCGAGACGCACCGCATCGACCTCAGTGCGCGCAATGTCGAGAGGATAGGCTGGCGCGGCGTCGACGGGCGCGCCTACGACGGGTTGCGGGCGCGTTTGCCACCTTTGCCGCTCGGTCGCCATCGCGTTTTTCTCGACAGCGAGACCTGCCTTCTGACGGTCGCGCCACGTCGCTGCGTCGCGCCGCCGTTGCGGGGGCGCGGGTTCGGCCTTGCGGCGCAGCTCTATTCGCTGCGGCGTGCAGGCGATCAAGGCGTCGGCGATTTCACAACGCTGTCCCAGCTTGCAAAGCTTGCCGGGGGGCAGGGCGCGGCGATGGTGTCGCTCAATCCACTGCACGCGTTGTTCGGCCAGGATCGCGAGCGCGCCAGTCCCTATTATCCGTCGGACCGGCTGTTTCTTGATCCTATCTACCTTGATCTCTCGCGCCTCGCCGATCTTGTTGACGCACCGCAGGCTGACATCGCGGCGTTGCGCGAGGTGCGCAACGTCGACTATCCCGGTGTCCATGCGATGAAGCAGCGTGCTCTGAGACGCAGCTTCGAGGCGTTCGAACATTTCGCGCGGCGTCAGCCGAATGCGCCGGCGTCGCAGGCATTCGCGCGCTTTATCGCAGATGGAGACGATGCACTGTTTCGCTTCGCCTGTTTCGAGACGATCAACGAGCAGCGCCGCGGCGAGGACTGGCGTAGCTGGCCGGCGTCGCTGCGCGACGGAGACGACGCAACATTGCGGGCCTTCGCGCGCGACCACGCGGCAAGCGTCCGCTACCACGGCTATCTGCAATGGCTGTGCGACAGCCAGTTGGCGGAGGCGGCGCAGGACGCTGCGAGCGCCCGCCTACCGCTGGGGTTTTGCCGCGATCTCGCCGTCGGAGCGGCGCCCGACGGCGCAGAAAACTGGCGCAATGCTGCGCAGATGATTGAAGACTTCGCGGTCGGCGCGCCACCCGATTCCTTCAATCGCGACGGCCAGGTCTGGGGCCTGCCGCCCCAAAACCCGCTACGATGGCAAATGGACGGGTGCGCCAGCTTTGGCGCGCTGGTACGCGCAAACATGCGTCACGCCGGCGCGCTGCGCCTCGATCACGTAATGGGTCTTGCACGGCTCTTTGTCGTGCCACACGGCGCCAAGGCGCTGGAGGGCGCCTATCTCTCCTACCCGCTTGAAGATTTGCTGGCGCAGCTCGCGCTAGAGTCGCATCGCGCGCATTGCGTTGTAATTGGCGAGGATCTTGGTACGCTGCCGTGGGGTTTTACCGAGCGGCTCGCGGCGACCGATGTGTTAAGTTATCGCGTCCTGTGGTTCGAGCGTGATGGTTGCGCCTTCGCCCCTCCCGAGCACTACTCACAAACGGCCATGGCCTGTGTCTCGACGCATGATCTGCCGACGCTGCGCGGTTGGTGGGAGGGCGTCGACATAGCTGAGAAACTTGCGCTTGGATTGTTGAGCGAAGAGCTCGCGCAAAGCGAGCGCATGGCGCGAAGCACGGATCGGCGTCGACTTATCGAAGCGTTGCTACGCGAGGGAGTCCTCGCGGAGGGGGTGAGCGCCGATGGTCCATTCACCGCCGCGCTTGCCGGCGCCGCACATGCTTACGTAGCGCGCACGCCATCGCTGCTGGCGATGGCGCAGCTCGACGACCTGGCGGGTGAACCGGTTGCTGTGAACCTGCCGGGCACGGATCGCGAGCGGGCGAACTGGCGCCGCAAATTGGACGGCGAGTTATCGGCCGTGTTCGAGAGCGGTGTGGCGACGGCTATTCTCGAGGGCCTTCGTCGCAGGCCATCGTGAACCTGTTCTCCCGTTGGTATGAAGAACTCGGTTTCAATGGCTGTTCCAGTCACAGCGGTCGGCGGACGTTCATCACCAACGCAGCACGTTAGATCTCGACGGTCGGCGGCTCGCTGCGGGACATACAGATGCTCGCCGGTCACTCGAACCTCTCGACGACCCAGCGCTACATCGAGTCGCACGCCGAGGCACAGCGGCCGGTCGTATCGGATCTCGTCCTTGCGGAAATAACCATTCTTCACCGCCGGTTCTCGTTGCGGGCGCGGCACATGTGGCGTCCGCCCGGCTTCTTCGCTAGCGGCGATGTTTTCGGTCCTGAAATAACCCTTGTCGGCGACGACATCGATTCTTTCGAGTTCGAGTATCTCCCGCGCCGGCTCCGCCGTGCGTTGTAGCAAGCCGATGTCGACACGTCGTTCGACACAGCCTGCTCTACAATCATCTTGTGCTTGGCGTCGACGGCGATTTAGATGTTGTAGCCGACGCCGACCTTGGTATATGCGGCCATGGCGCGGCTGTCGGGATCGGTGAGCGACACCTGGCTTTCGCCGCTCTTTTCCAGCGCGGAGAGATGCGCTGCATATTCGTCGCGCTTCTTTTTCAGCGCCTCGATCTTCTCCGCCAGATTCTTGACCCGTGAACCGCCGCTTGCGCGTTCTTCGGCGTCGCCCGCGTCCAGCCGGGTCAGATAATCCTCCAGTTTCTTGTCGGCGGCCGCGATGAATTTTTGCAATGACGCCGTCGTGAAGTTCCGGTCCTTGTTGTTGACCGCTTTGATCCGCGTGTCGTCCACCGCCAGCAGCTCCCGCCCGAAAAGATCGAGCCGCCGGCACAAGATCGCGAACTCGCGAAAAACTTTCTTGAACGCAGCGCGGTTGAGGCTCCTGAAATCGGCGATGGTCTTGAAATCCGGCTTCAGGTTCCGCAACAGCCAAATGACCTCGATGTTGCGATGGCATTCGGCTTCGAGCCTCCGGCTCGATCGCACCCGGTTGAGATAACCGTAAATGTAGAGCTTCAACAGATCGCCCGGCGCATAGCCGGGACGGCCCGTAATTTTAGCCTCAACGCGCGCGAAACCGGCGGTCTTCAGATCAAGCCCGTCGACGAAAGCGTCGATGAAGCGAACCGGATTGTCGGCGCGACGTAATCGTTGATCGCCTCGGGCAGAAGCAGCAGCTGGGAGCGATCGGAACCGGGAATGTGCGTCATGCTGGATTCTACCGCGACGCTCGCGCTGAAGGAATCCCGCCGGCCAGGGTTTTCACACGGTCTGCAAGAATAGTGCACCACGCGGAATCGCCCGCGATATATGGCCAAAATTCAGTTTTTACCTCTCTTCTCTACATGATGGATCAGCCGACGATCAGCTGGCGTGCAGATAATTCGTCCGTGCAATATTGAGCTAGTTCGCCACTGACCCCGTTCGTTTCCAATGTGCGCCGCACACGATCGTTCGCGCCGGCGATAAACAATCGCGTCTTTTGCCGCTGCGCCTTCTTCGCGAATGAATAAAGCGCGTTGGCGGCAGCTGAATCGGCGAGCGGAACGGCGGAGAGATCGAGTATGAACGCCTGCGGCCTTGGACCGATTGCTTCCAGAACGGCGGAGATTGTCGCTGCAACGCCGAAGAAAAACGGCCCATTGATGCGATAGGTCATGACGACATCGCCACGCGCGGGAACATAGCAGTCTTCGGAATCGTCGTCAGGAGCAAGCGCGCTCGCGTTGGTTTCGACCTCGACGATTTCCGCCATGCGGTGCATGAACAGTAGCGAGCCGAGCGTGACGCCGGCCGCAATGCCTTCGGTGATGTCGCGGAACACTGTCAAAAGAAAAGTGACGACGAGGACGAAAGCTTCGCCGCGATCATGCTTGAAGATGGAAGCAATTTGATCACGCTCGACCATGTTCCACGCAACGATTGTCAGAACGGCGGCGAGAGTCGCCAGCGGAATGTGCGCCGCTAAAGGAGCCGCCAGTAGCATGAAGGCGAGCAGAAATAACGCGTGGAAGACGCCAGCGAATGGCCCATGCGCTCCGGCGCGGATATTGGTGGCGGTGCGCGCGATGGCCCCCGTGCAGCAAAGGCCGCCAAACAGGGCCGAGCCGATATTGGCGTAGCCTTGCCCAACCAATTCGCAATTGGAGCGATGCCGCCGGCCGGTCATGCCATCGGCAACAACCGCCGACAACAAGGATTCTATGCCTCCGAGCATGGCGATGGCGATGGCGGAGGGTAGCAGCTCGAGAAGTTGGCGCCATGACACGTCTGGCAGCGACGGCATTGGCAGAGTGCGCGGAATGCCGCCGAATTTGGAACCGATGCTCTCAATGGGGAGATCAAACGCCCAAGTGATGACTCCGCCGAGCGCGATCACAGCCAGAAGGCCGGGAAAGCGCGGCTTCCAGATGTGTAGGCTCAGGATGAACGCCAACGAGGCGGCAGACATACCAAAAGCCAAAGGGGCAGCGGTTCTGAGCGCGGGCCAAAAAACTTCCAGCTTGGGCAAGAAGGCGGCAGGCTCGCGGGCAATCTGTAAGCCGAGGAGGTCTTTGATTTGACTGGAAAAAATTATCAGCGCTACGCCTGCGGTGAAGCCGACAGTCACGGAATGCGGTATATATTTGATGTAAACGCCCAGCCGCAAGTAGCCGATGAGAAGGAGAATGAAGCCAGAAATCACCGTCGCGGCAAGAAAGCCCTGATAGCCATGGGTTTCGATGGTCGTGGCGACGAGCACGATGAATGCGCCAGCGGGTCCGCCAATCTGAAATCGTGAGCCACCCAGCGCGGAGATCAAAAAGCCACCAACGATTGCAGCAAAAAGGCCGTTTTCTGGCTTAGCGCCCGACGCGATGGCAATGGCCATGGACAAGGGCAGCGCCACAATGGCGACGGTCGCACCTGCGAGAGCATCGGCGCGCATTTGCCCAAGCGTATAACCTTCCCGCAAGGTCGAAATGAGCTTGGGAGTGAAGTTTTCGACAGGACCGGCCGGCGCGAGTGGCTGGGTGTGATTTTGCATGAGAGTCCCGGGCGGCGAATCGGTTTCATCAAAGCTATATCGCTTTGTCAAATGTCGGTGGCAAAAAAGACCCCAATATTTTGGGGGTGCCCATTATGCTCGCCACCGTTCCGCGATGTGCATTAGTCAAGAATTCCGTTCCAAATCCAAGGCCGATCTCGCTCGAGGGGGCCGCGGGTACTCAGAGTTCCTAGGGATTACAGAGATTGCACCACATGGGGTCAGCGCGAACCGTCATTGGAGTTTCAGTTTGCGATCGCGCGCCGCGGCCAGAAGCGCAGCATCAGCCGGTTGGCGATTGTGTTCAGATACAGACCCTGGGAGAGATGG
>Ga0209048_10007284_pt1 | contig 10243 bp, 9 predicted proteins | sample FrelakmetCRP12CR_FD_187146 | JGI IMG/M metagenome (GOLD analysis project Ga0209048, IMG submission 187146) | Freshwater lake sediment microbial communities from the University of Notre Dame, USA, for methane emissions studies - CRP12 CR (SPAdes)... | ecosystem: Environmental > Aquatic >... | reverse complement strand
CGGAATTTACGCCTATAGCAAATTTCGTACCACAATACCTTGCGAATTCTGCCTCAAGAAGCCTTACCTCGGTACCAAGGATGAAGTCTCCGCGCTTTAAAACATTCTTAATAGCTTGATTACAACCCCTGCTTACTTCTTTGTATTGCTCTTTTAAATCATAGACATTGATCTTATGCATTCATTGCTCCTTATTATCGCCTAATCATCTGAACCATCTTTTTTATATCCTGCACGCAATCATTTGAACAAGCTAGAATTGCATTATTAGCATTTACTATAATAACATTATTAAGACCGAGCGTTAACACTGGCCTGTCATCTGTAAGTACTGTTGTATTCTTACTTTTAAAATCGACAACTTCTCCTTTATGAAGGTTGCCATTCCTATCTTTCTTGAAGATATCCCTAAAACTAAGCCAATTACCTATATCATACCATTTATAGTTGATACAAACTACAGCCGCTTTTTTGGTCCTTTCCATAATCCCGCAATCTATTGATACCAACGGTAACTTATTCCATGTTTCTTTTATCTTTTCATTGTTATTTGAATACTTTAAATTGCTGTACAACGCTTTAGCGTAGTATCTTAATTCATCTATCATAGTTTGTGCCTTGAAAATAAACATACCACAGTTCCAAAGATATTTCTTTGAAGCTATCAACTTCTTTGCTTTATTCTTATCCGGCTTTTCCAAGAATCTTTCTACTTTATAAGCTGGCTGCTGAGACATTAATTTCTTCCCAACCTTTATATATCCGTATCCAGTATCTGGACGTTTAGGCCTAGTTCCCATGCAAACAACCAGTCCTTTTTTTGCAAGCTCTATCGCGCTTTTTATTGATATTATAAACTTGGTTGCATTGTCAATAAAATGGTCTGAAGGCAAAACTACTATTATCCCCTCTCTATCTTTGGCTAAAATCCTAGCAGAAATAAAACCTATGGGCGCTAGTGTATTCTTGGGGCTTAGCTCAAAAAAAATATTTCCTTTTGGGATCGCAAAATTTATTAATTGTTTAGCCAATACTTTATAATACGACTTATTGACTGTGATATAAATATTCTTAGGTTCTATTAAAGGTATAATCCTTTCTATCGTTTCTTGCAACATTGTCGAATTTGAATAAATGCAATGAAACTGCTTTGGAAGCCCTTGCGAGCTTAAGGGCCATAATCGCTCACCCTTACCGCCAGCTAAAATAATCGCATAAATCATAATTTCAGCAACTTTCTTGTAGCGTCAATAATTTCGTCCACACTGATATCTTTGAGATTGCTCTTCTCTATCACTATATTATTTACACCCCAAGGCCCCCAGCGCTGCGCGCTTTTTCCCGGTAAATCATTCCTGAATATAACTACTACTGGAATATTTACTGCCTTTGCCAGGTGCACAGGCCCGCTATCATTTGAAATCAACAATCCGGCCCTTTTTAATAATGCTGCTGATTGCAATAATGTAAGTTTACCGGTAAAAACCCTTACTTCCGGAGAGATCAAAGCGAAATCTTTACTCTTTGACTCTTCCTCTTTCCCGCCGATAATCACTACTCTTACAAGCAGCTCGGAAATCAGCCGCCTAGTTAATTCCTTAAATTTATCTAGCGGCCATTGCTTAACTGGATCGCTTGTCCACGGATGCAATACAACTAAGCTGCTCGATTCTGTTATATTATGTTTTTTTAACAAATTATCAATAAATATCTCATTTTTTTGGTCAATGGAAATCAAAATGCTTTTATCGTCTGTTTTTGCGCCGATTAGATTAACTAGTTCTAAATTGTACTCTACTTCGTGCTTTTGCCCCAAATGTTTTAAATCTTTAAGCTTGTGTGTCAATAAAAACGCCCATTTCCTGTCATATCCTAACCTCACAGGTATGCCGGATAGATACGTAAATATATTGAATTCTTTTGAGGGATTTAATAGAACTGCCAAATCAAATCTTTGTTTCTTTAAAAATCCGATAAAATTAATCTTCTCAAATAACGTATGCGATTCTTTAATATCCCATTCTATTACCCTATCAACGAACTGAAGGCTTTCTGTCAGCTCTTTAACTGGATGGCTCACTACCAAGCTTATCCTGGCTGTAGAAAAAGTTTCTTTTAAAGCCCTTATGGCCGGTATATTTAATATAAATTCACCAAAACGGTCGTTACGCACAACTAAGATATTTTTTATTTTCTTTCTATCTATTTGCATAAGTGGAGCCCGCCCGGGCTTTAAGGCCGCGGTTTTGAAGCGTCGGGATAAATTTTTTAAGCCCTAAGGAAAAACCGGCTAAGTACCAAAAAATTATAGCTACCCGTGAATAATAAAGGCTGCTTTCAGTAAGGCCGTTGATTAAGAAAGCGACGACGCAGGCAATAACGCCTAAAGAAACACATTTTAAAAAATCGCCTTCTAATCTCTTATAAATAGCCATAGATGCCTTAAAAAACTCAAAAAGCAGCCACAAGAATATGCCCAAACCAAGCAAACCAGTCTCACCTGCCATGTGCAGAAAGTTATTATGCGCGTACATGTAGTCCGCGGTAACAATATTAAGGTATTCAGGAGATTCTTTGTATTTCTTATAGTTCTTCATGAAATTATTCGTGCCAACCCCTATTATCGGATGGACCTTTATCATCTGCAGAGTGTTTCTGTAAACTGCTATACGGTCATCGTTACACATAAACCTTAGCGGGTTATAGTTTACCTGCCTTGCCCAATCTTTCACAGGCCTTGGCGCTAAAAAAGGTGCGCTGATTAACAAACCAAGCAATGCAAAAGTAATTACCTTATCTTTTTTAACTGTGCTTAAAAGCAATAAACCTAAGTACACCGCTAGAAGCGCTGGCCTGGAATAGGTCAAAAATAAACCAATAAGCGTGATTAAACTTATAAGAAGCATAAAGAGTTTCTTCTTATACCTAAAATAGTAAAGTGTGAGGCACAAAATCAGAGGTATAAGCGCGCTTAAGTATATGCCCATAAGATTAGAATCTTTGAAGCTTGCGGTAGCCCGAGTAAGTCCTATATTCACTATAGGCGCATAACCCCTAACAAAATCTTTTCCTGTAAAAACCTGCCAAATACCGTCAAAAGAAACAAAACAAGCTCCTAAAATAAAGGCTATAAAAATACGCTTTATATGCTTTACATCTTTAAGCCCATCCATTACTGCCAAATAAACAAAGCCGTATTGAAGTAACCTTAAGATCCCGCCTTTAAGGCTGTCCTTTAAAGAGACAGAATTTACCATAGAAATAACAGATATAATCATAAACAGCAAAAATGGAAGATTGATCTTTACCGGGATAAACGGGTTTTCTTTCTTTAATATCTTTTTCATAAGGAAACTGAACAAAAGCCAACCCATAAACACGTTCATCGGGACAGGTGAAATAGCCATGGCAAAGGGAAGAAGCACAATCATCCAATATTGTACAAAATCAAAAAATTTTATTATCTTTTCTCTCATCTTGAATTAGAAAAACGGTATTTAAGAATGCTTTTAATAGCATCCAATCCGTCAAACCACCTGATCTTTTTACCTTCTGCATAGCTACGAGGAAAATAAGAGATCGGAACTTCTACAATGCGAAGATTGTTCTTTAACGCCTTGCATACAATTTCCACCTCTATATCAAAGCTATTAGCCTTTAAATTTAATTCATCAAACGTCGATTTGCGAGCCATCTTATAACAAGTGGCGTAATCATTTAGCTTTGAACAAAATAATGTATTTAATAACCATGTGAGGAAGTGATTGCCTAAACGGTGCGCCATAAGCCCGCTGTGGCCGCAAATAAAACGCGCACCCAAAACAATATCTGCCGTATTTGCCTCTAGTGGTTTTATTAACTTTAGGAAATCTGCCGGGTCGTATTCCAAATCCGCATCCTGGATTACAACAAATTCACCTCTAGATTCGGCTATGCCTTCCCTGACAGATGTACCCTTGCCCTTATTCACAGAATGATACTTAACTTTAATCCCCTTGCCTTCGAGCTTCTTTAAGATATCCTGCGTGCCATCGGTTGAGCAATTATCCACAATCACTATCTCTTTGTCTATAGGCAAGCTTTCTATCTTGTCTAGAATTTTGTTTATAGTCTCCTTTTCGTTATAAACAGGAATGACCACTGATATTTTTTTCATAGCGATAAACTTTTTAAAATAGCCCGTAGATACAACCTGAAATATCCTGGAGCCATTTTTAATATATTAAACTTTGACTCGCCCTCTTTCCTGTCTCTCCATGTTGTAGGCACTTCTGCAATCTTATATCCTTTATAAAATGCCTTTAAGCACATTTCAGCAGATATGTCAAATCCATCGGCTTTTATAGCTATATCGTCAATGACCTTCTTTTTATACATCTTAAATGAATTGGCCGCATCAACAGTAGGTAAGGATATAAACCAATGCAAGGTGATTCCTACAAAGCGGGAAAAGCATGTCTTTAAAAACGGTCCGCCTATCTTTTCCCCGCCTTTCATGTATCGAGAGCCGCAGACCACATCAAACCCTTCCTGAATCTTCTGATACATTTTATTGATAGTATCCGGCTCATCGCATAAATCCGCCATCACCGGAACCATTAATTCCGTCCTCACAGCAGAAAATCCTGCTCTGAGAGCATTAGCAAACCCCGGATTGTTCTTGTTTTCAACCAGGAAAACATTGCTAAACTCACCTGAAATTCTTTTTATTGCTTCTTGAGTCTTATCAGTGGAATGGTCATCAACCACAACAATACAGTAATCTACAGTGAGCACTGACTCAATACCTCTTATGGTTTCTTCTATATTATTAGCTTCGTTATGCGCAGGAATTACTATGGATAACTTCAAATCTTCTCCTTGCTAAGCCGGTAAATACGTATCGAATCGTTATTAAAAACCAAACTGAATTCTTCAGGATTATTTTTTGCCCACTCATCTTCCAAGGGAAATATTATGTTCTTTGTTTGATGTAGTGAATATATAAACAAATAATCAGTATTCCTCTGAGTCAGATTCTTTAGCCAATCGGCATAATTTGCATTACCTCGATAATTATTCGGCTCTTCTAAGTCTTTATGCAGGCTTTCAAAATCATAGCCCCAAGCATATTCTGCGTTAGGAAAATAATGTAATTTCGCAGGCTCTACCTTGTTTACGGAAACATAATACACGTTATTTTTAAAATCTGTTCCGTAAAGAGGAAATGGCACGGGTCTACCCACATAAGCAATATTGTTTCCTCTAGTATTATTATTTAACCAATTCCATGCCGATGTCGCATCCTTCCAATAGCGAGAATTGCTTATATAGCGCGGATATTCGTTCTTTAGATAATCTCTTTGCATGATGCCTAGAACCAAGGTAAAAATAAGCAAAACAAATAGAGCATGAATGGCTTTAAATTTAAATTTTATTTTCTGCGTATATTTGGGTAAAAATATCGCTGAACAGAATATCGCCAGAGATAAAAACATGGATACACCCAGCTCTAAATGACCTGCCAACTCTGAAACCGATGCAACAACGCAGATAAAAACAAGGATATTCACTACTATCCTAAAAATGCCAAGGGTATCAGCTACAAACAATGCAATAATAAAACCTAGCGCAAAAAAAGAATATAAATATCTGACGTTAGCCAAAGGAATCACATAACGCCATATTAAAAAGATTAAAAACGGCAAAAGCAGAAAATAGAGCAAAAATCCATTTAAATTCTTGTTTTTCTTCATAACGACTGCAGGAATAGAAAGAAATATCGCGGGTATTAGGAAAACTAAAGTCTGAATCCCTGTCCCTTCGTGAAATAATAACTTGGTAAGGCTATAATCTTGCGGTTTAAAATGAGCGGCATACACAGCCTTGCTCATCACGCCTTTAAAAATTTTTAATCCAAATAATTCAAAATCCAAAGGATACAGAGGGTTCCCTGTCTGAATGAAGTTTCTGATATAGCTAAAGCCTCCCATTATTAAAACAAAGATAATAAAAACTAAGATTGAGGCAAAAGATTCTTTAACTTTAAAATTTCTTATGGTTAAAAACAGAAATGGTAATATCAATAATACGCTGTAAGGCAAGGCGATTGTCTTGGTTCCCAAGAAGAGGCCGAGACTTAAGCTAAACAAAATTACATTTTTTAGAGAAACCCTCTCTTTTAATAAAAATAAGTAGTTTAAAGCTGACATAAATAAGGCCGCCACCATAACATCCACATAGGCAATCTTTACCTGTTTAAAATAATTCGGGACTAAAGTAAATAAAGCTGCAGCAAAAAAAGAATATGCATCACTTAAGCCTAATTTCCTGGCTACAGAAAAACAAGCTAAAAACGCTAAGATAAAGAAAGGAATTTGCCCTAAATCAGCCAGCATTACATTTTTGAAAGGAAACATCAGCCATAAGTACAAAAGACTGCCGTTTATCGGATAATACGGCGGAGAAAGATCGTCGTTAATGGTTATGGGCATATCCAGGTTTGCGTGCTTTAGCCATTCAACAGGATATGTAAAGTGATAATTCAGGCAATCCCATCCAAAAGGAGGATTAACTAAATTAATAAATATTTTGGGCAAGGCAAATCCAAGAATAAAAGCAAGGCAAAATAAAACAAGCTTGTTCTTGAATAAATCTACGCGGCTAGATTGAAATTCAATACTCGGGATGACCCGTTTATTATTTAATAACCCCAAAACAACGCAGATAAGAACATTGACAGCAATTAAATTAGCTAAATTTAACTTTCCAGCTATACCTAAGACCAGCTCTGTAAGAATGCTCTGGCTAATGAATAGTAAAATAAAAGCTATGAGAAAATCTAAACTCACTTTCTTGAAGAAAATCTTTGATAAAATAAACGCACTTATTCCGGTTAAGCTATTTAAGACAAAAAATAACGCTATATTTATGTATATACTGGCTAAGCTCGGCATTTATTCTACATTTTTAAGCGGGGAGATAATCAGGCCTCCGCTTGCAAAAACTTTGATTAATAATGGAGTTTTTTGAGCATCATCCAAGAGGTAAAGCGTAACTTCTGATTTATGATAAGGGCTATTCTTATCCCTCCTGGCAATATTTGCCTTCAGGACCCAAACGGAATATTCTTTATTGTTAAGAACTATCTTTTCCTTGCGCAACACACTTCCTTTCATCCCGTAATTCTTTTGATTTGTATTTACATTAATATCAAATTTTGTAAACTTATTAAAATCCTGTCTCCTAATAAAGCTGATTGCTGAAAGAGGATCATAAGTCTGTGGCAGAATACTCCTCTCTTCGCCTCTGATAGTCATAATATTCTTTTTTTGGTCGTAATATACTTCTTTGTTATCGCTAGGCTTATTTTGAATTTCTATATTTTGCTTAAATAAAACAGGTAATCGGCTTTCTTTATCCATAAAACTCGCTACACTGGCCTTAACCTTATAGAACCTGGAAATAAAAGCTGAAGGATATGCCTCTGCGTTGATACAATAAACTTGACGGCCGTTAATTTTGTCTACAGCTCCTTCGCTTAAAACAGCTTCCCCTGCAGGGATAATCCCAAATAATTTAACCGAAAAAACAAATTTTTTGCTATTTCCGGACAATTCCTGTTTATCAAGAGATTTAAGTATACTCCTGGGGTTGTTTTGTGAAATCTGCCAGAAAGCAAAACCAACAGCTGCCACAACAAATATTAAAAATAGAATCTTAATTGCTTTTTTAAACATCCTATTTCCTCCTCATTAAAAAGTCTTCATACCAGGCGAGCGTTAAACTCAGTCCCTCTGCCAGGCAGTATTTCGGATGCCAACTTAATATCTTACCTGCCTTCTTACTAGAAAGATACTGCCTGTCAATCTCTCCCCCTATCTTTTTCTTGCTTAAGATTACCGGCTTAAGCGCTTTATTTCCAGCAATCCTAATAATCATATTCACTAAATTTATTACGCTTACCGGCTTTCCGCTGCCAAAATTAAATGCCTCACCAGAAATTTTGTCTTTTTTATGATAAAGATATTTTGCCAGCAATAAATAGGCATTTACTATATCAGAAACAAATACATAATCCCTTAATGGTCTGCCGTCGCTACGAATAACAGGATTTTTACCTAAAATTACCGACTTAAACGTATCCGGAATAATCCTTGAAAAGTTTAAGTCTCCTGGGCCATAAATATTTGCGCAACGGGTCACAGCAACCCCTAAACCATAAGTATGAGCATAGGTCCGGCTTAAGATGTCTGTGCACGCCTTTGAAGCGTCGTAAGGATGCAGGGCCTCTAACGCCGCATCTTCGGTATAAGGCAATTTTTTATGCTCGCCGTAAGCCTTATCGCTTGAAGCTACGATAACCTTTGTTTTTAGAGAAAATTCCCTTACCGCATCCAGAATATTCCAGGTTCCCTGAATATTGGTTCTAAAAGTTGGGATAGGGGATTTATTAGCTCTCCCTACGATTGCCTGAGCAGCGACATGAAAACATATATCAGGCTTATAATTTTTAAATAACCTTTTAATAAATGCATAGTCGGCAATATCGCCTTTTATCATCTTTAGATTCTTAAAGCCATCCTCTTTTTCTTTAAGTCCTAAAAAAGAATCGGGAATATATTCCTTGATGATCCCTAAAACTTTTGCCTTTTTCTCCAGAAGGCTTACAGTAATATGTGATGCCAGGAAACCATTTGCCCCTGTAACCAATACTAGCTTATCTTTCCAGAAACTACCTTCCATCAGCATCTCCTTTTCTTGACCAAATAGCCCATGGCGCCTTGCCTGAATTCCAAAGTTCATTTAAACGAAGGTTGTCTTTGTAGGTATCCATGCATTCCCAAAAACCATCATGCTTATATGCAACCAGATTCTTGTTTTTCACTAATCTAGGCAAGGTATCGCTTTCCAGGATATCGCCGTCTTTGATCTGCTTAAAAACCTCTTGATTGAAAACAAAGAAACCGCCGTTAACCCAGTGGTCTAATCTCGGTTTTTCTTCAAAATGCGTGACGCGATTTGTATGCGAATCAATCCCGACAATACCAAATTGCGAATACGGCCTGGCTGAAACCAGGGTAGCCATTCTGCCGTGGTGACAATGAAAATCTAACACCTTTCTTATATCTACGTCTGAAACTCCGTCACCGTATGTTGCAAAGAATATTTCACTCTTTATTTCTTTTTCAAGCCTCTTTATTCTTTCTCCCGTATGTGTATCTAGGCCAGTATCCATGAATCTAATCTTCCACTTGTAGCCAGAACGGAAATATTCTTTAATCTTCTCTTTCCTGTAACCCAATGCAAGAATAAAATCATTAAAACCGTGCTCTGAATATATGCTCATTATATGCCACAATATAGGCTTATCCCCGATATTAAACATAGGCTTAGGAAGATCCACCCTGCCCATACGCGTTCCTTTACCACCGCATAAAATTACTACAGGAATATTATTTTTCAATTTCATAAACATCCACCTGTCCGCTTTTTTGCACGCACATTATTTCCTTCTCGGGACACTCTTGCGCAACAAAACTCTTGATAATCTTAAGGCCTTTATTCTTAGAAATCTTTTCCAGTTCCTGCTTATCTTGGACTAAATCAGTCTCTAAATAGGCGTCATGGTGCACTAAGACATATTTGACACCCATCCATTTTAATGCTTTTACCGTATAAGGTTCTGACAATTTTTTTAGTGTCCTTACTATATTATTAGCTTCTGAGCCCGGGATAGAGCCGTTAATAATTCTTTTCTCGTGTTTTGTCTGGTATAACTTATACATCTCATTAGGAGAATCATCTATTGGGTATTCTGCTATAACAACATTGTTTGGTTGCGTTTTTAGCCAATAATAGACTGCAGGAACCCTGGAAACATCTATTACCTTAGAAGGCGGATAATTCCAAAATTCGAATAAAAGTAAACTACAAAATAATGCAGCTAAAGCCGCTTTTATCTTTTGATTATTAAATTTTTCTAAAATAAACTTAAGCCCAAAACCAGCAAGAACCGAAACCGCCAACATCAGCACAATACCAAACCTGCAATAAGCCCTGTACATCGGCAATATCTTATACATAAAGAATGACGGCATGAATATTTTAATCGGACCAATCTGCCACCACGGCGGCTGTGAAAAAAGCCAAGCTACCAGCCCTAAGAACAGAAAGAAACCGATGTAAAAGCTCTCTTTAGCTTGGGTTTGGAAGTTAGGAATTAGGGATTTTTTATTTTTTCTCCACCTCTGGAATGCCAAAA
>Ga0209048_10007283_pt1 | contig 10244 bp, 7 predicted proteins | sample FrelakmetCRP12CR_FD_187146 | JGI IMG/M metagenome (GOLD analysis project Ga0209048, IMG submission 187146) | Freshwater lake sediment microbial communities from the University of Notre Dame, USA, for methane emissions studies - CRP12 CR (SPAdes)... | ecosystem: Environmental > Aquatic >... | reverse complement strand
GCGCTACGAACTCCTGGAGCAGGGCCATGTACCGATGCGGATCATATCCATAAGAGCCACAATGGATGTCACAGGGAGTGTAGTACTCTTGAATCGATCGCCCAGCCGTGCGAGCTGCTGCTACGAGGCGGCGGGCATGGTGGAGTGCTACCATTGGATCAGCCTCGGCGTGAATCAGAAGAATCGGTGGAGATATCGTACCATCCGCTCGTACAGTCTTCTTGACGAGGCGATCACCGATAGAGTGGTCAGGTCGCGCCTGCAGCGAATAGCGATAGCGTATGTGAAACAGAAGTCGTCCCCCCAGGAACGTCAGGTGGGTCAGTGCAGGGATAAAGAAGTGGAAGGCCCGCGCTGGTCCGTGCCATTTCGATATCTCCTGATCGAGGATCTGAGTGATGATCATGCGGATCATCTCGTCCAGACGCGCATAAGGGCTATCCGCGATGATGCCCGCGACGGCCGCGTGTGGTGGCAGCAAAATCGCGACGGCCGCCCCCATCGAAAATCCATGGATATAGACCCGGCCGAGCGAGGTTTCTGGTTGGCTGGCCGCGACATTTACAGCAGCAACCAGATCATTGACCTCCGCGTTGCCGCATGTTGTCGGAATCAGCACACTCTCTCCATGTCCACGGTAATCGAATAACAAAATGTTCGCGCCGTGCGCATATTCGAGCGCGGCGACTGAGCGGAAATGCACACTGGGGAAATGAAACCCATGGCTGATAATGATCGTCGGCGCGCTTTGTGTCTGCGCCCAAAACTCCCCGCGTAAGAGTGCGCCGTCCGCCGATAGGAACGTCACTGAGTGCCGCAATTCAGCGGGAGGTTCAGCAGCCGATTCGGGAAAGGTCCAGCCGCCCCATTGTGGCGTCCCTGGCTCGACGGTGACACCGGGACGCGTAAATTCCTTGAGGAAGCGACTTCCGAGGAACAACATGATGCACCCGATGGCTAGACCAACCACAGATGTAGATGCGACGATGCTCTTGAACCAAAGTGCCATGGGCGATCTCCTCAAAACTAAGCCAATCGTTCAAACTTCTGCTTGTTTAGAGCGAGAAATCACCTCTTTTGTTGCACATCCTTTTCAAGCCAGCACATAGGTAGAGTACACTTCACTCTTTTCGAATGTTAACACTTGTCGAATAATCTCGGGTGTTCAGCTACGTTGATTTTCTCTTCAAAGTACGATATGCTTATTTCGTTTTAAAAAGAGAAACAATACTGAGCTAAGAGTGAGGATACTCTTCTATGGGATCAATCACGCCTGAGCCGGGATCAGCTGATGGTATGACGGATATGCCGACAGTCGTTTCCGCGAGCGAGGCGCCTGAGACCGACCCACCGACAACGCTGATGCTAGAGTCAGTGCATGAACCGATTCGCCTGCTATTCCGCGATCTGAAAGCGACCCCTGATGGCCTATCGAGCCGGGAGGCTGCTCGTCGCCTGGTGGCTTACGGACCCAATGAACTGCGACGGCGCGGTGGCCGTACCTGGCCCAAAGAACTTGCCCGGCAATTCACCCACCCTCTGGCGCTTCTGCTGATGGCCGCTGCCGTACTCGCTCTCCTCACCAACTCAGCTGTGCTTGCGGCAGCGATTGTTGTGGTGATCGCACTCAATGCAGGGTTCGCGTTCTGGCAGGAGCAACAGGCAGAACGCGCTGTTGAGGCTCTCGCGGACTATCTACCCCAGCAGGCCAGTGTCTTGCGAGATGGCCGGAGACTCGAGGTGGAGGCGCGGGAACTGGTCCCAGGAGATGTGATATTTATCGAGGAGGGCAACGCCATTAGTGCCGATGCACGACTTCTCGAGGGGGCGCTTGAAGTAGACATGTCCACCCTCACTGGCGAGTCAACGCCGGTCGAGCGGCGTGCAGGTGTCCCCGATCTGGAGGTGCCACTCCTTTCTGCGCCGGATCTGCTCTTCTCCGGGACTGTTGCGACCTCCGGCACAGCATCCGCGTTGGTATACCGGACAGGAATGACTACGGAATTGGGCCGCATAGCTGCGTTGACAGAACTGGTAGTCCGTGAGGAAAGCCCGCTTGAGCGGCAGGTACGGCGAGTGGCCTGGCTGATCGCAATTGTCGCCACCGTCGTGGGTATTGCCTTCATGCCGATCGGTGTGCTCGCGGGTCTATCGCTGCAGGGTGCATTTGTGTTCGCAGTCGGGTTGCTGGTTGCCAACGTGCCAGAAGGGCTACTGCCGACGATCACACTCGCCCTGGCGATAGCAGTACGTGACCTTGCCCGCCGTGGTGCACTGATTCGTCGTCTGAGCGCTGTGGAGACGCTCGGATGCACGGATGTGATCTGCACGGACAAGACCGGGACGCTGACGCGCAACCGCATGACGGTCACAACCCTGCTCGATTCTCAACTTCAACAAGATCTGCTTGCAGGCTCTGGCACGAGTCGTGAGAATGTACTCCTGCAATCCCTGGTCGAGACGATGGCGACATGCACCAACGCCGAGGTTGATGACCAGCAGGAAATCGGGGATCCAACTGAAGTCGCTTTGCTGAAGGAAGCGGCGTCACTTGGAGCGAACGTAAGCACGTCAACGCGGCAGGCACGTCGTCAGTCGCTGTTCCGTTTTGACCCGGTGCGCCGATTGATGACTACTGTGGATTTGACGGATACCGGGCTTGTTGTGCATACGAAAGGCGCGCCAGAGGCGGTGCTGGCTCGATGCAGCCATATCGCTACGCAGGATGGCTCGCCCATTGAGCTTTCCGAGGACCTGAGTTCTCTTCTGCTTACCCGCGCGGATTCTTACGCCGGGCAAGGCCTGCGTCTGATAGCCCTGGCTGCGCGGTCATTACCTGTAGATCTTGCTGCCCAAGAGCGAGATGACGTGGAATCAGAACTGGTCTTTCTCGGGATTGCGGGCCTGATGGATCCACCACGTCCTGAAGTGCCTGATGCGGTTAGCAACTGCCACGATGCTGGTATCCGTATCCACGTCATCACTGGCGACTATGCAGCTACAGCCGTAGCGATCGCTTCCGAAGTCCGCATTGGCGGAGGACACCCACACCTGGTGCCGGCTGAGACTCTCGATCAAATGTCGGAGGAAGATCTCGATGAACTGCTGCGTAGTCCCGGCGAGATTGTCTTCGCGCGAGCTGCCCCAGATACTAAACTGCGGATTGCTGATGCCTTGAGGAGCGAGGGGCATGTTGTGGCTATGACCGGGGATGGGGTGAATGATGCTCCGGCATTGCGCCGTGCCGATATCGGTGTGGCAATGGGTCGAACGGGCACCGACGTTGCCCGCGAAGCAGCGACAATGGTACTCACTGACGATAATTTCGCAAGCATCGTCACGGCTATTGAGAACGGTCGGCAAGTCTACGATAATGTGCGCAAATTCATCGTCTACATCTTCGCGCACGCTGTGCCCGAGGTGGCGCCCTTTCTGCTCTTCGCGCTCTCCGGAGGGACGATCCCATTGCCTTTGACAGTTCTACAGATCCTGGCAATCGACCTGGGAACTGAGACTTACCCTGCCCTGGCTCTGGGGCGCGAGCCAGCGGAGCCAGGGGTGATGCAGAGACCGCCACGGATGCGGGGCCAATCGGTCATCACTGGCAAGATGCTGTTTCGTGCGTGGGGACTACTGGGCGCTGTGTCTGCTGTGCTCGTGATTGTCGGATACCTTTTTGTACTCTTGCGTGCCGGTTGGCACCCTGGTTCGCCGACGGGGCCAGGCACACTGCTGCATGATGCCTATCTACGGGCGACTACCATGACCTTTGCTGGCATCGTTGCTTGCCAGGTTGGAACGGCCTTCGCGGTGAGGACTGAGCGAGCCTCACTCTTTCAGATCGGGATATTCTCCAATCCTATGTTGCTTCAAGGGATTGCTTTCGAGCTGGCTTTCAGTGCCGCGCTGATCTACCTGCCTCCGTTGCAGGCGCTGTTTGGTACTCGACCCCTCGGGCTACCTGAACTCGCGCTTCTGGCGACCTTTCCATTTATCGTATGGGGGGTGGACGAGATCTGGCGAGCAGTTGAAAGGGGACTTGCTCGGAGGGCGAGACGAAGATCGTTAAGGTAGCTTATAGGGAAATTTAAGAACAGCCACACGGGAGAGATTTGAAGTGCTTCTCTCCCATGCTTCTCGTTAGTGTTTCAAAGAGAGCCTTTTTACCAACAACTTTCGAAAGTATAATCTTGTTGTAGCTGCAAATTTATGGCTCCAACTATAAGGGGTGGACGACAGAAAAACGAGGAGTGCCGAAGGGGGGACTCGACATAGGTTGTTCGCTGGTGTTCGCCCTTGTCTTTCCTGTGCTGGAAACAGCCTTGTTCTGTTCGTTGCGTATTATGTATTTGCACTGAAGTTCGCCAGCGCTGCTGTATGGGTTGCTGTACAAGCACACGCTGTACAGCAATGTTTGAGAAACGAATGGAAGCAGGAATGATACGACCATTCCCCGAAGGAGCAAGCGGGTTGTAGCGCCGTTCACTGACGTTCGTTCTCGTGCTTGCTGAGCCGTTCGCTGATGTTCGACAATGGTTCCCGTCAATCGTCGGCTTTACAGTAAGTGTTGCTAGCAAGAAAAGGATCGTCTCCTTTTTGAAATGCTAAGAGAGAGTCCCTTTTCCATTCATCCGGTGTTTTCTCTTTCGCCGAAATTCTTTCATGTTGCTGTACACCAATACAAGATGGTATCGATTACGGGACTCGCTAGGGCTTGTTTGTCGGCCTTTGATCGTGTCTTCCTCGTGCTTCTCTTCTCATGTTGTTGTCCGCCAAAGTGTATGGTTGTTAGCTGTTGTCCCTCAGCTTTGCTGTCAATCTGAACATGGTTTGTGTTCATCAGTTCCCTCTACTCACAACTCACAGCCCCGCGGTAGCTAATTCTTCCTTCAAGGTGCGCAGGTTGCGGTTCTGCTCACGCAACATCGCAATGTAGCTCGTCCATGCCTCGCCCTCGCCGAGCTTTTCGTACAAGGTGCGCACCTTTATAAGAAAGGTGCAAGCTGTCTGGTAATTCTTCCGTTCACGCAATGCAATCAGTCGTTCGGCGTACAGCTGGTACAGCTCGATAGCTTCGCGCGGTCGCGTCTCCTCGGCGACCCTGGCAACCTCCAAGGCGATATTGCTGTATCCGTAGTAGCCGTAGCTCTCAATGTAGGTATAGCCATAATGATCCTTCTTCGCAGTGCCTTTCAGCAGGTGCAATGCATGGTCGATGTCGCCTTCATCCAAAGCAATCTGAATCAAGAGAGAGGTGTTCTGTGCCTGCTCCAGGAAAGTGAGCACCTCCGGCCATAGTGTCTCCCAGCGACCAAGTTGCCTGGCGAGATCACGTAGCTCCTGGTAGTGCTTGAGAAAGGGTTGCGTGTGGAACAACGTTTCAGTTATCTCCAATTCGGCGGCAGAGTTGCCCCGCGTCCTGTAGTAGTTTTGGAGCCATGCCAGGACGCGCCAGTCTGGTTTCTCTTCCTCCGCTCGTCCCGGCTGACTGCGCAGTAAGAAACGCGCAGCTTCGTTGGCGGGACGGATGGGTGCCGAGATGCGTGCTCTCATCAGGCGCTCGGCCACGGTATCCTGCCCGTGCTGGATGAAGAGGTCTACCAGTCCCAGAAGCGCATTATCGTCAACCTGTTGCGCTTCTCTGGCAGCTTCGTCAATGCGCCCAAGCGTCAAGAGCCGGTCAATCAGGTCAGAGGTGCGACCGGTCTTGCGGCAGATGCGCAGGTAGGCTTCATCGTCGAGGCTCTCTTTCTGCAGATCCAGCCAGAACTTGCCATACGCCTGGCGCTCTGGGCCAACAATCTCTTGCTCTTCATCGGCCAGCGCTTCGCGAATCCACTCCACGATCGTTAGTCGTTCCAGCGGCGTGGTGTATGTGACGAGCTGGTCCGTTGCACTGGTATAAAAGCCGTGGCTGTCGTCGGCATGCAGGTCGCGCTGGTAGATGGCAAAGAGTACCTCGATGCTCTTCTCGCGCGCTACCCGATCGGTCCGTTCATCCGCCAGACAGTTGCCCAGTGCTTCAATACACTCACCAACAAGCTGCTCCAATCCTTCCTCTTCTGGAAAGTACCACTCTTCTCCGTAGGAGTCATCGTACCCGGCCTCCTCGTCATAATAGAGGTGGGATTGCTCGAAGATCTCTGTCACCAGGGTTTCGTAGATCGTTGCCGCGCCGAGAAAGTCGCCTTGGGCAGCAAGGCGATCAGCCGCCTGTTTCACTGCGAGCAGTTCTTGGGTAATACGCGGCGTATCGCGTTCAAAAGCGTGGGCGACCTGCCGACGATAGGTCGCAGGATTCACGGAGAGGATCTTTTGTGCGGGGCGGATGAGGTAGCCATCGGGATGGCGCACCCAGAACTGTCGCATGTGCCAGGGATAGTCGGCGATTTCGCGCACGATCTCTGCCTGGGCCTGTTGGGCCAGCCGGTAGATGGCATCCACGTCGTCTACGAGGAGTGCGATCTCAACGCCACTGCCGCGCTGTCCCGATGGAAGAAGGCGGGGGCGCTCGGAGGCCCAGTACGGTGCATGGTCTGGCGCCAGTTGGATAGAGGTCTCCCCACGAGACAATTCGGCATACATGTCTGCCTCGAGGGCGACGACACGAAAGCCCAGAACGTTCTCAAACCATGTGATAGATTGCTCGAAGTCGCTCACGCAAATCTCAACCCAGCTTGTTTTGCTCAATTCCTGAATGCCTTCCACTTTCACATGAAGGGAACAAGACGCTTGCTACTCAAAAGCCTGCTAAGGAGTTTGAAGACCCGCATCGTTGAGGGCCTTCTCCAACACATCGACTACTCCCAGCATGGGCGCAGAATGACGAAGATAGGCGATATCCAACGCAGCATGCTTTTCCTTCATCATCTCCAGAATATCGTTCCACTGGCGGTTGGAGACACCGCCACCTAGTTTCCACCAATCGAGTTTGGCGAGAATCATATCTTCTGGAGAGGCAAAGAAAAAGGGACGGCTCCCAACCTCCAGTACTTCCTCTCTTGCCCGTCGTAGCTCTTGCTGGGAGAAAGGGTCGGGCTTCTGGACAAACACGTCAACTTTCACCCCGGTGTCATGATGCAGCAGGTTAAACGACGACCGGTTTCGAATGGCATCGCGAATCATATCGGCGTCGATATAATATGCTTGTTGCAGCATCGCCACCAGCGTTTGGACATGCTTGAGTTGGAGAGCCGCTACCACGTCGACGTCTTGCGTGTATCGCCTTCTCCCGTGGACTGAGCTTGCCACTGATCCGCCAATGTAGTATTTGATGCCGAAGCGATCAAAGGCTTCGACGAGCGGTGTAAGCGCCTGGATAATCTCGGATGTATTCATCGGTGACATTGCCATAGATGGTTCCCTTAAGATAAGAAGCGAGATCAGCAACTCCACAGCATCTGAAGAGTACACTCTACCAGAACCGGTGTTCGCTGGTATACTTCCCGGTTGGTGCAGACGCAGAAACGCAGACGCTATGGTTCACGGATGCCAGCGTCTATAAAGGCCTGTTCTAAGAGACCTGAAATGTTCAGGGTTTGTGCCACGTGGCGGAGGTACGTCAGATCCAGGGTGGGAGCCTGTACTTTCAATACTCCCAGGATGTCATTCCACTGATCGTCAGCGGTTGCCTCACCGTCGCGGTACCATTCGAGCCCCAATAGGACTACGTCTTCGGGAGATGCGATCCATAACGGCTTGTATCCCTCTATCAAGGAAAGCTGCTGCGCCCGCTGCGACACCAAAGAATCAAATGCGGTACCGCGTGGCAGCATAATATCCACTTTGACCAGGCTAGAGAGGTGGAGGAGAGTGAAGGCGTTCCGTTGCGCAATGGCATCACGCAGTGCCTGTGCATTGATGGTATAGGCTGCCTGGAGATGATCTATCAGAGGGCAAACATGTTCGAGCTGTATGTCTGCTAGAAAGTCAATATCCTGCGCCCCTCGTGGCAAACCGTGTATGGAACAGGCAATGGAACCTGAAAGGTAGTGGCGTATGCCCAGGCATTCAAATGCCTCAATGACCGGGATCATTGCTACCAGGAGATCGTGTTCCTGGAAACACCATTCAGGTCGCTGCTCCACCGCAGCCTGGAAATCAGTGGCCAGTGCTTTCCCATATTCTCGCGTGACAAAGCGCATGGCGATATCTTGTTCGTTGGGCTCAGGAGTCCCACTATGCATCGCATGCACATTCGCGCTGGTAAGCGTATGTGTCCAACTGCGAACTGAGGCAAACTTTCTGGCTGGGGAAAAGGAGCGTATCCTGGCAACCTGCAGGCGCTCGATTTCGGGTGTCGTATCGATTGATTGTGTTCTCATGATGATCTCCGATTAGCTTCCCTGCGATGAGTGTACTGTAGAGGTTGCTGTACTGCTGTATGCAATCGATTACGTTTAGGGTTGTTCTGGTAAGCGAGCAAGGATTTGGGCAAGCAACGTTTCTAGATGACTCAGCTGATCTTTAATAGTACCTATATCTTTCTTGATCTCTTTGATGTCTATTCCCTGGGAGGAAATGATACCTGCGAGCATGGTTTGATTTTCACTGAGTTCACGATAATTAAGTTCTTGTGTTGCAACCACTTTGTTGAGGATGGTTAAGAGACGGGTGTTGTCGCTGTGGTTCGTGATGCTGTCTCGTTGAAGGGCGTCGACGCGTTGTTCCAGTGCGACTAGTCGTTCTTCTTGTGTCTGCATGGTATCCTCCCTTCTAGAAGAGAGTATACCATATTGTGAGATGTTTTCTTTGGCTGTGCTGGTTACATAGGACATCCGTATAAAAAATCGGAGAGACCTGTGCCAAACTGATCAGTCGCTTGAATACTGCTTAGGGGAATAGGAAAAAGAGGGAAAGAATGAGGTGCACATGTTGTAAGTGATCTGGTTCCTGTCAACAGCTTGTGACATGCAAACATACTTTGGTTTACAACGACTCTGCCTTGTGTGCACTTTTCAGTGGAAAATTTCTGCATTAGCCCTGTGTTGATCACATTGTGGGTAACGTTGATCACTCTGGAGATGCCTGGCTGCTGTTTTGCACAGGCAGATAGAGAATTGATAGGCTTGATTAGGTGGCATTCATCTTTATTGAGTACAATCTACCGGCTATACTTGCGTGCTCTATGCGGCCTGATAGCGCCTTACATCTACCTGTACACCTTCACTCACAGCTTTTTCTGTAATTTGAGAAAGCCGACAGCCCATTGCGGCATCCCCGTATTCCTCGCCACAGATCGTGCAGATGTGAGCAGGGACGTCAGATACTTCGCCACCAGATAGGTAACGTCGTTGGTCAGCGATGCTGGCTGATCTGTACGGCCTCATACTGATCTTTGTCCGAGAAAGTTCGCTGCTATTGACAGAGGATACCAATCACGGCAAAGTGCTCATAACCAGGCGGGCACATATTGGCTATGACCTCATGCTACAAGGAAGCAACCTCTTGCAGGAGTTCCGCCTGTTCAAACTCTTTCCCCAGGAGATACGCTCGCCGTAAGTACCCTTGTCTTGTGGTATCATCGGCTCCATAGACCGCATAGAAGTAAACATGTTCGACCTTTTGAATCCCTGGATAGCGAAAACACCACTCATCGATGAGTTTCTCCATGGCATCTGTTAAACCGAGGGAGCGATAGGTTTCTTCGTTAAACAGGGTGGTGTTGATGATCAAGGCTTTGTCATGTTTGAGCAGCGGAATACGTCCATTGATATCGCCTCTCCAGCCTTCTGGCGTTAAGCCAAAGGCGAAGCCTAAGCTGAACACGCGATCAATCCAGCCCTTGAGAATAGCTGGAAAGCCGACGAAGTAGACGGGAGCGATAAAGGCTAAGCCTTGCGCTCGGGCCACTTTCTCCTGCTGCACCACAATCTCTTTGGGCTGATGTTGCCTGATGAATTTCACGATATCTAATGGACCCTTGTCACGAAGCCACCGTTTCATGAGGAACCGCTGGAAAGGACCACCGCTCGAATCCAGGAGTTGTTGTTTTAAGTTCGCTCGTTCGAGCATCTCTAGAGGCATGCTTTCATCAATCCAATCTGGCCAGTCTCGCGCAGTAATAACCGGATTAAAGCGCATGGCGTACAGATCGATGACTTCATAGGTATGGCCGGCGTCCTCCAACCCTTTGGTGAACTGCTCCAGGAGCGCGTGGCAAAATGACTTGGGATTGGAATGTGCATACACAATCAAAATCTTCATAGCTGTGTCCTCCAAGCACATGGGCGGAGCGCCCGCAC
>Ga0209048_10007282_pt1 | contig 10245 bp, 10 predicted proteins | sample FrelakmetCRP12CR_FD_187146 | JGI IMG/M metagenome (GOLD analysis project Ga0209048, IMG submission 187146) | Freshwater lake sediment microbial communities from the University of Notre Dame, USA, for methane emissions studies - CRP12 CR (SPAdes)... | ecosystem: Environmental > Aquatic >... | reverse complement strand
GACAATGCCTGCCGTGAATGCTTCTTGTGGCACCCCGGATAATTGCCCAGTCCCTTGAAGAACCGACGGCGGGCTGATTCCAGATCGAGCACGGCACCCTGCAGACTCTGTGAGTTCACTTTGCCCGGCCATGGACACTGCTGTTTGAGTTCGGGCCGCATCTTTTTGCATGCAAACCCTCAGACCCGGATTTGTTCGTTCTTGCACTTCTCCGACCGAAGCGCCGCAAAGCGGTTATGCACAAACCGGCGACAGGCGAAGTGTCGCTCCTGCAAGAGCATCTGCCGGACTGTCCGGCAGATGCGATACCGGCAAGCTCTCAGAGCCATATGATCCTTATGCCATAGTGGACGTTAGAACACCCCTATTAACAAAAAGGCATGGCTTGCATCCCGGCATCAAAACACCGGGGATTCCAGCCGCTATGACGGAATCGTACTTTGCATGGGAAATAGGTTAAACTATCAAGACGCTTTATTGATGTATTAAGCGTGATAATGTAGTTCAAAGGAGATTAGAATGTCAGAGACTCGTGCAATAATCGAAACGAAGTTAGGGAATATCGAACTCGAGTTCTTTCCCGATGTTGCGCCGAACCATGTCCAGAATTTCGTCAACCTTGCGAAGGCAGGGTTTTATGACGGCACCACCTTTCACCGCGTTATCCCCGACTTCATGATACAGGGCGGCGACCCCAATTCCAGGGATCAAGACAAGTCGAGGCACGGCATGGGTGGCCCGGGGCATACCATCAAGGCCGAATTCAACAAGAAGCAGCACAAACGCGGCACCCTCTCCATGGCACGTTCAGCCCATCCCGACAGCGCAGGATCGCAGTTTTTCATCTGTGTTGCCGATGCTCCATTTCTCGACGGACAATACACCGTATTCGGCGAGGTAGTTTCGGGGATAGCCACTTTAGATGCCATTGTCAGCCAGCCAAGAGACCCGCGGGATAACCCGAACGAACGGGTAGAAATGACGGTCAAAATCGTAGAGTAATAATAGCTGTTGAGCATTTAAACGGATTGCTGGTGACTGTTACTTTCCGGCTCATGCGGCGTTCCCAAGATTAACAATAACAGTAGTCTGTCTTCTTTTTATTCTTGATTATGCAACAAGGGGATCACTCATCACGACGGCGTGCAGGACGACGGGCCGTTCACGAGGGCTAGAAAGAATGTTCTCGGCCTGGAAAATTTCCCTGCTGGACCTCGTCCTTGTATGCGTTGATAGCCTTCAGTGCCTCTTCTTTGAGGTTTCCATACTTTTTAACAAATTTCGGGGTAAACCTCTCAAAGAGACCGAGCACATCATGGATGACAAGGACCTGGCCGTCGCAGTAGGGACCGGCTCCTATGCCGATAGTCGGGATTGATATTTCTTCAGTTATACGGCGCGCAAGTTCTGCAGGGACCGCCTCGATAATCAGAGAGAATGCACCCGCATCTTCGAGCATCTTTGCGTCTTCGCACAGCCTTTGGGCAGCCATTTCGGTCTTTCCCTGGACCTTATATCCACCCATTCGGTGTAATGCCTGTGGCGTCAGTCCGATGTGGGACATGACCGGGATTTCAGCAGTTGAGAAGGCCTTAACCTTATCAGCGACCTCTCTTCCCCCTTCAAGCTTTACCGCCTGAGCGCCGGCCTCCTTCAGAAACCGGCCTGCATTTCTCACTGCTTCCTCGATGCTGATCTGATAAGAAAGATAGGGCATGTCGCCGATAACCATAGCGTTTTTTGCGGCCCTCGAAACCATCTTCGCATGGTAGACCATTTCATCCATTGTTACCGGAATGGTATTTTCAAGTCCCTGGACGACCATCGCGAGGGAATCACCCACGAGTATGGCGTCGATGCCCGCTTCATCAACAATCTGCGCGAAAGGAAAATCGTAGGCCGTAAGCATAACGATTTTCTTATGCTCCTTTTTCTTTTTCAGAAAATCCTGGATGGTAACTTTCATAGGCTCCTCACCGACATTTAATATCTGTCATTGGGACTTGTCAGCAATCTTAACTTTACAAAGTGGTCCCGACAAACGGACATAGCAAACGAGTGTACTTAGATAGATTATATACTATCTGCCGACTCACGTAACGCTTTGAGGTTCAACTGCAAATACCTTCCGCCATCCCATTCATTAAGCACGGGAAGAAAGGCGGCGTCGACAAGATCGCCGTTCCGTGCGTTACCGAGCATTCCTCCAAGATCGAATCCGATACTGTCAATCCCCTGTCCATTCTGTCTGAGATACATTTTGAGATGATTATTCCCTACAATCCTCGACTGCGTCACTTCAAGCTTACGGGCCCCGAAAACCGGTTCTTCATTACCGAATCCGAAGGGTTCGAGCTGCGCAATCTGCTGCACGAGGTCCATTGTCACCTCCGCGAGACGGAGCGATGCGTCGATCCTGAGCACGGGGACAAGGTCGTTCTCGGTGACTGTGTCGCGCACTACACCGGAGATCATATGTCTGAATAACTCGATATCGGCAACAGAGAGGCTGAGACCTGCGGCCTGTTTGTGCCCTCCGAAACTTTTGAGCAGTTCCTTGCAGCGGCTAAGTCCGCTGTGAACATCAAACGGAGGGATGCTCCTTGCCGATCCTTTGGCGAGCCCATTGTCGATCGACAGGACAAAAGCAGGCCGGTAGAATGCCTCTGTGATCCTTGCGGCTACGATACCGAGAACACCTCGATGCCACCCTTCCCCAGCGACGACGATGGCGCCGGCCCCATTTTCAAGAGTTCGCGAAGACCTCAGTACTTCCATTGCTTCGCTATGCACGTATTCTCCAATCTGCTGCCTTTGCAGGTTCAGCCCATTAAGCCATTCAGCGAGATGAGCGGCCTCCCCGTGCGATTCGGTGAGCAAGAGCCTCACTACATCGGTGGCATCGGCGACTCGGCCTGCGGCGTTGATCCTCGGGATAAGCATGTAGTGAATCGCCGCAGCCCTCAGCGGGCCTGATTTCATCCCTGAAACTTCTTTTAATGCCTTGATGCCAACCCGATCTCCAGCCTGGATGAGCTTCAGCCCTTCTTTCAATATGGTCCGGTTGTCGCCTATAACGGGGACGACATCAGCCGCCGTTCCCAAGGCTGCAAGGTCGAGCAAATCCCTGACATTGTCGATGTTGTTCCCAAGCAGTGCCTGGGCGAGTTTGAACGCAACGCCCGCTCCGGACAGTTCAGTTGATGGCGCTTCCCCCGACTCAGGCTCTGCAGGGTTAAGTTTCGGATTGATGATGGCAGCTGCATCGGGAAGCAAAAAAACCTGAGTGCCACGGGAAGATGCAGTTCCTATGGTGGGTTCATGATGATCGGTGATGATTATGTCGATGCCGAGGGATTTTGCGGCTGAGACCGCCTCAAAGGAAGTGATGCCGCAGTCAACAGTTACGATCAGAGAGACTCCGGCATCCCTCGCCCTCTTGATGCCTTCTGCGCCAAATCCGTAGCCGAGTGCCCTGTCGGGGATGTAATATCGCGCCTCAATGCCGAGCCTCTTCAATGCTTCCATCATGATCACCGTAGCCGTTATGCCATCGGCATCGTAATCGCCATGGATGAGCACCTTCTGTCGCTGTCGTGCAGCTGCTGCGATTCTCTTGACTGCGTTGCCCATACCGGGGAGTGCAAAGGGATCGTCTAGCTTTGTTAAATCGGGATTGAGAAAGGAGTCGAGCTGCCCAGACGTCTTGATTCCGCGATTGATGAGCGTCTGGGCAAGAGGAGCGGTAAAGCCCGTTATTCTCGAAATATGATCGACATATTCACGGTTGGTCTTGCTAAGCAGCCATTTGCAGCCCGCAGTGCCAAAAGACATCCCACGCTCCTCTTAATAAAAACCGATTATCTCAAAGCCAACTGATAAGGTCAACTCTTTCTAGAGGAAATGGGCTGATTGCGCTTGCCCAGGAGTATGACGACGGGGCTCGCGACAAAGACTGATGAATAAGTACCCACGGCCACGCCGAGCAGCATTGCAAGCGCAAAATCATGGATCACTTCCCCCCCGAAAAGAAACAGGGCAAGTGCGCTTAAAAAGACGGTCAGCGAGGTTACGATCGTTCTGGAAAGCACCTCATTGATGCTCCTGTTGACTACCTCGTTGATCGGATCTTTGAGGAATCTCTTGATATTCTCCCGCACCCTGTCGAAGACAACGACAGTATCGGTAAGAGAATACCCGGCGATGGTAAGGAGCGCTGTGACGACTATAAGATTGATTTCCCTGTTGAGGAGATAAAAAATTCCGAGTACTGCAAGAACATCATGGGCGGTCGCGATAGTGGCCCCGATACCGAAGCGGATTTGAAACCGCACGGCGATATACAGAAGAATGCATCCGGCGGCTATCAGGGATGCCCAAAGGGCGTCCTGCCGCAGACGCGAGCCAACCTTGGGACCGATCTCGGTGGTAGAATCGATGACTGGTTTTTTATCCGCAAACTTCCGAGTAAGTATCTGTGTAATGATCGCGCTGACTCCTCCAAGCTTCTCTTCCTGTTTCTTGACCCTGATGAGAATCTTGTTTTCGGTAGGAAGGTCCTGGAGATCGAAGTCCTTGACTCCGCCTTCCTCAAGCGCCAGTCTCACATCGTGGAGCTGCACGGATTGGCTGAATTTGATCTGGACTGAGGTCCCGCCGGCGAAATCAACTCCGAGATTCGCATTGCCGAGCCCTATCTGAACGAGGGCGAAAATCCCAAGGGAGGAAAGAACCCCCGAAAGAACAAAAGCGTAAACCTTCTTCCCCATGAAATCTATTTGTGTATTTTTTACCAGTTCTATCATATGCTCAACCTCTTAACCTCGCCTCTCGATTGCATAATGTCAAAGACCGTCTTGGTGCCTATCAGTGCAGTAAAGAGATTTATCGAAACGCCGAGGCTCAGGGACACTGCAAATCCCTTGATAGGCCCCGTACCGAACTGGAAGAGAACCATGGCGGTAATAAGCGTTGTCACGTGCGAGTCGAATATCGTCCAAAAAGCCTTTTTATATCCGCCTTCGACAGCGGCACGGGGCGTCTTGCCCGTTCTGATCTCTTCTCTCATCCGCTCGAACATCAGGACGTTCGAATCGACTGCCATCCCGATGGCAAGGATGATTCCGGCGATGCCGGGCAAAGTGAGAGTGGCATTAAGAGACGCCATCGCCCCGAGCAACAGGATGATGTTCAGCATGAGCGCAAAGTCCGCAATCAGGCCGGATAGCCGGTAGTAAAAAATCATAAAAACAACGACCATGATTGTTGCAATGATACCTGCCATTTTGCCAGCCTCGATCGAATCCCTTCCCAAGGAGGGGCCGACAGTCAGGTTCTGCAGAGTCTTCAAAGGTGCGGGGAGCGCCCCCGCCCTTAATACGATGGCGAGGTCTTTCGCCTCATCCAGTGTGAAGCTACCGCTTATCATGGCGTCGCCACCGCTTATTTTGTCTTTGATATTCGGCGCAGAGTATACATTGCCGTCCAAGATGATAGCGAGCCTTTTACCGACATTCCGTCCCGTAATATCCTCGAAGATCTTTGATCCGGCTGCATTGAACCTCATAGAGACATAGGGCTCGTTGAAGCGCTGATCGAGATTGACCTTGGCCTCGGTGAGGGTATCGCCGGAAAGAAGCACCTCTTTTTTCAGAAGGAATGGGTTTTTTTCGACAACGAGATGGGTCTCTTTGTCCACAACGTTATGGAAGAGGACCTCATCATTCTCTGGGATTCTACCGCTGAACTTCTCCAGCACCTGCGACTCTTCACCTGGCAATATTTTCGATGGCAATTCCGCTGCGACAGGCGATTCGGCATCGACAAGCTTGAATTCAAGCTGCGCCATCTTTCCAATAATGTCAACGGCCCTCTTGGGATCTTTCACCCCCGGCAGTTGAACGACAATTTCATTTGTGCCTTGCCGGAGAATGGTAGGCTCTGCTACGCCGAACTGGTCAATACGGTTCCTGATGATTTCGAGGACCTGATCGGTTGCGGTATCCTTGATCTTCTGCACTTCGGCAGCAGCAAATTTGTATTTAAGCCCCCCCGCGCTATCTGCAAGAGAGAGCGAAGGATACATGTCGTCAACGATCTTTCTTACCGCGGCATCTGCAGGTGTTACCACGATAAACGGACCTTCCCTTTTAACGGTCCCCTGTATGCCTTTCCTCTGAAGGGCCCCAGTTATCGATGTTGCCGCACGGTCGGTAGCGATCTCTACAGCTTTATCCCCTTCCACTTCAAAGACGAGATGGATGCCGCCTTGCAAGTCCAGTCCCAGGACAAGCCCCTTGCCGGGCATATTTGCTGTCCACCACGCTGGCATGTATTGAAATAGCGGGGTATTGGGCAAAAAGAATATGACGGCTGCGATAACCATGACGCTGATGAGTATCGTTCTCCACAATATGCCCTTCTTCATCTATTCACAGTCCTCCGGCTCGATATAATGGATCTTTGTCTGTCTACAACTCCCGCTAGTCCTGGTCGGAGCCGCTTCTGACGGTCGCAATTGCAGACTTAGTGAACTTGATCTTCGTGTTTTCGGCCACCTTGAGCACGACAGTGTTCGGATCGACACTTTCAATTACTCCATACATACCGCCGGCGGTTACCACCTTGTCGCCCTTCTTGATATTTTCGAGCATGTTCTTAATCTCTTTGGCCTTTTTCTGCTGGGGCCTGATTAAAAGGAAATAGAAAATAACGAATATCAGAATGAGTGGGGCCAGATTCATAATCATTGCCTGCATTCCGCCTCCCTGTGCTGCGCCTTGTGGAGCGGCACCCATCGCATATGCATCGCTGATCAAATCGAATAGCATTGAAGCCTCCTTTAGTACATACCAAGAGATTAATCGGCAAATTTTTGAACTCTATAGTAACAATCTTGCTGCAAAAATCGCAAGGGCGCAATGAGTCGCTTTAGGACAGATAGTCCCTAAAAAGATAAAGGCCTCTCTTGTGCTCTGCGGACAACTCGTAGTCGAGCATGTTCCAATAATCTATGATTGTCTGTTCCTGCATAAAAGCTTTCATGGGCGAGTGCGTCGCGATCTCACGCAGGTTTTTCAGTGATTCTTCTTTTGCCTTCAGCAGATCGTCGGTAAACTTCATAAAGAGATCGTGCCTGGCATCATCGGGGCTGTAGAGCTCTTTCCGCACAATCCAAAGAGCAAAGACAAAGGGGAGCCCTGTCTTTTCATACCATATTTCGCCAAGATCATAGACAAATGCGGAGGCGCCAACATCCTGACGATTTGCATATTGAATTTTGATTCTTGAATTGTATTTCAGGGCTTCATCCCCTATGAGCAGAAACGCTTCGGCGTCTCTCGATTCGGGATTTTTTGAAACCATCAGGTGGCAAGAAACGCCATAGAATCTCTTCAGAACAATATGGAGAAGAGCAATGGAGGTCTCTGACTGAGAGGTGACGTATACAGTGCATCCAGCAAGAGACCCAATTGGTCTTTTGCTGAAAAGGAAAATGCTTCCCACCGGGCCCTTCGAACTGACCGATATGCCCTCTACATACCCGTAAAGTAACGGGTTGTGCAAATATTCGATCGATGAGGAAGGACTGAGGTCAATTGAACCCGCCCTGAGCATCCCGTTCAGGCTTGAGGGAACGCCTTCGACAAATTCATAGCCTGAACAGTCGAACTCCTTTTCAAGAGTATAGAAAATCGGGAAAAGATTGGCAAAGGGTATTCTTCCGACCCTCAGTCTCCGGTCCGCCATCATCCCTTTATCACTCCCATCGGCCTCAGACGGGCAATCTTTCGGGCAATACCAGCATTGTGGACGACATCCACCACGTTTGATATATTCTTGTAGGCTTCAGGCATTTCCTCGGCGAGTATCTCTCTGCCCGCAGACCGGACAATGATGCCATTATCTTCCAGTTCCTTCCTTATCGTCCGCCCCTTCGCCTGCCTTATAGCCTGGTGCCGCGACATGATCCTGCCCGCTCCATGGCAGGCTGAACCGAAGGTCTCATGCATGGCCTTCTCCGTCCCAATGAGCACAAAGGACGCCCTTCCCATGTCACCGGGGATGAGGACCGGCTGACCGAGTTGCCGATAAATAGCCGGGAGTTCGGGGTGCCCCGGCGGAAAGGCCCTGGTAGCCCCCTTGCGATGAACGATCACTTTTTTCTTTTTACCTCCGATGACATGCTCCTCTACTTTCGCGATATTATGCGCAACATCGTAAACCAGACTCATGCCAAGATGGGCCGGCGATAACTTAAAAAAATCCATGAATGTCTCTCGGGTCCAGTGCATGAGGCACTGCCTGTTGGCCCATGCATAATTCGCCGCAGCCCTCATAGCACCCAGATAATCTTGCGCCTCGCGGCTTCTGAATGGCGCGCACGCAAGTTCCCTGTCGGGTAGTTCGATTTTATATTTCTTAATCGCCGTCTCCATAACTTCCAGGAAGTCAGTGCATACCTGGTGACCGAAACCGCGCGATCCCGTGTGAATCATCACTGTCACATTGTTCTTGAAAAGTCCAAGTGCATTTGCGGCGGTTGCGTCGTATATCTCGTCGATATACTGCACTTCGAGAAAATGGTTGCCGCTGCCCAGCGTACCCTGTTGCGCCTGTCCCCGTTCATAGGCCTTGGCGCTTATCTGGTCGGGATCGGCACCGTCGATGCATCCCCCCGATTCGATCCTGTCGAGGTCGGCACTAGAACCATATCCTTCCTCTACAGCCCAACGTGCCCCTTTGAGGAGAAGCTTCCTTTGAGCATCGGACCCGAGCCGTATCCGGCCTTTCGAGCCGACTCCAGCCGGTATCTCTCTATAGAGGGCCTCAACGAGGTCCCTGATCCTCGGAGCCACCTCTTCCCGCGTGAGGTTGCTCCTGAGGAGTCTCACCCCTCAATTGATGTCATATCCGACACCCCCGGGCGATAGTATCCCCTCGTCAAGATCGAACGCTGCGACCCCTCCGATGGCAAAACCATAGCCGGTATGGATGTCAGGCATGGCGAGTGACGAGCCAACAATCCCCGGCAGAGTGGCGACATTCGCTACTTGGTCGATGCATCCCGGCTCAAGCCCAGTTTCAAGTATGGCGTCCGCAAAGATGATCCCGTTTGTCCTCATGCCTACTTTGTAGTCCTTCGGGACCTCGATCCTATTGTCATCTATTCTTCTCAGCTTGTCGAGTGACATACGGACCTCCTCGTTTACTTCTAGTTCTCAGATATCAAAGATAATCTCTACTTCACACCGGCCGCCGCTCTTATCGACCCTGATATTGTGATATGTCGCCGCCTTCAAAAGCAACCTCTGCTCATGTTGGCGCGGGTCGAACTCTTCGCCATGGACCTTTGCCCTGATAAATGCTTCAGAGAATTCGGTGACCTCGATTCGTTTGCCTATGAAGTTGTGCGTATCAAAATGGAAGATCAGTTCGTTGAGATACTTCACGAGAAGACTCTCAAGCGAATCTGATGAAATCTCTATTTCGAGCGTTTTTCTTTCTCCTATCTGCTCCAAATCGGTGATCAGGCTGTACATCCCGATGCCGGCGTTGCCCCAAGCCTCTGCACAATCAGCACCAAAAGCCTTAATTCCTGCGTCACCGAAAATGTCGATAACTTCATAATTCATTCTTACATAATATCATAAGCTTCAGTTGACCCCGAGCTGCCGGAGACATGATGATGAAGATTTTATGGGATATCACCTGCCCCTTAACAAGATAGTTGTTGGATGGGTGAGAAAAGTGAAATATCAACTTTCCTGCCGCTGTTGCACAGACTCTAAAGTTGCAATGTGGAGAGACCGTTGTGCGACGCATTAAGGACAGGGGCAATTTTGTCGTGGGTACAGAGAGCCTCCACCTACCACTGCACCAATGCGGCGCGGTAATTAGGCACCTTGGGAAATTGTCTAACGCATTTGCTGAAGGCAAAATGCATCCCTTTGATGTTAAAACAATCGCCCCTGTTCACTGCTCCGTTACGGGACACCGGCTATTAACCTCGTTGTTGTGCGCCCACTGGCATATCATCACCGTAAAGGTTCACGTCTGCTCTATCGTGACCCGGTCTATCTTAATATGCACTAATGAGCACATATCGCTTGATCGTCTGCTGCAGTCGTATCCATGGCACTGGGAAGTGGAACCAAACTCCCGAGATGAAAAAACGGCACCGTGTGTCAGGCCGGTGCAGGCACGCACAAAAGAAACAGTCAAAGCAGCGCCGGCACTCATAGC
>Ga0209048_10007281_pt1 | contig 10245 bp, 9 predicted proteins | sample FrelakmetCRP12CR_FD_187146 | JGI IMG/M metagenome (GOLD analysis project Ga0209048, IMG submission 187146) | Freshwater lake sediment microbial communities from the University of Notre Dame, USA, for methane emissions studies - CRP12 CR (SPAdes)... | ecosystem: Environmental > Aquatic >... | reverse complement strand
CTATCCATCCACTCTGGAGGGTAATACAATCCCTCTGGGCCATTATGCCGCTGATCAGGGTTACAAGACGATGATCACTATAGGCGCTGACTATGCGGGTGGTCGGGGTTTTATCAAAGGAATCAAGCTTGCGTTTGAGGAAAAAGGGGGAAAGGTGATCCAGGAGCTGTGGCCTCCGGTGGGAAATGTCGATTTTGGGCCTTACCTTACCTCCCTGAAGAAGGCCGATGTTATTGGATACTTTGGGGAAACCGCCTCTGTAGATCAGCGTTTTGTGGCTCAACTCCGTGAATTCGGGATCAAGATTCCGGTTCTGGTAGCAGTTGCTGACGGATGTATGCCACCACAGGTCCTCCAGGAACTTGGCGATAAAGCCTTGGGGATGAAAGGGCAGGCCATTTATCTTACCAACATAAAGACACCTATAAACGAAAAGTGGGTCAAAGCAATGACCAAAAAGTTTGGTCAGACGCCGGGCGGCATGGAATCGAATGCGTATGCTATCACGAAGACCCTTCTGACCGCGCTTAAGGCAACGGGTGGTGATGATTCATACGACAAGCTATGGCCAGCTACTTTGAAAGTGAAAATAAATACGCCTCAAGGACCTCTAGCCGTTGGCCCGCAAGGAGTCGCTGAACTCAATGGCTATATTGCCGAGGTCAAGAAACAGGATGGAGTGTATTTTTGGGATGCGGTTAAAACATACGAAAAAGTACTCGATCCAAGACTGAAGAAGTGAGTCTTAGCTTGTGGCAGGACGGGGTCTACCCCGGTCCTACCTTTTTTTGTTCACCTTGGTAAGTAAAAGAGCGCGAAGAAACAATGGACTGGTTTGTAATCAACATGCTTAATGGCATATCCTATGGTATGGTATTGTTCCTCATTGCATCTGGTATGTCAATCATTTTGGGGGCCATGGGGGTCGCAAATATGGCCCATGGTGTCATTTACATGTTCGGTGCCTATGTAGGATGGACCGTGGCTGTGAAATGGAATGCTTCCTTTTTGCTGGCTTTTCTGGCAGGTGGGTTTTCGGCCGGGTTGGTTGGTCTTGTCATTGAACGAGGCCTGTTACGCCATCTGTATAAGCAGCTAAATGAACAGGTGCTGCTGACCTTTGGTTTTGTTTATATTTTTGGTAACTTATGCCTCTGGATATGGGGTGGACTGCCTAAGATGCCTTTTACTGCCAAGTTCCTGGCCGGATCCTTCGAGATCATGGGAAGAGTGTATCCGAAGGCTCGGGTATCTGTCATCCTTATCAGCCTTATTCTGGCTATTGTTCTTTGGTGGCTTCAAGATAGGACTCGCATGGGTGCTATTGTTCGGGCAGGAATGGACGATAAGGAGACCGCCATGGGACTCGGGATTAATCTGCAGCGGGCCTTTGCAATTATCTTCTTTATAGGTTCTTTCATTGCTGGAGCAGCTGGGGTCATCGGAGCCCAATTACTGGGGGTGCACACTGAGCTGGGTCTTGATGTTTTGCTATTAGCCTTGATTGTGGTCATCGTGGGGGGTGTTGGCTCCGTACAGGGAGCCCTACTGGGAGGAGTTCTGATCGGCGTGATCGATGCCTTTGGACGCGCAGTGGTTCCCCAACTGGCCATGTTTACCATGTATTTCGCGATGATCGTTGTTCTAATAATTCGCCCTCAAGGTCTTCTAGGAAGAAAAATATAAGAGATGGAAGCCGCCGAGCAACAAACTGAGCGATGCCGCTGGAAAGCCGGGGCCCCTTACCTCGTCGGAGCTCTAATCCTCATCATACCACCCTTTTTCCTGTCGTCTTATGGACAAGGGATTATGACCAGATTTCTTATACTTGCCCTTTTTGCCATGAGTTACAATATCGTTTTTGGCTATGCGGGACTCCTCTCCCTTGGACATGCAGCTTTTTTTGGGGCTGGAGGGTATATGGTGGCCATTCTGAAACTTCATTACGGTGTCAACCTCTTTTGGATCGCCGCCCCTCTGGGTATTCTGGTCGCAACATTGACCGCTGCATTATTCGGACTTGTCGCGCTAAGGGCAGTCGGCATTTATTTTCTGCTGGTGACATTTGCTCTTGGCCAAATGATGTATGCTCTGGCGTGGAATGTGAAATGGCTGAGTTCTGCGGGCATGAATGGTATAACTGGTATAAACTTGCCAGATCTTGCCATACCGGGCTTTATGTTAAATACCACTTCGCTCTATTACATGGTATTTATATTTTTTGCGATCAGTTTTCTGCTCTTATATCGCCTCGTGTATTCGCCTTATGGACTTGCCGTCCAAGGGATTAGGGAAGATGAAACCCGAATGCAAGCCGTGGGTTATAACACATGGCTTTACAAGTACATTACCTTTGTGATTACCGGCGCCTTTGCCGGAATGGCCGGGGTGCTATTTTCATACTACAACTTTTTTGTTTCTCCAAAGCACCTTGGCGTCGTCACCTCTTTCTTGCCTATGGTCATGTGCATCATGGGTGGTCTGGGGACATTTGTGGGGCCTATTATCGGAGCCGCGGTATTCATTTTTGTGGAACACTTTTCAAGTGTATATTTCCCAGAGCGCTGGCCATTGGTTTTAGGGGGGGTTTTCGTTTTAACTATCATCTTTGCAAGGGAGGGGATTGGCGTCTACCTATGGAGGCTTTGGAGGAAGCTGAATTATCAATATGGAAGCGTTAAAGGTTGAGGGATTGTGCAAAAACTTTGGTGGGGTTAGCGCGGTCAGTAACGTGTCTCTCTCCATAACGGTAGGTGAACGACTGGCCATTATTGGACCCAATGGAGCGGGGAAAACCACACTTTTCAATCTGGTCAATGGGCAACTTTCGGCCACAGCCGGTCGCATTTATTTTTTCGGGGAGGATGTGACCGATCTGCCTACCTACCGCCGCGCCCATCTCGGCCAAGCTCGAGCGTTTCAAATTATCAGCCTTTTGCAAAGGATGACGGTTCTCAACAACGCCCTTGTGACATTACATGGTACCCGACCCAGCCGCTTTGAGATGTTTCGCCATGTCCGAGAGTTTCGGAATGTATTTGATCTCGCTGCTGAGACTCTCAAAGCACTGGACTTGTGGGAACGAAGAGATGAACCTGTGGAGCATTTGGGCTATGGGGAACAAAGGAGACTTGAAATCGGTCTCGGTCTAGCTATGAAGCCAAAATTGCTGCTGCTGGATGAACCGAGTGCCGGTCTCACCAAAGAAGAGGGCGCTGACATCATTAACATCATCAAGAAATTGGGACAGGAAATCACTGTTCTCGTAGTTGACCATGATATGGGCATGGTATTTGAGTTGGCTGAACGCATCATCGTTCTCCACTATGGGCAGATTATAGCAGACGGGACGCCCGAAGAAATTCAAGCCGATCAAAGAGTCAGGGAAATCTATATGGGGATAGAGGAATGAATCGATCATGTTGGAGGTAGTTGACATTCATACCTATTACGGGGCAAGTTACGTTCTTCGCGGCATAACCTTGGCGGTTCAGCAAGGATCTGTCGTTGCCCTCTTGGGCCGAAATGGCATGGGAAAGACTACGACCATTCGCTCCATTACCGGTTTCAGTCCTCCCCGAAGCGGCATGGTACGGTTCAAGCAAGAGGAGATTACTCATCTCAAGCCTTATGAGATCGCTAAAATGGGCGTTGGGCTAATCCCACAGGGAAGAAAGATTTTCCCTTCATTAAGTGTGAAAGAAAATCTCACGATGGCAGCAAGGAACAAGAAGAACAGGGATAAGGTCTCAGGTTGGTCTTTGGATAGGATCTATTCCCAGTTCCCGATTTTACGGGAACGATCGAATCTCAGAGGGACGATCCTCAGCGGTGGGGAACAGCAGATGTTGGCTATTGCCCGGGCTCTTATGACCAACCCTGATCTCCTTTTAATGGATGAGCCTTCCGAGGGACTTGCTCCCCTGATTGTTCGCAATATTGGATCTATTATAGGTCAGCTAAAGTCTCAGGGTCTTGCCATCTTGTTGGTGGAGCAGAATCTCCCGATGGTATTGACAGTTTCTGATTATACTTTCATCGTGAGCAAAGGGAAAATCGTTTATGAATCGACCCCGTACGAACTTGACAAGAATGAGGAAATCAAAGTGAAGTATCTTTGTGCGGCAGAATGAGGCTTAGAAGAAGGCTTCGTTTGAGTAAAAAGGGGGAAACGGGTGGAATCAGCAACAATAATCTGTAACCCCCATTAGCTCAAGAGAGCTATTCGGGACTTAGCGATGGGAGGTATATTAAAATGGTGGATCTACTCATAAAAAGCGGTAAGGTTTTTGATGGTACGGGGAACTCCTGGTTTAAGGCCGATGTTTATGTAAAAGATGGCCGGATTGCAAAAATTGGTAAAAACCTTAATGTTTCTGCTGCCCAGGTCATTGATGCGGGTGGATTGGCCGTTGCTCCCGGATTCTGGGACCATCATACTCATGATGACTTTTGCCTGGGGGTTAAGAACCATCCGGACATTCAGGAATGTAGAGTTAGGTCAGGGATCACAACTATAGTAACTGGTAATTGTGGATATTCGCCATGGCCATACTCCCCGGAGTTCAAGGAGGCGGCCGTAGCCTATAATGGTTTTTTAGATGCAGGAATGACGAATGAATGGAACGACTTGGCCGGTTACCTCGCTTATCTGAAAAAGCAAGGGATTATCTTAAATATGGCAACGAATGTTGGTCAGGGAGCAATCCGTCTTTTTGCTATGGGTTTCGACGCCTCCAAGCCTAATGAGCGGCAGATGAATGTTATGAAAGAGCAGACGAAGAAAGCCATGGAACAGGGGGCTTTTGGTATCACAACTGGCTTATTATATCCCCCTGGAATGTTTTCGCCGACAGAAGAAATCATTGAATTAGCGAAAATTGTTTCTGAGTACGGGGGACATTATGCTTCCCACATGAGGGGTGAGAGCGAAACTCTGTTTGAAGCTGTCCAAGAAGTCATCACGATTGGGGAAAAGGCCAAGATGCCTGTTTTTATTCACCACCATGAGGCTTTCGGCGAAAAGTATTTCTGGAAAATTGGGGCGACGTTGAAGCAGATCAGAGAGGCGCGGGATGTTAGAGGAGTAGACATTAATTATGACTTTTTCCCATACACAGGGGCAAACACTACGATTGCGGCCATCTTTCCACCCTGGTCGCTGGAGGGGGGTGTCCCCGCATTGCTGGAGAGATTGAAAGACAGTAGGATGAGGAAGAGAATGCTTCACGACATTGAAACAGAGGTTTCTACCTGGCCGCCTGAATGGCCTCACAACTTTGGCCGCGTCGTGGCTGTGGAACCCAAAACGGGCTGGGATAACATACTGATCATCTGGGCAAACAAAAACAAGAATCTCCAAGGAATGACGCTTGGAGAACTTGGGAAGAAACATGGTAAGCATCCTTTTGAGGCTGCGTGTGACATTACTTTAGAAGAAGCTTGCAATGTCATGTGTATCTTTTTCGGCTCTTCTGGAAATAGGGAGGAGGATTATGCGGCGCCGGGGCTGATCGAAATGATCAAGGACCCGCTGAGTATATTGGAGTCGGATGCCATCATCGGTAAAGAGATGCAGCACCCAGCAGCCTGGGGAACAACGGCCCGTACAATCGGCAGATATGCGCGAGAAATGGGCCTTATCACCATGGAAGAGGCCATTAGGAAATTGACAAGTGCTCCGGCTCATATTCTCGGAATATATGATCGAGGCATTCTCCGACCGGGGTGCTATGCCGATATAACCATCTTCAATCCCAAAACTATCATTGATACCGCAACATATACGGAGGCCAAAGCTCCCGTGGGAATGGAGTATGTTATCGTGAACGGAACAGTTGTTTTGGAAAAAGGTAAATACTATAAAGACAAGCTTTGCGGCAGTATTATCAAGAGTACCGATTATCGCTAATTTGCAATATTTTATCTACCTGGGATTTCCTCTGGAAATCCCAGGTAGGCTACTGGTTTGAGTTTAGTTTGATCCATTATCTGTTGATGTTGTGCGTTATTCAAGGTTAGCAAGGTTAAACACATATTAGAAATCTGCGTTGCCTCGTCATGCAGGAACAAGAAGATTATATACTGATTGCTGAGGATCTCACCAAGACCTTTCGTGGGTTTGTCGCATTGCAGCGAGTAAGCTTGAAGGTGAGACGAGGTGGGATACATGGAGTAATCGGCCCAAATGGAGCAGGGAAAACGACTCTGTTTAACATTTTGGCGGGATCATTAAATCCAGATAGTGGTAGGATCATCTTCAACGGGTATAATGCCCTCCGTTTGAAGCCTAATGAAAGAACTCAGTTGGGACTTGCCCGAACATTTCAAAACATCCGCATTTTTGGAGAAATGTCAGTTTTGGAAAACGTTATGGTTGGAAGGCATTGCAGAAGTCGGGGAGGAACCCTTCGTGTCACTTTTCAAATACCTTTTAAAAAGACTCACCAAGAGAAAGAGATTCAAAAGAAAGCCCTTGAGTGCTTGAAGTTCACAGGTTTATGCAACAGGAAGGATATGAAGGCACGCAATCTTCCGTATGGAGAGCAGCGCCGGCTTGAATTAGCAAGGGCTTTAGCAACGGAGCCAAAACTGTTGTTATTAGACGAACCAGTAGCTGGCATGAACTCTGCTGAGACAGAAGGGATTATTACCCTCCTGACCAGGATAAATGAGCGCGGCACAACTATTGTTTTAATCGAGCACAAGATGGATTTTATCATGTCTATTTCTAATCTAATTTCCGTTTTGAATTTTGGGAACAAGATTTGTGAAGGGACCTCTAACGAAGTACGAAGATCACCTGAAGTGATAGAGGCCTATTTAGGAAAGGAAACCAATAAATAGATGCTGGAAGTCGATGATATTTATGTCTCTTATGGCCACATTGATGCTGTTCGTGGGGTGAGTTTTAATATTAAGAAGGGAGAAATCGTCACGATTATTGGTGCCAATGGGAGTGGTAAGACAACAACAATAAATACTATCTCTGGAATATTGCGATGCAAAAAAGGGAGCATTCAGTTTCTCAACAAAAATATCACGCGAATGGCTCCCCATAATATTGTTCAGTTAGGACTTGTACAGATACCCGAAGGAAGGGAGATTCTTACTACCTTAAGTGTCCGGGAAAACCTCGAAATGGGCGCATATTGCCGAAAAGACAAAAAACGGATCCAACAGGATCTCGAAGAAACTGGTTTCCGGTTTCCTGTTCTAAAAGAAAGAAGTAAGCAGCCCACGGGAACGCTCTCAGGTGGGGAACAGCAGATGTTAGCTATTGCGAGAGCCTTGATGGCGCGTCCCCAGTTACTTATGATGGACGAGCCCTCTTTGGGGCTTGCACCATTGGCTGTGGAAAATATCTACCAAATGATCCGTCAGCTTAAAAAGGAAGACATCACGATTCTACTTGTCGAGCAAAATGCGAAGAAAGCACTCTTAACTGCTGATAGAGGATACGTCTTAGAAAGCGGAAAGATTGTTATTTCGAATGATGCAGCAAACCTTTTGTTAAATGACAGAGTAAAAGAAGCCTATTTGGGGGCCGAGAAATAGGTTTAGATATAAAGTCACGATCAAAGTCGGGAGCTTATATGCTTGTTCAGCAGCTCATCAACGGTTTCGCTCTCGGTTGTACCTATTCACTTTTAGCGTTAGGTTACACGTTGATTTTTGGCGTTTTAAAGATCCTTAATATCGCCCACGGCGACGTATTTATGGTCGGTGCTGTGATAGCTGCAAACCTCATCCTTTTCGCTCGGGCTAACTTTCTCTTTGCACTCATCGGTAGCATGATCGGTACGATGATAGTTGGTATCCTGGTCGAAAGGTTAACGATTCGACCCTTGAAAAGCGAGGGCCGACCTCTCCTTCCATTGCCCCCTCTAATCACAACATTAGGAGCGGTCTGGGTTCTCGAGGAACTCGTGATTAAGATTGTAGGAGCCCAAGTTCAGCCCTTTCCTTCATTGTACCAGGAAATGAACTTTAATTTTGGTCCATTTGCAGTCTCGTTATCGCAGCTCATCATTATTGGAGTCTCATTTTTCCTGATGTTTTGCTTACATCTAGTCGTCGCAAAGACAAAATGGGGAAAGGGGATGAGAGCAGTAGCCGAAAACGCCAAAACGGCCTGTTTGTTAGGTATCAATGTAAATGGGACGATATTAATCACTTTTGCGGTTGCGTCGGCCTTAGCCGGGGCGGCAGGATTGCTTGTTGGCCTGTCCTATCGTGCCTTTTCACCTTTTATGGGTGTAGAGATAGGATTGAAGGGCTTTGCGGTCATTCTTTTTGGAGGAATGGGAAACATCTGGGGAGCGATGGTAGGAGGCTTAATTCTTGGAATGGTTGAAATCTTGAGCGTTGGATACTTAGCCTCTTCTTTCAGGGATGCCTTTGCTTTCGGACTGATGATCCTGATCCTTCTGCTTAAACCCGCGGGACTTTTCGGATCTCGTTAAGCTGCTTGAGGAAAAAGGCATTTATGATTAGTCCTTACTTGGAATCCATATTAATATTTGCCGGTATCAATATTATTCTTGCCTTAGGGAACTTCTTCCCATTTTCTGCTGGATTACCTTCATTGGGCCAGGCCGGGTTCATGGCCGTCGGTGCCTATATATCTGGTGTGTTGACCTTGAAGTTTTCGTTTCCATTTTTTTTGTCTCTCTTGGCAGGAGGCGGGGCTGCACTGTTTGTGGGGATTCTGGTGGGGCTTCCAGTTTTAAGGGTTCGAGGAATATATATTGTCCTTGTCACCTGGGCATTTGGGGAGGCGATCAGGGTCATACTTCTAAACATTGAATATGTCGGGGGTTCGGGAGGAATGGGTGGAATTTATCCTAGCACGACCCTTCCTTTAGTTTATCTTATTGCCCTGATCGTTGCAATTTTTTCTATGAGGCTAAGGAATTCGAGACTCGGTCGAGCTTTTCAAGCGCTGGAGGCCGATCAAGACGCAGCGGAGTCAATGGGGATTGATCTCACAAAGACGAAGATGACAGCTTTTAGTTTTGGTGCATTCGTGTGCGGGATTGGGGGAGCCTTATATGCCCATTACGCCCTCTACGTAGAGCCCTCAAACTTCAGCTTTTCTCTATCTTCGGAGATATTATTTTTTTCGATCATAGGAGGGGGAGGAGTGTTTGTGGGCCCGATTGTCGGGGCAATCATATTTACTTTCCTTCCAGAGGTATTCAGATTCTTGAAAGACTGGCGGGTCATTTTTTTTGGAATAGTCCTCATAGGGATGATGATCCTGAGACCTCAAGGGATTATTTCAAGGGATTTTTATAACCGATGTTCCAATTTTTTGCGTAGCTTCTTATTAAGAAAAGGTCTTATTGAACAGGTGGATGACCATTAAGGAAACCGAAGCACCAAGAACTCTGGTTTAATAGATTTCGATGAAGCATCAATCTTTCAGATATCGTTTGTTGAACCGGAAACGTCATACCCTTTGAAGAAGGAGAGGATATGTTGGAAGCATTGATTGTCCAATCAACTTAACGATTTTTGAATGAGAGAGGTCAAGGAAAAAGAACGAATAATAATCATTTGTAAATCGAGGAGAGCAAAGGAGGAGTAAACAATGGCATATCTTGATTTACGAGAGTGGATCAAGAGACTTGAAAGTGAAGGAGAACTGGCTCGTGTAAGCGAAAAAGTCAATTGGAATCTGGAGATCGGGGGAATTACCCAGGAGACTATTGACAGAAAAGGTCCTGCTTTATTATTTGAAAACATAAAAGATCATGAAAATACACTTTGCACAAAATTGTTTACCGGTTCGCTGGCGACCTATTCCAGGATGGCGTTGATGTTGGGGGTTCCCAAAGATACTCCATATCCTGATCTAATCAAAATATGGCGGGAACGTTTCAAAAAGCCAGTTAAACCCGTTGTTGTGGATTCCGGTCCCTGCAAAGAAAATATTTTGAAGGGGAGCGACGTCGACCTGTTTCAATTTCCAGCTCCAAAATGGCACGACCGGGATGGAGGGAGGTATATTGGGACATTTGACGGTGTAGTGACCAAGGATATCGAAACAGGTTGGATGAATGTTGGATTGTATCGACAGATGATTCATGACCGGAACAACACGGGGATAAGCATAGCAACTGGGCAGCATATCTGGATGCACTGGAAAAAACAGGGAAAGGCCAAAGGTAAGATACCCATGGCTGTTGCAATTGGTTGGGATCCCGTCCTTCCTGCAGTTGCCTCTGCGCCTGTCCCCCT
>Ga0209048_10007280_pt1 | contig 10246 bp, 12 predicted proteins | sample FrelakmetCRP12CR_FD_187146 | JGI IMG/M metagenome (GOLD analysis project Ga0209048, IMG submission 187146) | Freshwater lake sediment microbial communities from the University of Notre Dame, USA, for methane emissions studies - CRP12 CR (SPAdes)... | ecosystem: Environmental > Aquatic >... | reverse complement strand
GGGGCCGATGCAGCCGCTGCAGTCGGAGGCGACACCGCCGCCGGAGCCGCCGTGGCCGGGGCCGCTGCCGGTGCCGTCTGGGGCACCGGGAGGGGGACGTTGAGCGGGACCTGGGGGAGGTCTACGACCCGGGCGGGAGCGGTCAGGCCGAGTGCGATGCCCTGGGCCACCACGCGGTCCGGAGCGGCCAGTTGGGCGACCTCGGTCTGCGTCGCCTTCTGGGTGGCCTGCAGCGCGGTGATCTTGGCCTGGATCCCGGCCAGCCGCACCTGGCCCTGGGCCACCATGGCGTCACCCACGACCACGACCAGGAGGCTGCCGACCACCAGGGCCGCGGCGAGCCAGATGTGGGCGCGACGGGAAGGGCCCCGGCGGGTCGACCGACGGGGCTCCGGCTCGAAGATGCGCAGCGGCGGCCGACGGGTCGCCGGCCGGGTCTGCGGGACCGCAGCCGCACGCCGTGCCGCCGTGCTCGCCGGCGGGGCCATCAGGCCACTTCTCCACTGTTGCTGGCGGCACCGGACGTCTTCGGGAGTCGCTCGATGACCCGCAGGCGAGCTGCCTCGGCCCGTCGGTTCCGGTTGACCTCGTCCTCGGTCGGACGGCGGGAGCCCCGGTTGACCAGGCGGAACTGCGGGTCTGCGCCGCACACGCACGGGAGCCCCGGCGGGCAGTGGCAGTCGTCGGTCGCCGCGCTGGTGAAGGTGGTCTTGACCAGGCGGTCCTCGCCCGAGTGGTAGGAGATGACCACGCAGCGCCCACCCGGTCGGAGCAGGCCCAGGGCGGCGTCCAGCCCGGTGTGGAGCTGGTCGAGCTCCTCGTTGACGGCGATCCGGATGGCCTGGAAGACCCGTCGGGCCGGATGGCCGCCGGTCCGGCGGGTGGCCGCCGGAATCGCCTGGCGGACGATGTCGGCGAGCTGGCCCGTCGTGGTGATCGGGCGGGCGGCGATGATCGCCCGTGCGATGCGCCGGGCGAACCGGGTCTCACCGTTGTCGGCGAACAGTTCGACCAGGGTGTCCTCGTCGGACTCGTTGACCACGTCGGCTCCGGTCCGACCGACGGTCGGGTCCATCCGCATGTCGAGCGGGGCGTCCCGCCGGTAGGAGAAGCCGCGCTCGGCCAGGTCGAGCTGGGGCGAGCTCACGCCGAGGTCGAAGAGGATGCCGGTCAGCCCCCGCTGGTCTTCGGGGGTGCCCAGCTGGTCCTGCACCTCCCGGACCATCTCGCCGAGCGAGTCGAACCGTGCCCTGCGGATGATGGCCCGGTCGCCGAACACGGCCAGTTCGCCGGTGGCGGCGGCCACGGCCATCGGGTCGCGGTCGATGCCGAGGAGCCGGATCCCGGGGTTGGCCTGGAGCAGGGCGCGACCGTGCCCGGCGCCGCCCAGCGTGGCGTCGAGCACCAGTCCGTCGGGCACGGCCGACAGGAGGTCGATGACCTCGTGCGCCATGACCGGCTCATGGGGGAAGGCCTGGCTCATCCGCAGTCCCTCGGCCGGCACGAGTCGTGCGGGTGGAGTGCCGCGACGCACCGACCGGGAGAAGGCGGAGGAGGATTCTCCCAGCTCTCCGGTCGAGGGACTGCGCATGGGCCAGACACGTTCGATGTGGACGTCGTGCCGGGACGCTGCCGCGAGTCCCGACTGGAGCGGGGTGAGCCGGGGCAGCGCGGCAGGGTGGCCGACCCGTTCGGCGAGCTGCGCCGGGGACAACGAGAGGGACGAGGTGCTGATCCGGCGCACGGCGATGACGTCGTCCCCGGACGGGGAGGCGTGCGCCGAGGAGTCACCGGGCGCCTGGTCACCGGCAGCGTGGTCACCGGCCGGCGCTTCGGCGAGGTCGGCGACGGCGGAGAGCTGCACCGTGCCCCGACGGGGGCGGCGGGTGCCCAAACTGCGTCGATCCTGATCGGTCGAGCCGTGGCGGACGAGGTGGAGTCGCATCGCGTCACTCAGCCGTCGTCGCCCATGGTCAGACGAGCTTCCTCGGGGAGGACCTTCTCGTCCCACGTCTGACGGTCCCACAGCTCGACCCGGTCGATCGCCCCGAGCACCAGCACCTCGGACTCCAGGCCCGCGTACTCCCGCAGTCGGGCCGGGATGGCCATCCGCCCCTGTCGGTCGATCTCCATTTCGTGGGAGGTCGAGGCCCACAGGCGCACCAGGTTCCGGTCGCTCCTGCTCGTGGAGGCCCGCTCCATCATGGCTTCCATCTGGAGTTCGAACTGGTCCGGGGTCCACAGCGACAGGCAGCCGTCCTGCTCGGGCGCCAGGTAGCCCCCGTGCTCGAAGTGGGTACGGAACTTGGCCGGCAGGATGACCCTTCCCTTTTCGTCGAGCGAGTGCTCGTGTCTGCCGAAGAACCGTGCCACTGGACCTTGCTCCCACAACGCTCCCTGCAGTGCCCGGAGCCCGACTGTTTCGGGTCCCTCCCTTTCACACCACTTCGCGCCACTGTACGCCCCTTGCCCCCACTCGTCAACCATTCGGAACCCTCTCCCTCCCGGGGGCGCGCTCCGGCCGGCCCGGCAGAACCCAGGCGTGTCCCGAACGCCGGCGTCCGCCCTCGCCCTGATGCTCGCCGTGGTGCTGGCCGGGCAGTCGACGGGCTGCAGCGGGCCGGCTTCGTCGGCGTCGACATCCGGGCACCCGGGCGACCCGGGGATGTGCTCCTGAACGCACTGCGCACCCTGCGGACCGGGGTCCCGGCCCGCGCCGGCGGGGTGCGGGTCGTCGTCCGGGAGCCACACCGGATCGCCGACTGCGGGCCGGGGTACCAGGGCGACCTCCTCCACCAGGAATTGAGCCCGATCACCTCGGTGGTCTGGTTCACCTCGACCGGCACCGTCCGCCAGGTCGAAGACGAGGTGGTGGCCCGCCCGTACCGCCACGGATGGCGCCTACCCGTGCGTTCCGGGCCGTTCCAGTGGTATGGCACGCCGTCGACCGCTCCCTTCCCCCGGACGCCCAACAGCACGCTCATGGACGACTGGTTCGTCGACCGGGGACGGGGCCCCGGCCCCACGACGAGCCAGTGGCCGCAGGGCCGACTCACCAGCGCGACGCTCGCCTCCGGGTGCGTCGCCGGTCAACCCGTGCTCGGGAGCATCAGTGCCACCATGCCCCCTCACGGCCCGGTCGGCTGGTGCGGGGGTCCGTAGGCCGACACGGACCTGCCTGCTCACGGGACGCAGGGGTCGGGCGGGGGTGGAGCGGGGTGGAGGGATCCTTCGGAGCCGCTAGGGCAGTGCGTCGAGGAAGGCGGAGGTGACCCCCTCGATCGTCGGTGGGGACGCCACCCCGGCAACCCCATCGGCCACCCCGGTCGCCACCGCCTTCAGACCGGACGCCGCCGCCGCCCGCTCGTCCTCGGTCAGGGCCAGGGCGGCAAGCAGGGTGTCGGGATCCCAGTGGAGCACGCACGCCCCGTGGAACCATGCCCCGGCGCGGTTCCGGCGTTGCGACAGTCCGACCACCTTGCGGCCGGCGACCGTGACCTCACCCGCCCCGACCCCGCCGAAGCACACCAGCGCCGACCATCGGGTGCACGCGCCCGGGGCCGGTCCCTGCACCACCGGATCGGGCAGCCCGACCCGGGACAGGGCGGCCGCCCAGGTCGTGCCCAGCCAGTCGAAGGCTCCGGTGACGTCAGCCCTCCACAGCGGGTCGCCGGCGGGCACCCACACGTCGATCCACACCGGGTCGTCGGGGGACACCAGGACCGCTCCCCCACCCGAACGGCGGCGGACCACATCGAGGCGGGCGGCGGACGTGGCGTCGACCACGTCTAGGGACTGCGTCGAGCCGAGGACGATCGCCATCCTGGTCGGGTGGCAGCAGGCGACGGCCCGCGTCGTCGGGTCCCGTTCCACCGAGGGCCAGGAGGCATGCAGGCCGGACGCCGTGGCGACACGCTCCTCGATCCGCCAACCGAGGGGCCCCGAGCCGTCGTCCTCCGACCGGGCTGACACCGGCTCACCTGGCACCCTCCCAGTCTGGCACCCCGGTGGTCCGGCCTGGTCGGGACGCTCAGCCCCGAGTCCGTGGGTCAGGCGCTCCTCTGACGGCGGCCGACCAGGTCGGAGCCGAGGTAGTCGACCCAGTCGTCACTGGTGCTCCCGCACAGCGCCAGCAGCTGCACCCGGTGCCGGGGCGCGACCGGGGTCGACCGGAGCACCATGCCGGCCTCATGGGGCAGCCGGTCCTCCTTGCGCGTGTTGCAGGGCCGGCAGGCGGCCACCACGTTCTCCCACGTGTGCGGGCCGCCCTTGCTGCGGGGGATGACGTGGTCCAGGTTCTCTGCCGAGGCGCCGCAGTACTGGCACATCCCGCCGTCCCGGGCGAAGACGGTGCGGCGGTTCACCGCCACCCGGCAGTTGTGCGGGATCTTCACGTACCGGACCAGTCGGACGACGGACGGCTCGGGGACGGTCACCCGTGCCGCCCGAAAGACCCGCTCGGTGGCGTGGATCAGCTCGGCCTTGGTGTCGAGGACCAGCAGCACCGCCCGACGCGACGACACGATGCCGAGCGGCTCGAAGGTGGCATTGAGCACGAGGGCCCGCCTCGTGGGCGACATGGGCGGCCGCACAGGGGTGACCCCGTCCGGAGCGGAGGGGGCCAGTGACGACGCCGTGCCTCGGGGCAGGGACGGTCGCTCCATCGGGCCAGGGCTACCCGTGCCCGCCCGGGAGCGGGGGTGTCGACGCCGCCGTCGCCCGACACCACTCGAGGAACGAGACGACGTCGGCCCGGTCGGGGACCGCGTCGGGCCGGCCATACGCGGTGACCATCCGGAACTCCCACAGACGACGGTCGGGCAGGGGCAGGTGGGGCGACGTGCGCCACCACAGCCGGGGTGCCATCCGCTTCAGCTCGCCGAGCGCCGTCCACCACAGGTCGGGCCGGACCAGCACGGCCGACACCAGGGCGACGATCTCACGGGACGAGTAGCGGACGGGTGTGCTCATCGCCCCCCATCCTCCCTCACGGCGATCTGGCGGCGCGCCACGGCGGCAGCCCCGACCAGCGGGCCGTCGATCCCGAGGCCGCCCGGTCGGATGCGGGTCGGGCGGGCGAAGTCCAGGCCGCACCGCATGCCGATCTCCATCTGCGCGGCGTCGAAGAAGTCGTCCCCGAAGCCCAGGGCGACCGAGCCGGCCACCACGGCCAACTGCAGGTCGAGCAGGTTGGCCACAGAGGCCACCGCCCGGCCCACCAGGGTGCCGCACCGACGCCGCATGGCGGCATCCGCTTCGGCCGAGGGACGACCGGTGATGGCGGCGATGGCCGTGCCCGAGGCCTCTGCCTCCAGGCACCCCCGGCCGCCGCACATACAGGGTCGGCCGTCGGGCTCGACGACCAGGTGGCCGATGTGTCCGGCATTGCCCCCGCTTCCGTCGAGCAGGCGGCCGTCGAGGACGACTCCCCCGCCGACGCCGGTCGACACCACCATGGCGAGGTAGTCGGTGCACCCCTGGGCCGCACCTCGCCATCCCTCGCCCAGGGCGAGCGCCTTGGCGTCGTTGTCCACCACCACGTCGAGGCCGGTCAGTGCCTGGAGTCGATCCAGCAGCGGGAACCGGCGCCAGCCGCTGATGTTGAGCGGCGAAACGGTCGTGCCGCCGGCCTCCATCGGCCCGCCGCATCCGACGCCGCAGGCGGACGGGGAGGTCGTCGACCGGTCGAGCACCTCGGTCACGAGTTCCCGTAGTGCGTCGAACACCTGCTCGGGGTCGTCCGATCCGGGGGTGGCCGCCCGGGCCCGCTCGAGGACGGTGCCGTCGTCGTCGACGAGGCCGACCTCCATCTTGGTTCCGCCGATGTCGACGGCCAGCACAGCGGCAGCGGAACTCGGTCGGAACTCGGTGGGGACGGGCACGGTCGCCACCGTGTCACGTGTCAGTAGGCCATCGGGCACCACGGGGCCGACGTCGCCTACCGGAAGGTCAGTCGTCTCGGTGGAAACGCCCACGGATCCAGTCACGGGGATCGTGGACCGGATTGTTGATGCTGCGGGTGTGCAGCGACCGGGAGATGTCGTCGATCCCGGCCTTGCCCAGGCGACGGGCGTTGTTGGCGAAGACCACACCGGACAGGAACATCACCACGACGCCGACGAATCCGAGTGCGAGGTTGGCGGCGAAGGTGAAGAACATGAAGACCAGCGCGGCGACGAAGACCAGGGCCGACCAGATGCAGTACCTGCCGGCATGGCGGTAGACGGTTTCGGAGCGGACACGCTCGGCGAAGTCCGGGTCCTCCTGGTAGAGCGACTGCTCCAGTTCGTGCAGTATCCGTTGTTCGTGCTCAGAGAGCGGCACTGTCTCGTCCCCTCCACCAGTTCTCAGTGGCCACCACTGCGTCCATACTCGCGCAACCCGACCGGGAACGCACAGCGCCCCGCCATGCCGGGACCAACAGATCGTCAGGTCGCGCAATCACTGGGACAATGGTACAGGCTGTCGCGCCGTTTCCCCCGATCTACGCCCCATCGGTCCCGCTGCCCGTCGATTCGGGGTCCGCGGGGAGGGCCGGCCCCCACTGTGCCTCCCCCCGCCGTCGGACCCGTAGGCCGTCGGGAGTGACCAGCGAGGCGGGCCCGACGGCTTCGCCCCCGTACCGGGCCCGGATGGCGTCGATGGCGTCGGTCAGCGAGCCCCAGGTCTCCTGGAGCCGCTCCGCCGTCTGTCCGGCGTCGTCCGGCCGGCCCGTTTCACGGTGCGTGCCACTTCCGGCGCCACTCGCCGGGCCACTGCCGGCACCACTCGTTCGGGCGCCGGCTACGCCACCGCCCGGGTCGCCTGCACCGGGGCCCGCCGGTTCCAGGTCGAGACGCAGTTGGGTGCCCCCGCCCGGTTCGGCCAGACCCGACAGGCTCACCCCGAGGAGTCGGACCCCCTTGGTCAGGTCGACACCGTCGAGCAGCGCTGCAGCCACCGCCCCGATGGCCGGGGCGGCGTCGACCTGGCCGTCGAGGGTGTGGGAGCGGGTGATCTGACTGAAGTCGCCGAACCGGAGCTTCACGGTGACGGTGCGTGCCGCCCGGTCGGCTTTGCGGAGCGCCGTGGCCGAGGCGTCGACCATCCGGTGGAGGCGCCGCTGCAGGTCGTCCAGTGACCAGATGTCGGCGGTGAAGGTCTCCTCGTGGCCGATCGACTTCGCCTCCTGCTCGGGCACCACCGGACGGTCGTCCACTCCCCTCGCCAGCTCGGACAGGTGACGCCCGGCGGCGACACCCAGGTACCGCTCGAGGGCGTCGGGGGGCACGGCGGCCAGCTCGCCGATCGTGGTTACGCCGAGTGCCAAGAGCCGCTTTTCGGTAGCTGGCCCGATGCCCCACAGGGCCCGGACCGGCATCGGGTGCAGGAAGTCGAGCTCGTCGGGGGCCGAGACCTCGACCACGCCCGGGCCCGGCTCGATCCCCGACCGGGAGGCACGTGGCTTGGCGGCCTTGGAGGCGAGCTTGGCCATCAGCTTGGAACGGCCGACGCCCACCGAGCAGCGCAGCCCCATCTCGTCGAGCACCCGGGCCCGGATCGCCCGGCCCATGCCCGCTCCGTCGCCGAAGAGGTGGACCGCACCGGTCACGTCGAGGAACGCCTCGTCGAGCGAAATGCCCTCCACCAGCGGGGTGAACGCCGAGAAGACGGCGTGGAGCCGCGCGCTCTCCTCCACGTAGCGGTGGAACCTGCCATCGAGGAAGACGGCGTCGGGACAGAGCCGCCTCGCCACCGACGACGGCATCGCCGAGTGCACGCCGAACATGCGGGCCTCGTAGGTGCACGCGGCGACCACGCCGCGAGGACCGTTCCCACCGACGATCACCGGCTGGCCGGCCAGGGTCGGGTCGTCGAGGACCTCGACCGAGGCGAAAAACGAGTCCATGTCGACGTGGAGGATCACCCGCTCGGCCGGCGGCTGAGCCGACATCCCGGGGTCGGGACCGGCCGTGGCGGGATCCGGCAGCGCGCTCACCCCCCGAGGCGCAGTCTCCGGAACCCTTCGGCGCACGGTACGCCGGCGTGCCGACCGGCGTCCTCGGCGGCCAGACGCATGGCCGTGGTCGCCCACTCCCCGCCGTCAGCGAACTGGCTCCGGTGCCGGCTGACGGCGTCACCCTTGGCGTCCACGGTCGAGCTGATGTCGACCCACACGTCGGGCTCGAGCGTCCCCGACAGGAGCACCGTAGACACCTGATGGGCGGGACCCGCCTCGGGGAAGTAGAGGGGCATCGCCGCAGCCGGCGCCACGGCGTCGAGCACGGCGAACCCGGTGATCCGGTGGTCTCGGTGGTTGAAGTACTCCTGGCCGAAGAAGACCGCCGTCGGGTCCGGGCACAGGACCACCTCGGGGCGCACACGCCTGACCGCGGCGACGAGTGCGCCTCGGAACGAGGCCTCGTCCTCGAGCTCGCCATCGGGCAGGCCCAGGAATTCCTGACAGGAGAGCCCGAGCACGGCAGCAGCGGCGGCGGCCTCCTCGGCCCGGAGTGCGACCAGCTCGTCCTGCTCGACCGCAGGATCGGCTGTCCCCTTCCCGCCGTCCGTGCAGATCAGGGTATGGACCTCGCATCCGGCGGCGGCCCAGACCGCCAGCGTGCCGCCGCACGAGACGTCGGGATCGTCAGGGTGCGCGTAGATGGCGAGGGCGCGGTGCGGCACATCGGCCATCAGGGCGGGCACCGCTCAGTCCTCCGGGCGCTTCGGGGCCGTGGTCTTGGTCAGGAGCCCCACCTCGCGCCGGAAGTCGTCGACGCCCTCGAACCCCTTGTAGACGCTGGCGAACCTCAGGTAGGCCACTTCATCGACCACCCGCAGATGCTCGAGCACGGCCAGACCGACCTGCTCCGACGTCGCCTCCCAACCCACTTCGCGAAGCTCGTCCTCGACCTCACGGGCGACGACCTCCAGATGGTCCTCGGTGACCGGCCTGTTCTTCGTGGCCGCCCGGAGCCCGTCGATCAGCTTGCCTGGATCGAACGGCTGGCGGACCCCTGAACGCTTCACCACGATCAGCGGGATCTCGTCGATGCGCTCGAACGTCGTGTAGCGGTGGCCACAGCCGGAGCACTCACGACGGCGCCTGATAGCGGCCCCGTCCTCGGCCAGCCTCGAATCCACGACCCGATCGTCGTCGGCCAGACACCAGGGACAACGCACGATAGGAGGCTAGCGCCCATCGACTCCCCCACCGGTAGCGGCGGGACGGCGAGGGCCCGGAACGACAGTCGTCGCCCGGCTCCCGGGACCCGGTCAGGGAAGTGTGATCTGCTCGCCGGGGACCACTGAGTACGTGCCGAGTTCCGACGCCAACCGCGAGACGATCGGGCGCGGGTCGCCCGACGGGTCCATCCGCTGGGCGATCGACCACAGGGAGTCGCCCGCCTTCACCGTGTAGACGGCGGAATGGACGGTGGCCGCAGAGGCGGATTCGGTGGTGTGGGAGACGCCACCGAATCCGCCCAGCGGAAGCGCGAGGAGGGCCAGCGCCAGGCCCATCATCGCGAGAAGTGTGCGGCGGCGGCAGACCTCGGCCGAGGCCCCACGACGCGGCGGGCGGGTCAGGCGGACCGTCGCCAGACCCCCGGCCTCCCCCGCCGGCCGGAGCCGGGGGGAGCGGTACGACGGGGCCTGGACCAGTCGAAGTTCAGGCCGGACCGGGCGGACCCGATCGTCGTCGAGGTACTCCGGGAGGGGTGCGGTGAGGAGCGCTGTCATCGGGAGGTCCTTCCTGTTGTCGCTGTTGTCGCTGTTGTCGCTGTTGTCGCTGTTGTAGGCGCCGGGTGTGACACTCGACCGGCGTGACCCCGACCAGTTCGGGTGGTCGAACAGATGTTCGTCATGGCGACATCCCATCACGAACACCTGTTCGGTGTCAATGAGTTTTTCGAACAGATGTTTGCTTTCGCTCTTGACCAGGACTACCTTCATGCAAACAGACGTTCGCAGGACGGTGTGACTACCCGACATGACTCGACGGCGAACTGGACAGCAAAGGGGACCCATGGCCCAGGTACTCAGCACCAAGAGGAAGCAGATCCTCGACTGCATCTCCGAAGCGGTCCGCGACCGCGGCTACCCACCGTCGGTCCGCGAGATCGGCGAGGCCGTCGGCCTCACGTCGTCCTCGACCGTGCACGCCCACCTCGCCGTGCTCCAGCGCGAGGGCTACCTCAGGCGTGACCCGACCAAGCCACGGGCCATCGAGGTCTGCTACGACCCGTCCTCCAAGGTGATCGTGGAC
>Ga0209048_10007279_pt1 | contig 10247 bp, 6 predicted proteins | sample FrelakmetCRP12CR_FD_187146 | JGI IMG/M metagenome (GOLD analysis project Ga0209048, IMG submission 187146) | Freshwater lake sediment microbial communities from the University of Notre Dame, USA, for methane emissions studies - CRP12 CR (SPAdes)... | ecosystem: Environmental > Aquatic >... | reverse complement strand
TTTGGAGAAAGTATCTCCCACCAAAACAAATATTTTAATTGCAGGAGAAAGCGGAACAGGCAAAGAACTGGTGGCGAAGGCGATCCATTATAATAGTGTCCGGAAAGAGAAACCTTTCGTAACGTTAAATTGCGGCGCCATCCCCGAATCCCTCATCGAAAGTGAACTTTTCGGCCACATGAAAGGGGCGTTTACCGACGCCATTGCCACCAAAAAAGGATTGTTTGAAGTGGCCGATGAGGGGACGATCTTTTTGGACGAGATCAGTGAACTGCCCCTCCTCATGCAGGTGAAATTACTACGTGTATTACAGGATAAAGAATTTAAGCGTGTGGGGGGAACAGAAGACATCCGAGTGGATGTCCGAATTATCTCTGCCACCAATAAAGACCTTGAAGAAGCTGTGAAAGAAAAACATTTTCGGGAAGATTTGTTTTACCGCCTTAATGTCATCCAGATTAAGCTCCCCCCATTAAGGGATCGAAAAGAAGATATTCCCATTCTGGCCGACCATTTTTTAAAAAAATATTCTGAAGAATTAAATAAAAACATTTTGAAGACCTCCCCGGAGGCACTCCAAATTCTGCTAAATTATGAATATCCAGGCAATGTGAGAGAACTTCAAAATATTATTGAAAGGGCAGTGGCTTTAGAGAGTAATCAAGAACTTACCGTGCACAATCTAAGTTCCTATTTAAGTGAGCAACCCCTTCTGAGAAAAGGATCCCTTGACATCGAAATTCCAAACGAGGGAATTGACCTTGAAAAGATGGTTGAGGATCTGGAGAGGACCCTCCTGCTGAAAGCCCTGGATAAAACAAAAGGGATTAAGAAGAAAGCCGCAGAGCTTTTGCGTATTAATTTCCGTTCCATGCGTTACCGGTTAGAAAAATACGGATTGAATCACGGGGCGGATTCTGAACTGGGCTGAGGGGTCACCCCCCTGTTTATTTGCTAGTACTTAGAAGCCCCTATTTCCTCCATCTTTCCTGTTACCATGAACACCACGCGCTCACAGATATTGGTGGCCCGGTCAGCAGCACGCTCGAGGTTGTGAGCAACCCATATGAGCCGGGTGGCCCGGTTGGTTGTCTTGGGGTCGACCATCATGAAGGTGAGTAGCTCACGAAAGACCTGGTCGTAAAGACTGTCCACCACACTGTCTAGACTTACGTCTTTCCTTGCCAATTCCACATCACGGGTGACAAAAGACTGGAGACTTTTATTGATCATTTCGAGAGTGATTTCCGCCATCCGCGGGATGTCAATCAAAGGTTTTAAGGGCGGCTCATCGCCAATCATAATGACAATCTTGGCAATCCCTTCGGCATAGTCGCCGATTCGTTCCAACTCTGTGATGATGTTGAGAACAGCCACAATGATGCGTAGGTCACTCGCCATAGGTTGCTGGGTGGCAATGAGCCCTATGCACTTTTCTTCGATGCTGAACCGCTGCTTATCAATCTGGGTATCATCAGCAATGATTTGGTGTGCCTGAGTTAAATCCCGTTTTTTCAATGCTTCAATACCGCGTTCTATCGCCTTCACTACTATGTTTCCCATAGTCAGGACATCCTTTTCTACTTCCTGCAAATATTTGTGAAAGGTCGTTCTTGTTTCCATGGTTGTATTGCCCCCTCATCTGATTCAGCCTGTATTGGTTTTTGTAGTCCAGAGCTAAATGCAGATTATTTACGTTGTAATCCTAAATACCGTTAGAAAATTTTTTTCAATTCAAAGCGACTATTCGACATAACGAATAAATGAGGCCAGCCAAAATTGCAGCTGCCGGAATAGTTAAAATCCAAGCCCAGACAATACGAATAGTTACACCCCAGCGCACAGCAGAAAACCTAATCGCAGAACCAACGCCTGATATAGCGCCGGTGATCACATGGGTCGTACTCACTGGAATACCCAGATGAGTGGCTAAGAAAATACTAAAAGCAGCGGATGTTTCAGCACAAACGCCATCAATTGGTTCTAATTTTGTAATTTTCTGGCCCATTGTTTTAACAATCCGCCAACCGCCGCTCAAGGTGCCCAAACCAATAGCGGCGTGTGCGCTTAGAACAACCCAGAGAGGTACTTTAAACTCGTGGATTAAGCCCCCGGCAAAAAGAAGACTGGTGATGATACCCATCGTTTTTTGTGCGTCATTGCCACCGTGGCCAAGACTATAAAGAGCTGCAGAAAAAAGTTGTAAAACCCGCGACCACTTATTAACAACCGCCGGCCTTCGTTTATATACAATCCATGTTGTAATGATCCTTAATAAAAAGCCTAAACATAAACCAATTGTAGGTGCCAAAACAATAAAAATCAATGTTTTGTACCAACCACTCGCAATAATCACTCCAAAGCCACTCTTGACAACAGCTGCTCCAGCATATCCGCCCATGAGAGCATGAGAAGAACTACTGGGTAGTCCAAAATACCAAGTGATCAAATTCCAAAAAATAGCACCTCCAAGCCCCGCAAGAACTACAGTTGGAGTAACTGTCTTAATATCAATCATTCCCTTGCCGATTGTTTCAGCCACTGTCGTACTAAATATAAGAAAAGCAACAAAATTAAAAACCGCCGCCCAAATGACAGCCTGTCTGGGTGATAAAACCCTTGTGGAGACAATAGTGGAAATAGAATTTGCGGCATCATGCATCCCATTGGTATAATCAAAAACCAAGGCTAAGAGTATGATAAAAATTATGAATGATAAACTCATATACCCTCAAGGGAAAGGGATACGGGTAGAGACTACTGTGGCTATAACATTAGGGATGGGATCCAGGTTCGACTCAGGAGTTCAGGCATACTTTATCGCCACGCCTTCTAGTATGTTAGCTATATCCTCACACCTGTCGATAACACTTTCCATGTGCTTGTAAATTTCGCGCCACTTGATAAGGCCGGCAAAATCTGCTGAGTCATCAAATAGCTCAGCCATCGCCGAGCGAAACACGCTATCTCCCATATTCTCTAACCGATTAATCTCCACACATCGGTTAAGAAGTTGTTTTCGTCCGATACGGTCGTGGATTTCAGAGACCGCTCTTTCGACTTCACCCACTGCTTCCACGACAATATCAACCATCTCCTTGGCCCTATGAGTGGGGCGCTCTACTTTGTAGAGTAACATTGCATCCGCCGCCGCGTGGATAAAGTCAATCACGTCGTCGAGAGAATGAGCCAACAAAGCAATATCCTCCCGGTCGAATGGGGTAATAATGGTGCGGTGTAATTGCTCAAAAATTTGATGAGTAATGGCATCTCCCTGATGTTCTAGGTCATTTATTACCCCTACCCTTTCCTTTACATTCTCCCAGATATACACCAAATCTTTTAGCTGTTGAGCTATCTTAACAGCGTTCTGGGTACCCTGTTCAAAAAGGGCAAAAAATTTCTTCTCTCTAGGTATCAGAGATAACTTGAACAACGATGGGCCTCCTTTGCCAAGAAAATGAAGAAAAAGGTAAAAAGATAGTAGGATTTAAAGATAAAGGAGAAAAGGAACTATAACTTCCCTCTCTGTGGCTAAAATTAGAAAACATAAAATTAAGGCAACAAACTTATCTTGAAAGTGCACCTATGGCAAATAGTATATGTCTACTTTAACTAGGAAATTACTTTAGCTTTACTGTTTCTCAAAAGTCAAGACAATTCTTAAGATAAAGGGTGCTCGTTGAAAAGTGATTGATTCCATGGGTTCCAATAATTATTTCCTTTTAAACTGTTTTTTTAATTGATCCAACGGAAGGATAAAAAAGATGGGGCGGCCATGGGGACAGGTGGTCGTAGGATGGAACGGAAAGAGATTCTCCACCAACTTATCCATTTCTTCCTTCCTCAACAGGAAGTTCCCTCTGATGGCAGAATGACAAGCCAAAGTGACCAAAATGGTATGAATGGTCCCCTCCCCCTTTCCTTGCTTTTCTAAAAAAGAGAGCTCATCTAATATCCCTCTGATGATTCCTTTGGAATCCTTTTGATCGATAAAAGAAGGGATGGATCGAATGGCAAATAGCTTTTCGCCAATCGGTTCGATTTCAAATCCAATCGCCTTCAATGCCTCCTCAGCAGATTCGAGAATGTACGATTCCTCCACAGACAACTCGATTAAGATGGGAAGGAGTAATTTTTCTGAGACCATCGACCTGCTTTCATATTCTTTTTTAAATTTTTCAAAAAGAATTCTCTCATGGGCGGCATGTTGATCGATAAAGATTAAATTCCCTTCTCCTTCGCAGAGAATAAACATTCCCTGAATTTGACCAAGAACGAGATAAGGGGATTTCTTTTCAACGTCCCATTTAATTCTTTCCCCTTCCCGAACCATGAAAATTTCCTCTTCTTTTCCCCTCGTCAAGGAGGAAAGGATGGATAAAGTGTCTTGAATGGGAAAAGAAGGTTGAACCCCTCTTTGAGAAACTTCCTCTTTTCTCCCATTTCCAGACATTCTTTCCTCCGACCAGGAGGCCTCTCCCTCCACCGTCATTCGTATGGCTGCCAAAACAGACTGATAGATTCTTTCGGGATTCTTAAATTTTACCTCGGCCTTAGTGGGATGGACATTCACATCAACCGTAGAAGGAGGAATGTTGATGAAGAGGATGACGATAGGAAATTGATTCCTAGGGAGGATATGGCGATAGGCATCCAAAATGGCTTTATAAATCATTCGGTCCTTCACAAACCGTTGATTGACATAGAAATAAATGCCATCCGAATTTTTCTTTGAAAAAGAGGGGAGGCTTGCAAATCCCGAGATACAGATCTCCCCATCTTCGAACCCAATCGGTTGGAGATGAGGATAAATCTCTTTTCCAAAAATAGCTTCGATTCGAACCAAGGGAGATTCCGATTTGAGGTATTCATGAAGGGTCCTGTCATCATGAATGAATTTAAACGAAATGGAGGGTTGAGAAAGGCTCAATCGAAGAAAGTGATTGACTGCATAGCGAAGTTCCGAACGGATCGATTTTAAAAATTTTCTTTTAACTGGAATGTTGTAGAAGATATTTTTAACATCCACCTCTGTTCCGATCGGACAACCTATCTCCGAAATACTTTTTATTTCGCCTCCTTCGCAGATCACTTTCGTTCCACTGAGGGAATGGGAAGTTCTAGTCTTGAGGGTCATTTTGGAAACTTGAGCAATGCTGGGAAGGGCCTCTCCCCTAAACCCTAATGTATGAATGGCATAAAGATCCTCTACTTTTTTAATTTTACTGGTGGCGAATCTTTGAAGGGCCAAGGGGACATCCTCCCGATCCATCCCCTCTCCATTATCCACCACATGAACCAGTTGGAGCCCTCCGGCCTTTAATTCAACGATGACCTCCGTGCTTCCAGCATCAATGGCGTTCTCCATCAACTCTTTCACCACAGAGGCTGGCCTTTCAATCACCTCCCCTGCAGCGATGATTTGCGAAATGGATTCTGGCAGAACCTCAATTTTTTTAGGCATCTTATGACCGATAGGAGAACGTTGTAGGTGAAAAGTTGAAAATAAAAACTCAAGAGTGAATCTGTGTGCTTAGGATCTCTCTGTTAAAACCGTATTTGACCTTCTACCCTCTACCGTCATCAATGAAGGTTCCCATCTTTCTAAACTTTTCGTATCGGAGGTTTAACAACTCCTCCATATTCATTTTTTCCAGTTCTCTCAAATGCCGTTCGACGACTTCTTTTAAAGTTTCCGCCATTCCTTTTGGGTTCCGATGAGCTCCCCCCAAAGGTTCTTTGACAATCTCATCGATCACCGCCATCCGAAATAAATCAGCGGCTGTCAATTTCAATGACTCTGCCGCTAATACCTTTCCTTTTTCCCCATCTCTCCAAAGGATCGCTGCACATCCCTCGGGTGAGATGACCGAGTAAATCGAATGCTCTAACATCAAAATTCGGTCTCCCACTCCTATGGCCAGAGCCCCTCCACTCCCTCCTTCTCCAATGACAATGACAATAATAGGTGTTTGGAGAGTCGCCATTGTTTTTAAATTCCTGGCGATGGCTTCAGCTTGTCCTCTCTCTTCGGCACCTATCCCAGGAAAAGCTCCCTGGGTATCTATCATTGTCATAATAGGCTTTTTAAATATTTCCGCCATTTTCATTAACCTCAGGGCCTTGCGATATCCCTCTGGATGAGGCATCCCGAAATTCCGGTAGGCCATCTCCTTCGCATCCGTTCCCTTCTGATGGCCGATGACGGTCACCGACCTCCCGTTAAACTTCGCCATTCCTCCGAGTATTGCGGGATCGTCTCCATAGGTTCGATCGCCATGAAGTTCAACAAAATTTTCAAACATCCATTGGATATAATGAGAGGCTTTGGGTCGATCGATATGTCTTGCCATTTGCGTAATTTGCCAGCCCGATAAGCTGGAAAATATCTCTTTCTGCAAACGGTGGAGTTTCTCCTCTAAATCTTTTAACTGTTCATTGAACTGGATGGGTCTCCCCTTGGAAAATCTTTTCAGATTATCGATCTCTCTTTCCAGCTCGATGAGGGGTTTTTCAAATTCTAAATAATGTTTTACCATCTCGATCCTTGTTTATTCTAAAGAGATAGTAGAAGGTTTAAAAAGATTTTGAACAAGGTATTTAAAATTTAGAGAGGGGTCCACCGTGAATCGATCGGACAGAGCCACAATGGTCTCTCGGTTGTTCATATCGATAAAGTGGAGGAGGACTTTAATGGATCCCCGATTTGCTTCAATAATTTCTTTTAAATCGACAAGCCGAGAAGGAGTCAATCCAGAAAGTGGAATTTTTAAATGGAGAGGTTTCGCCGGGGAGGAAAGCGACTCTGGAAGTGAATGAACTTCCATACCCTTTATTTTAACATGTTCTTCGGATAGATCGAGTGTCCCTTTGACGAGAAGTGGGTCCCCTCCTCTCAAACAAGTCAAGGCTGCTTTAAACACTTCGGGAAACAGAATGACCTCCACAAATCCATTCATATCCTCCAAGGTTAAAAAAGCCATCCGATCTCCCTTTTTGGTTACGATCTCCTTCAATCCACTGACGAGACCACAGATTTTGACCTCGACCCCGTTTTGAAGTTTCGAGAGACTAGAGGTATCTAAATTAGTTTGTTTTTTAATCTCTTCCTGGTAGCGTGACAACGGGTGTCGAGAAATATAAAATCCGATCGTTTCCTTTTCAAAAGTGATCAGCTGATTTTCTGGAAATTCGTCGATGTCCGGATATTCCTCCTCGATCTCCCTCGATCGATTGATGAGCATACTGAGTTGAGGTTCCCCTTTCCGTTTTTGGGCTGATTGGGATTGCTCAAGGAGTTCCCCTGAAACAGTCAACATTTGAGATCGGTGAGCTTTCGAGAAGTCGAAGGCCCCGCATTTGATCAAACTTTCGATGACCCTTCGATTCACTTTTCGCAAATCAACGCGATAGCAAAAATCGAACAAGGATTTGAATTTCCCCTTTTCTCCCCTTTCCATCATGATGGCATCGATGGCAGCATCCCCCACGTTTTTCACAGCTGCCAACCCAAATCGAATTTGATTTCCAACGACCGTAAAATTATTATCACTTTCATTGATATCCGGGGGCAAAATTTTAATTTCCATCTCACGGCATTCTGCTATATATTTTAAAATTTTATCTGCATTTTGAACTTCACTGGTGAGTAAGGCTGCCATAAATTCGAGCGGATAATGGGCCTTCAAATAAGCAGTTTGATAAGCAATCAGCGCATAAGCAGCACTATGGGATTTATTGAAGCCATATTCAGCAAATTTAGCCATCAGATCGAAGATCTTCTCTGCCTTGGCTTGATTGATTCGATTTTTTTTGGCTCCTACTAGAAATTTCTCTTTTTGCATCTCCATCTCTTTGGGGTCTTTTTTGGACATGGCCCTGCGTAGAATATCAGCATCTTCCAAACTGAAATGGGATAGCGAACTCGCAATTCTCATCACCTGTTCTTGGTAAATAATCACGCCGCAAGTATCTATCAATATCTCTTTGAGTTCAGGGAGATCATAACGAATGGTCTCTTTCCCGTGCTTCCGTTTGATATACTCATCGACCATCCCGCTCTTTAAGGGCCCCGGTCGGTATAAAGCCACCAGGGCGATGATTTCTTTAAAATTCTCAGGTTTTAATTTAATCAGTAAATCCCTCATCCCCGAACTCTCGAGCTGAAAGGTACCAAGGGTTGAACCTAAACCCAACAGTTCAAAAACCTTTGGATCATCCAGAGGAATTTGAGAGAGTTCAATCTTCACACCGTGATTCTTCTCAATGAGTTGAATGGCATGATTGACCACCGTAAGAGTCTTAAGCCCCAGGAAATCGAATTTGACCAACCCGATCGTTTCGACTTCCTTCATAGGGTACTGGGTCATCAATTCTCCATTTTGCCCACGGTAGAGGGGCAGGTATTCCATCAGTGATTTATTTGAAATGACCACACCTGCCGCATGCGTTGAGGCATGTCGGGTCAGTCCCTCCAGTGATTTTGCGATGGTAAACAAGGATTCCACCCGAGGGTCTTTCTTGATCAGTTCCTTCAATTGGGGTTCTTGATTCAATGCCTGGTCGAGGGAGATGTTTAATGGAATACTTGGGATGAGTTTAGCGATGCGGTCCACTTCTGCGTAAGGAAGATCCATCACACGCCCCACATCCCTGATTACGGCTCTCGCCTGCATCTTTCCGAAGGTGATGATTTGGGCTACATTTTCTTTTCCATATTTATCCGTTACATATTGTATGACTTCATTCCTTCCTTCAATACAAAAATCAACATCCACATCGGGCATGCTACTTTTTCTTCCTGGGTTTAGAAACCGTTCAAAGATCAGGTCATATTCGATCGGATCCAAGTCAGTAATGTTCAAGGCATAAGCCACCAAACTGCCAGCGGCTGAACCCCTCCCCGGACCCACCGGAATGCCTCTATTTTTTGCAAAATGAATGAAATCCGCCACGATCAAAAAGTATCCTGAATATCCCATAGATTCAATAATGCTAAGTTCTTCTTCAAGGCGGGCAAAATATTTTACAGACCGCTCTTTAAAGCCTATTTCCTCCTGATGGGAAATCAGCTTTTTTTCTAACCCCATTCTCGAAAGTTTTTCCAAATAGCTATCCAAGGATTCCCCAGAGGGTACGACAATCCTAGGAATGTGCTTCTCCTCGAATCTTAATTCAAGATTACATTGTTCCGCGATTTCCAACGTATGGCTGATCGCCTCTGGAGTATTTTTAAAAAGATCAGCCATTTCCTGGGGCGACTTAAAATAAAACTCATCGGATGAAAACTTCATTCGATCGCTATCTTGAAGCGTCTTCCCTGTCTGAATGCAGAGGAGTATTTCATGAGCCTTGGCATCCTTCCGATGGAGGTAGTGGCAATCATTAGTTGCGACAACGGGGAGGGAAAGTTGATGCCCAATTTCCAAAAGTCGATCATTCAACAACAACTGGTTTTCCACTCCATTGTTTTGCATCTCAATAAAAAATCGACGGTCGTCAAAAATCTTTTGATACTCCTCGGCGGATTGGATGGCTTTCTTCATCTCCCCTCGGTTGGCATGGGCAGCGATCTCCCCCTTCAGACAACCGCTCAGGGCAATCAAACCCTCGTTATATTTACTGAGAAGTTCTTTATCCACCCTTGGCTTATAATAAAATCCTTCAAGATGGCCGAGGCTGACTAACTTGATGAGATTGAAATAGCCGGTACGGTTCTTGACCAACAGCGTTAAATGGTAAGCTCCCTCTGTTCCTACGACTGTCTTTTTCTCAAAACGGCTTCCGGGAGAAACATAAATTTCACATCCCACAATGGGTTTAATGCCATGTTTGATGGCGATTTGATAAAATTCGATCACGCCGAACATGTTCCCATGATCCGTCAGAGCCAGAGCTTCCATTTGATATTTTTTGGCTAAATCACAAGCCTCTTCAAATCGAATAGCACCGTCTAATAAGCTGTATTGGCTATGGAGATGAAGATGGATGAAATCGGAATGTTCCATATCTTGAACTCAATTTCAAATGTCAAAATTCATGGTTCGACAAGCTCACCATGGTTTCATCCTGAGGATGTCGAAGGATGACATTTGACATTTCTTGATCTGATTATTCCCATTCGATCGTACTGGGAGGTTTGGAACTGATATCATAAACGACCCGGTTGACACCCTTCACTTCGTTGATAATCTGGTTGGAGAGGTGTTCTAAGATTTTATAGGGCAGCCTGACCCAATCCGCCG
>Ga0209048_10007278_pt1 | contig 10247 bp, 9 predicted proteins | sample FrelakmetCRP12CR_FD_187146 | JGI IMG/M metagenome (GOLD analysis project Ga0209048, IMG submission 187146) | Freshwater lake sediment microbial communities from the University of Notre Dame, USA, for methane emissions studies - CRP12 CR (SPAdes)... | ecosystem: Environmental > Aquatic >... | reverse complement strand
CCTGCCCATCCGCTCGCTGGACGCGCCGCGGGGAGGCGGGACCGCCTACCTGGCGGCCGCGGACGCATGGGGTGGCGCGGTCAGCCTCATCCAGTCGAACTACTCGGGCTTCGGGTCCGGGCTGGTCGACCCGCAGACGGGCATCGCCTTCCACAACCGGGGGAGCTTCTTCAGCCTGGACGCCCGGCACCCCAACCGGCTGGCGCCGGGGAAGCGGACGATGCACACCCTCACGCCGGGGATGCTCTTCCGCGACGGCCGGCCGTGGATCCTGCACGGTTCGATGGGCGGGGAGATTCAGCCTCAGGTCTTCGCCCAGTTCGTCTCAGCGGTCGTCGACGGCGCGGTGCCGATCGCAACGGCCGTCGCCGCTCCGCGCTGGGCGGCGGACGTCGAACGGCACCGAGGACCGCTCTCGATCTCCAGGCTCGAGCGGGGGATCGAGCCGGCCGTCGCGGAGTCGCTGGCCGCCCGCGGGCACCGGGTCGAGTGGGGCGGCCGCCTGGACGGCGCGTTCGGCCACGAGCACGCGATCGCCTTTCACTGGACCTCCCCTGACGGCGCTCCGTCGACGGGGGCCCCGGCGAGCTATGAAGCCACCGCGGACCCTCGCTCCGAGGGCCTTCCGGCCGCCTACTGAAGACCCATCGCTGCGTGATGCGCCTCGCACCGGCGTCGCTATACTCTCGGCTGGCCGGTCGCGCCGCGCTCACAACCTGCGCGGCTGGCCATCCCGGACTTCCTTCAGCCGCGCCTGACGGCGATCGGCGCTTCACGGAGCAGCGAGGCCGCAGTGAGCTCCAACATCGCCCAGAACTACCCCTACACCTCGGAATCCGAGACTGAACGGGCCCGGACCGTGCAGAAGGCCCTCCAGGACACGCCCGACCTGGTCCAGAAGGTGGCCGCCGAGGCGATCCCGCTCGGCCAGGTCGAGCCCGACGCGCGCTGGTGGGTGTGGGTCTGCAGCAGCGATGGCGGCCTCGGACGGCTTCACGTCGCGGGTTACTCGCGTGACCATCGCGGCGTCTACGCCGTGTGCGACACCTGCGGCAAGAGCTTCCTCCGCTGATCCCGGGCGGCGACCGACCGCCGGACACGACCGCCCGGGCGACGCGGCGGCAGGTCGCCATCGACGGCTCGGGCCTCGGGGTCGCCGTCTTCGCCTTCGGGATCATCTACGGTCTCGCCGCCCGGCAGGCCGGACTATCGCTCGTCGAGGCCATGGCGATGAGCGTGTTCGTGCTGGCGGGCGCCTCCCAGTTCGCGGCCGCCGGTTTCATCGCGGCGGGGATCGGCTGGCCGGCGATCATCGTGCTGACCGCACTCCTCAACGCACGCCACCTCCTGTACGGTGCTTCGCTGGCACCCTGGCTCCGACTTCGGCCGCGGAGAGAACGCGCCGCCGCTGCCTACGTCCTCACGGACGAGACCTTCGCGCTCAGCGTCACGGCCTTCCAGCGGCTCGGCAGGGCGGACATGCCGATCTACTGGCTGGCCGCTGCGCTGATCGTGCTCCCCTGGATCGCGGCCACGGCGGCCGGCTACCTTGGCGGCCAGGCCGTCCCCGATCCCCGGCGGCTGGGTCTCGACGTGGTCTTTCCCGCCGCGTTCGCCGGCCTCACCGTCGGCCTCGTCACGGGCCGGCGGGAGCTCGTGGCGGCCGTTGCGGGCGCGGTCATCGCCATCGTTGTCGCGCTCGCCACGGAGACGTCTCTGGGTATCGTGGCGGGTGGGCTCGCCGGCTCCGCCATCGGCCTGGCCATGCCCGCAGCCCCGCCGAGGCCGATCGCGATCCCGCCCGAAGCCGCGGGGGCCAGGGGTCCGGCGGGCACTTCGGCCGACACACCGGGAGCGTCGCCTCCGCGGGCCCCCGACGGGCCCACGCCGCCACCTGGCGCCGGCGGGCCATGAGCGGCTCGTACGTCCTTCTGGCCCTGCTGATGGGCGCGGTCACCTATCCGTCCCGTGCCATCCCGCTCTTGCTGCCCGGCCTCGAGCGATTGCGCCCGCGGGCGTTGATGTACCTCCGGCTCGTCGGACCTGCGACGCTCGCGGCGCTGGTGGCGACGAGCACGATGCTGGTCAGCGGGAGCGGCGGGAAGCCGACCCTGCATGCCAGCGTCACCTGGATCGCCGTGGCGGCCGCCATCGCGGTCGTCGCCTGGCGGCGCAACGTCGTCCTCGGCGTGATCGCGGCGGTCGCCCTCACCGCGGTCGCGCGGGCGCTTGGCCTCGCCTGAGGTCGACGAACGCGGATCGAACCAGCCCGACCTGCGCCAGGATCCGGAGGCCGGGGGCGCGCATGGGGGACCCTCACGACCTCGCCGGGCGTCGGCTCCGCGAGGCGGTTACGGTGCCGCGCCACCCGGCGGATTTGCCGGCGGACCTGCCGGCGCCAGGGGCTCGCGGGCCAGCGACAGGAGCAAGGCCGCCAGGAGCGTCACGCGAGGCACGATCGAGTCGACTTCCAGGTACTCCTCGGGGGAGTGGTCGAGACCGCCGATCGGCCCCAGCCCGTCCAGCGTCGGCACGCCGATCCCGGCGGTCGTGTTGGCGTCGGAGACGCCGCCGGTCGCGGCGTCGCGGAGCTCGAACCCCAGGCGCCCGGCCAGCTCCTGGGCGCGCGCCACCATCCGACCGCTGGCAGAGGTCTTCTCCATGGGCCAGTGCCTGGCGAGGATCCGCATCTCGCAGGTCACGCCGGCCACGGTCGCGGCGGAGGCGATGCGCCGAAGGTCCGCCTCGGCGGCCTCCAGCGCGGCCCGGGTCGGCGCTCGAAGGTCCACCTCCAGCATCGCCCGCTCCGCGACCACGTTCGGCCGTGTGCCCCCGTAAGCCACACCCACGTTGCACGTGATCGCCTCACCGGGACGACCGAGGGCATGGAGGGCGACCGTCTTGTGCGCCGCTTCCAGCACCGCACTGCGACCGAGCTCCGGCTCGACGCCCGCATGCGCCGCCTTCCCGGTCAGCTGAAGCCCGGCCTCGATCATGCCTTTGCGTGCACTGACGACATCGCCGTTGGCGCGGGCACACTCGAGCACGAGCGCGAAGTCCCGGCCACGAGCCGCGTCTCTGATCGCGGGCGTGCTCACGGGAGACCCGATCTCCTCGTCCGGGTTGGCGATGACGGTCAGCTGCTCGAATGGCAGCCGCTCCCCAGTGCCGGCCAGCTCGCGCAGCGCCGCCAGGGCGTAGACGCCGGCCAGCAGTCCCGCCTTCATGTCGGTCACGCCGGGGCCGTAGGCGCGCCGGCCCTCGATCCGGAACGGACGCTCGGCGGCGGTGCCGACGTCGAACACCGTGTCGAGATGGCCGATGAGCAGGGCGCGGGGGCCGCTCGGGCCCCGGAAATGGGCCACCACCGTGTCGCCGAAATCCTCGTTGGCCAGGATCTCGACCGTCGCGCCGAGCCGCTCCAGGGCGGCCGCCGTCCACCGGCCGACCCGATCGACGCCGATCTTCGTGTAGGACCCGCAATCGACATTGACGAGCAGGGCGAGGTCGCGCAGGAAGTCGGCCTGGCCCTTCTCGGTTGCAGATCGCAGCGCCTCCAGCTCGGCATCGAAGACGCGGCCCGGCGCATCCTGGGTCACGACGAGCGCCGCTCGGGGACCAGCACGATCTTCCCTATCTTCTCCGGGGAGGCGAACCGCCGCTCGGCCTCCACGGCTTCTTCGAGGGGGTACACCGCGCCGACGACCGGCCTGATCCGGCCCGCTTCGACCAGGCGCGTCACCGCTAGCAGCTCCGCTCGCGACGCCTCGTGCGAACCGAGCAACGACAGCTCGCGGCTGAAGACGTAGCGCAGGTCCGTGGCGGCCTCCCAGCCGCTCGTGGCGCCCGAGGTGACCAGGCGGCCGCCACGAGCCAGCGAGAGGATGGAGCGCTGCCAGGTCGCCGCGCCCGTGTGCTCGAAGACGACCTCCACGCCCTTCCTCTGCGTGAGCTCGCGCACCCGGGCGACGACGTCCTCGCTTCGATGGTCGATGACCTCGGTCGCACCCAGCTCGCGCGCCAGCTCGGCCTTCCGCCCGCCGCCGCCGACGACCGCGATGGCCCGCGCCCCCAGCAGCCGGCACACCTGGAGGGCGTAGACACCGAGCCCGCCCGACGCGCCCCATACCAGGACGTCTTCGCCGGCCTGCAGCGCGGCACGGGCCACGAGCATGTGCCAGGCCGTCATGAGCACGAGCGGGAAGGCCGCCGCCTCCTCGAACGAGAGGTTGGCCGGCTTGCGCACCAGGTTCACCTCGGGGAGCCTGGCGAACTCGCCCATGGCGCCGTCCAGCGGCCCGGTCTCGTACCCCCACACCCGCAGGGAGCGACACCGCGACTCGTGCCCGGACCAGCAAGCTTCGCAGCGGCGGCAGGTCAGGGTGGAATGCGTGACGACCTCGTCGCCCGGCCGAAGCTCCGTGACCCCGGCGCCCACGGCCGCCACCACGCCGGACGCCTCCGAGCCCGAGATATGCGGGAAGATCGTGCGGACGCCCGGAAGGCCGATCCGCGCCCAGGTGTCCACGTAGTTCAGGGACAGGGCGCGGACCGCGAAGACGACCTCACCCGGACCAGGGCTCGGTGTCGGGACTTCGCGCACGCCGAGCACCTCGGGCCCGCCGTGCACCTCGAACACGATCGCGCGCATCAGCGCCGGCAGTTCGGTCACCGACACATGATGGCCCCCGGGGTTCGCGAATGCACGACCGGACGACCCCGCCCGGCGGTGCCGCACTTGTCGGCACCGCCTGCGGGCGGCATGATGCAGAGAACCGGCCGCAGGCACCCTTGAGGAGGAATCGTGGAAGTCCTCGGGATCGCGCTGATCATCCTGTCGCTCGTCCTGATCTTCGGCATCGGGTGGGTCGTTCAGGCCAACCTCCGACGCGCCGGCTCAGACGAGTGACCGGTCCGGCGATGCACTCCGGTGCAGGGGGGGTCTCCGCGGGCCAGATCTTGGCCGGCATCGCCCGACCGTTCGAGGTCGACCGCTGAGCGCAGGTCCCGCGGCCGCGCACCTCCCGCCGTCGACTCTCGAAGGGCGGACAGAGGACCGCCGCGCCCTTGGACTGGAGCTCTCCCACCTCAGGGAGCCGCGCCGGCTGCTGGCGATCCTGCTCCTCGGTCTCTCCGGTGGCGCGCTCCTGGCCTTCCTGGTCATCCGCGGGCCGCTCGCCGGCGCCGACGCCCTGGCCTACTGGGCCGGCGTCCGCTTCTGGCTCGCCGGCGGCGATCCGTACCACCCCGGCGGCGTGTTCCTCCCCTACGTCTACGCACCGTGGTTGCTGCCGTTCTTCGTTCCGTGGGCCCTGCTTCCCTGGAGCGTGGCCTGGTTCTTCTGGCGAGGCATGAACGTCCTGTTGCTGGTCTGGTCCGTGGACTGGGCCTACCGGCGGCGCCCGCTGGCGACGGCGCTGGTGTTCCTCGTTCTGACCGCACCGCTCGCAGCGACGCTCGACACCGGAAACGTCACGCTGCTCCTGGCCCTCGCCGTCTGGGCCGCCCAGTTCACCCGACCGTGGGTGGGCGGCGGCCTCTTCACGATCGCGGCGGCCATGAAGTGGTTCCCCGCGGTGCTCTTCTTCTTCCTGCCCGCCCGAACGCGCTTGTGGGCCCTCATCGGGCTGGGCGTCGCCGTGGGGCTGACCCTGGCCACCTGGCCTCAGACGCTCGTTCAGCTGGATCTGGCCTTCAACTTCCCCCGACCTCCACGGCTCGACTACGTGCTATTCGCCTGGGCGACCGTGCCGTGGTTCTGGACTCACCCGGACCCGCTGTGGTGGCTGAACCGGCGTGGATTGAGAGCGATCGCCGACCGCGGACGCGCGACTCGGCGGCGCTGGTCGAAGGCGTTCGGCGAGCGGCCGACCGACGGCCTGCGGAGCGCCGGCAGCGACATCGCTCGCTGGTCTGGGGATTTCCTGGGCCTGCGGCGGCAGTCCGGCGCCCCGTCGTCCGGCGCCCCGTCGTCCGGCGCCCCGTCGTCCGGCGCCGAGGACTAGTCGGGGACCACAACCTCGGCGGCCTGATGGCGCAGGAGCCGGACATCCCGGGCGCCGTGCGCCACGTACCGGAACAGCGACCGATCCAGCGAGTAGATGCCGGTCGACATGATCCGGAAGTCACCCAGCACGAAGGTGAAGATCGGGTTCTCGCGGTTGCCGGCGTAGGCGTAGCCGCGGCCGTCGGTGGCGAGCAGCATCACGTTCGCCTGTCCCCCGAACTCGCCGTGGAGGTCGGAGAGGACCAGCCGGGGATCTCGGTCATCCCAGGCGTCCTCCAGCCATCGGAAGCCGACCTCGGAATCTGCGCGCCCTTTGATCCGTCCCTCTGCCCGGTAGCGCGATCGCCAGCTGCGGAAGTGCCGGAAATCCCCGTTGTGACCGTAGGCGAAGCGCCCCAGCCGATCCAGGAAGGGCTGGGTATCGGCGGGGCCGAGGGTCGAGAGTCGTGAAGGACGGCGCAGGTGGACCAGGGCCGCGCCGGTCTCGATTTCCGCCAGCCGCTCCTTCGTCGGATCGTCGCGGAAGGCACGGGGGTCGACGTGCGCAGCGAGCCGTCCGTCGCTGGTCTGCCAGGCGGCACCCCACCCGAAGCCGGCGATGCCGTATCGCTCCAGCCGCTCGGCAAACGTCCAGAGCTCGGCGAGCGCGAATGACCTGGTCGCCCGGGCCACGAACATCTCGCACATGGCGGTGGATGATACGACCGCCCGGCGCCGGTCAGCCTCCCGCCGGGTCGACCTGCCGGGGCTGGCAGCTCGGGCACCAGTAGACACGGCGCGCCAGGGCCCCAGCCGCCCGACTCCGAACCGGCGAACCGCAGCGCAGGCAACCGCGCCCGGCACGGCCGTAGACCCAGAGTCGCGGCCCTCCCCGGCGAGGACCTGGTGAGCCCGGAGGGGAGCCGAGGTCCGTCGGGGTCGTGGCTCGACCCGCCAGCAGGCGGTTGGCGACCAGCAGCTCGTGACCCAACCGCAGCAGCCGCCGCAGGGTCTCGTCCGGCAGCGCCCCGACCGGGGCGAATGGATCGACACCGCCGAGGAAGCAGACCTCGCTGCGGTAGACGTTCCCCAGGCCGGCCTGCGCCCGCTGGTCGAGCAGGGCATCGCCGATGGCAGCTCCAGCGCGCGCCGGCTCCCGGAGACGGCGGACGGCGGCTTCAAGGTCCGCAGCAGGGTCGCTCAGGTCGGGGCCAAGCTCACGCAGCACCGGGTGAACGGCGACCGCACGGGTGTCCATGAGCTCGACCGTGGGAGCGTCGAAGCAGACGGCCACGGCGTCGTCTACCTCGATGACGGCAGCGGCCCGATCCGGGTTGCGGCGCCAGGCTTCTGCCCGCCGGTATCGGTGCCACGCGGCGTGCATGCCGAGGTGCGTGTGCAGCGTCAGGTCCCCAGAAGTCTCGATCAGCAGATGCTTGCCCCGTGCCTCGACCCGCACGATCCGCTGCCCGACCAGGCGCACAAGCGGCGGACCCCCGGGACGCCCCCGGGCGGCAAGCACCTCCCGTCCCTCCAACACGAGCCGCAGGACGTCCGCGGTGCGGCGGAGCGTGTCGCCCTCAGGCACGCGAGGCGAGCACCCAGCCCCGGTAGCCGCGCCGGAACCCGGCGGCTTCCATTAGGTCGCGGCGCGGCCACGCACCCACCGGGACTCCGTCGATGCGCTCCACCTGGAGAACCCGCGCCCGCCCGTCCGCGAGCAGCGTCCCCAGCATGTCGAGCGCGGCGACGGCAGACGCCTCGTCGGCGAACCCCGGCAGGGTCACCAGGGAGTGCCCGCCGCGTTCCAGGTAGAGAACCGGCTCGCCCTCCAGGAAGGCGACGTAGGCGCCAGCTGCGCGGGCGAGGGGATGCCGTTCGCCATCGGCGCGCTGGGGCCAGGGCAGGGTCGCCCCGTAGGGCTGGGCGGGATCGGCCGCGGCGAGCAGGAATCCGGCTCGGCGAGCCGGCCCCGCATCGGGAAGGCGCCGCTCCGTCCGCAGGCGATCGAGAGCGCCGGCGAGGGCGAACTGAGCCCCGCCCAGGCCCTCGACGAAGTACCCGCGGCGAATCCGGCCGCGCTCCTCCAGCTGGCGCAGGACCGGGTACACGGCGGCGAAGCCTCCCGGGGTCCCCTCCCCGGCCACGCCGTCCCTCGTCACGACGCCCTGCCGCTCCAGGAGCGCCATGGCCTGAGCATGCCGCCGCGCCGCGAGCATCCGTGCGGCTCCGCCGTCCCGGGATCCACCAGCCGCCGCGGCCCCGGCGATCGTCCCGTCTGGTCCTCGCCCGGCTGCGGCCCCCGTGGCAGATGCGTCGGCTGCGCCCACGAGAGACCAGCGGCCCACGGCCTCGGGCGGCACCAGGCGCGCCGTCCCCCGTGGGCGCCCAGGACCGTCGGACCGCCGCCATCGCAGGGCCCGCAGGGCCGCGAACGTGTCGTTGGCGACCCGCCCGGCCCAGACCAGATCCCACATCGCGTCCAGGATCTCGCGCGTGCCGGGGACCGACGCGCCGGCGTCGCCGGCCGCCGCGACGGTGGCGGCCACGAGATCGCGGTAGAACGAGGCGCCACGAGTGGCGAGGTGCCGCAGGAGAGCGGCCTGTAGCCAGCCGGCCTCGGGCGTGCCGGGTTCTTCCATGGGCTCGTGCAGGAGCTCCAGGCGATCCGGCCGGAAGAGCGCCACGCGGCCGTCGTCGCGCCCGAGTCGGCCCTGGCCGACCCAGGCCACCTCGCCGGCGGCTCCCAGCTCGTCGAGGAGCCGGGGCGAGTAGCCCCGGACGCGAAGCGGCAGGACGTCTCGTTCGAGCACGCTCCACGGGATCGGCAGCCCTTCCAGCTGGGCGACCACCTCCAGGAGGCGATCGAGCGAAGCGGGCCGGACCGGCAAGCCCGCCGCGTCGACATGCCGGGCGGGCGGGGCCTCCACGCCCTGCCAGGCGGCCAGAAAGCGCGCGAAGGCTGCCGGTTCAGCCGGCTCGACCTCGCGGCGGAGTCGAGCGATCGATCGCCGGCGAAGAATCCGGAGGACCTCCGGGTCGCACCATTCCCGGTCGGTCCCGGCGGGGCGGAACTCGCCGCGCACGAGCCTGCCGTCGGCAAGCAGGCGCTCCAGGGCCCGCTCCACCGTCACCCCGGGCAGTCCCCATCGGTGTCCCGGACCGGCCGGCACGAACGGGCCGTGAGCGCGCGCCCAGCGCGCGAGCAACCCGCCGAGCGCATCCGGAACGCCAGACAGGAAGGCGGCAGGTACGCCCGGAGGAAGCGCGGTGCCCAGGGCATCCCGATAGCGACCCGCGTCCTCGACCGCGATCCAGCGGTCCACGCCCGCGATCCGAACCGGCAGGATGCGGCGCTCGGCCGTCAGGGAGCGGATCCACTCCTCCGCGGTCCACCGCCGACTCTGGGCGTCGGTGCCGGCGACTCGGGCGGCGATCTCGTCGCCGCGCAGGTCTCCAAGTCGACGCAGAAGGTCGTGGACGCGGTCGGCTGAGGTCGCCGCGCGCTCCGTCGTCAGCGCCTGGAGCTCCAGCTCGAGCTCGGCCAAGGCGTCGGCATCGAGCAGCTCGCGCAGCTCGTCGGCGCCCAGCAGCTCGCGGAGGAGCTCACGGTCGAGCGCCAGCGCCTGGGCCCTCCGGTCGGCCAGCGGAGCGTCGCCTTCGTACATGTAGGCGGCGATGTAGTCGAACAGGAGCGAACCCGCGAAGGGCGAGGCGCGACGCGTCTCGACGCTGCGAACCTCCATCCGCCGGCTGCGAATGGCCTCCAGGATGTCGCGCAGCGCCGGGAGGTCGAAGACGTCCTGGAGGCACTCCCGGTACGTCTCCAGGACCACGGGGAACGACCCATAGCGAGCCGCCACGGCGAGGAGCTGGGCGGCACGCTGGCGCATCTGCCACAAAGGCCGACGCTGGCCGGCCCTCTGTCGCGGCAGCAGCAGAGCCCGAGCCGCGTTCTCTCGGAACCGCGACGCGAAGAGCGTCGAGCTGCCCAGCGCCACGACGACGAGGTCCTCGATCTCCTCCGGGTCGATCAGCAGCGCCTCGTCCAGCGTCGGAGCGGACCAGGGCGCCGATCCGTCCAACTCGGCGGCGCCGAGGGTTGTCCCGCCGAACGACCCGTCACCGCTGGTCAGCGACTCGGTGGCCGGGAGGCGGACGACGATGCCGTCGTCCGACCAGATGGGCTGAACCTCCATCCCCAGCCGTTCTCGGAGGCGCGATTCGATCGCCAGCGAGAACGGCTGGGGATGGAGGTTCA
>Ga0209048_10007277_pt1 | contig 10248 bp, 6 predicted proteins | sample FrelakmetCRP12CR_FD_187146 | JGI IMG/M metagenome (GOLD analysis project Ga0209048, IMG submission 187146) | Freshwater lake sediment microbial communities from the University of Notre Dame, USA, for methane emissions studies - CRP12 CR (SPAdes)... | ecosystem: Environmental > Aquatic >... | reverse complement strand
ATAAGTTTTTCTCGGCCTGTTTAACAAGGCGTCCGGGCCTATCTCGAAAGATAAGCCTTGCGTAACGGAATTCAATGTCGGGTAACAATGTCTCCTTCGCCCCCTTTAATTCATGGCAAGGCAAATTGGCCTCCAAGGATCTTTCTTTGGAGGAACAGTTATGGCTAATGCAATACTTGCAGCAAGTAAGAAAAAGGTTGAAGTTGCTTTTTACCAACCCTAAAATCGATCAGGTCATCACCTCTTATAAAATCGGGGAAACGGGTTGGAAGAAACTTTCCTGCTACATTGGCTGGTTTCACACTCGGATCAAGATAGACGGCACGGTTCTGCCTTGCCATACATGCAGTCTGGTACTGGGGAATCTGCTGGAATCCGATTTTGGGGAAATTTGGAATGGTCCGGCGTATCGCAATTTTCGCAGACGGACCTATACTAGGGCGGGCTTGCCTGATATGCGACATCATTGTGATTGCGGCTTTTGTTGCCATCTAATCAATAACGTTCAGATTCGCCGGTGCCTTAGGTGGTTCTCCCCTTTTCCCGTCGGCCAAAGATCTCGAAGACTAAGACGTGATCCAGGTGCTGGTGTGCAAAAGAACTCTGGCCAGTCTGACACTGTGGGTGGCTGACCCAGGCAAATCATGCACCAATGAAGAAATTAGGGGAACCGAAGCCGATAGAGAGGCATTCCGCTATGAAGGATAATATTGAACAAATGAAACAGGACAAGATCTTCCAGCGAAGTGCATCCCGAACGAGTGAATTCGAATTTAACGAAGAAGTCGCCGCAGTTTTTGATGACATGCTCATCCGAAGTGTGCCATTCTACTTGGAGCAGCAATATATGATCAAAGAAATCGGTAAAAAATTCTGGCAGTCGGGTACCGATGTCTACGATTTGGGATGCTCTACGGGGGTTACTCTGACCAACATGTGTCGGGAGATCAATGAACCGGCACACTTTATTGGCTATGACAATTCCCGGCCGATGCTTGAGCGCGCTCGGGAAAAAATTAAGGAGAGCGGCTTCGCCAAACGCATCGAACTGCGCTATGGTGACCTCAATGGCGATCTTGCAGCTCTTCAGCTGGATAATGCCAGTGTAGTCTGCTTGTGTTGGACCCTACAATTTATCCGGCCTCTGTGTCGGGATGCCTTGATTAAGTGGATCTACCGGGGGATGACTCATGGCGGGGTGTTGGTGGTGACCGAGAAGATCCTCACAAACAATAGCCACATGAATCGTTTTTTCATCGACTTCTATTATGATTTCAAGGGCCGAAACAGCTACACGGGAGAGGAGATCATGCGCAAACGCGAGGCCCTGGAAAACGTGCTCATACCTTACCGGATAGATGAAAACCTGGAGATGTTCCGTCGCAATGGCTTTGAGGTCGTTGAGACCTTCTTTCAGTGGTATAACTTTGCCGGATTCCTCTGCGTGAAAAAACCTGCTTAGATGTGGCGGCACCGATTCAGAAAGAAGCTTCCTGATGTTCGCCAAGAGCATTAAAGACAAGGCAGAAGCATTACTTCCTGTTGGGGTTCGACGTTGGCTTAGGAGTCAACAAATTCGTTACCGCCTACAATGGCCCCGCCAAGGGACAGTAAACTTTTCCAACTTGCGGCGATTGACGCCAATTAGCCGTATCTTCGGCCTCGACCGAGGTCTTCCTATTGATCGCTATTACATCGAAAGGTTTCTATCCTTTCGCTCTCCAGACATCGGGGGACGGGTGTTGGAAATAGGAGATAATTCCTACACTCGGAACTTTGGGAGAGATCGCGTGACGATGAGTGATGTGCTCCATTTTGTCCCCTGTAACCCAAAGGCCACCATCGTAGCCGACCTAACCTGTGCCTACCAGATCCCATCAAATACTTTCGATTGCATCATCTTCACACAGACTCTTCAATTTATCTACGATATGCAGGCTGCTCTTTACCATTTATATCGCATACTGAAGCCGGGCGGGGTGCTTCTCGCTACCTCCACCGTGATTGCAAAGATCGCCCGCCGGGAAGGAGTGGACTCTTGGGGCGAATACTGGCGCTACACTGCCCAAGGTGCAGGACACCTCTTCCGGAAATTCTTTCCGAAGGAAAATGTGAATGTAGAAACACATGGCAACGTTCTGGCGGCTGTTGCCTTTCTCCACGGGTTGTCAGCTGAGGAACTCCGTCCACAAGAACTAGACTATCTTGACCCTGATTATGAGATCGTAATTACAGTTAGGGCTGTGAAACCCCTGACTGACTATGATGCTGCCCTATCCTCTTTGACGGTTGCTGTCGGTCGAGACAGATAAGAGATAGTTAGGATTGACAGCCTCTCTGCCTCTCTTGACTTTCCACCGCTTTGATGATCGGCCGTCCATGCTTTCTTTCTCTCCGAAGGCGTTCTGCTGTGGTTTAGTCAGGCTGTGCGAGGGCATCTATGAGACGAAGAGCCTATTAGAGGCTGTTAGTTGTCTGCATGCTGGAGGCGCTTTCCTTGACTGTTTTTGATGATCACTTTTGAAGATGGTTACAGAAGTGTTTATGAGGAAGCCTTCCCTGCGGCGCGTCACTATTGGAAGACAGTTACGATTTTCCTCGGCGGTATTACCAGGATTTGAAACAAGGGCCGCAATTTGTCTGACTACGAGCGAAACGGAAGGAGCCTATCGAGCTGATTTCCAACTTGGAGTCACCTGTTGGCCTCACGCAAGCACACCGTCTATATTGCCCCTTAAGGAGAATTGCTTACGAAAAATCGAAAGACAAAAATGAAGATAGCTTAACAATATCCATATCTTGTAATATTTCATGATATCGTTTGATATCTTCAATCATCGAATCTCTTGAGCCCTATTAGGTTGCTTTGCCACGGACCCTGAAAAGTTCATCCGCGAAGGATACTATGAGTTCCTTCTTTACAATCTTACTGCGCTACTTTTCAGGAATCCCCCCTTCACCGTAGAACGCCCCAGCTAACTGGCCATAAACAGCCCCGGTCGTATCAGCGTTGTCACCAAGATTGACCGCGAGCAGGCACCCCTCTTCAAAAGACGATGAGTTATGTAAAGCCCACAATGCCGCTTCGAGGGACTGCTTGACATAACAGGTGCCTCTTATTTCCTTAGGATTTCGCTTCTTGTAAGACCCAAGAGCAATCGTGGCGATCTCCAGAACCAGAGGGTTTCGATTCCAGTAACCAGGAACAAGGCTGTACGTCTCTGACAGTAGCTCTTCCTTCTCCACACCATTAACGGCACGGAAACTCGGTTGGACCCTCCCAACTTGATTCAGGGTAGTGAATGGGGAAAACCCCTGGCCCACAAGGAAAGCAGGGCGATGCGGTAAGGGTTCATTTTGAAGGTTTGTGCCGCCAGGAAGGAAAAAGCAGCGGGCTTTGCTCGTTGAGGCAACGAATCGGACGGATACTCAAAAGAGAGCCAAGGCAGAGGGGGAGCCTTGACTCTCTCACGAGGAGGAAAGTATGTTACTTCCCAGTAAAATTATAGCAAGCTAGTCAAGGTACGTTTTCAAGAAATTTCTCAGCTTAATTTTTCTTTGATTCACGTGCTGATCGTCCCTGCAATATGGCCGGATCGTAAGGATCTGATCTGTATTCCGTTGGGGGTAATCCGAACAAAATGGAACGGAGGACCAATATCATCATCTGAGTCAGCCAGTTTTAGCAGGAAGCTTTCGAAAAGCGATTCAACCTCATCAAGTATATCTTTGGACGGCGACAGGTGAGCCAGACGGTACTCTATGCCAACTTGCCTTGGAATTGCCAAAACATTTGATGTTTCTACGATGTGCAGTGGATCGGCCGGCTCTTCCGATGCAAGAAAAAGAAAACGGAATGGCTTTTCGCTTTCGTGGGGAAGATAACCGGCAATGACGACATACAAACGATCCAACTCGGGGCGAACCAAGGTATTCTTATGATGAAAAGGTTCAGCCTCCGAGCGAAAGAAGCCGGGTGCAACCTCAAGGATCTCTTCGAGCCTATCCAGTCTGGCTTGCCTTGTATACCTCTGAAACCTCTGACAGAATAAAATTCCATAACCTGCCCCACCCGTTACCGCAATGACGTGTGGGGAAAGCTGAAAAAGCTTCTGCACTTCAATGTGGCGCGAGTCATTTTTTCTTTTCGAATCGAATGCTACGGCACGACTATCCGTCGCCAGAGCAATGCCATGGTCGGATTGGTAGAGGAGGATCTGTGTCATAAACCTTCCATCTGCTTGTTTGCCGGCTATGGTTCCCTAGCGGGCGGCTGCAATACGTTCATTTCGCCGCAACGTTGCCTTCTTGAGCTATGAACCGGGCCAATCCCAGCAATTGAGTTGGAACGGGTCTTCCGCCGCGACGGCGCCAACGTAGCCGGCGCCCGGCCTCAAGCGTTGGATGCGCCACGACTTATCTCCGACGGATTCCCCGTGCAAGCTGAGCGACACCACCTGCCGTGTCACAAATGCCGTAGCGTTAAACCGATTCAGCGGGATTCCAAGGCCTCCACCCATGGCCTTGAGGTAGGCTTCCTTCACCGTCCACAACGTGAAGAAAGCGTCACAACGCCGAAGTGGCGGCAGGTCGTGCAGTGCGGCGATTTCCTCTGGTGAGAAGAACTGCTCGGCAACTCGCATATCGATCTCGTCATAACACAGACGCTCCACATCCACACCGACTTCCCGTCCCCGAGCAACCACAATCAGTGCGAGATCCGCAGAGTGTGACAGGTTGAATTTGAGGCGGGCGCCATCCGAGGGTGCGTCGAGGTAAGGCTTTCCGTGCGGGCCGTAGCGGAAGCACAGTTGAGCGGGTTTGCTATTCAGGTATCGACTCAGGATGCGGCGCAGACCGGCGCGGGCGACGATGAAGCGATTTCGATCCCGCGCGAAGCGGAAGCGCTTTACACGGGAAACTTCATCTGCGGCCAGGACCTGACGCAGCAGATCGACTTCGAAGGAGTGCACCGAAAGCCGGACCCGCCATGCGTGCACGGTCCCAGCCTCGACCGTGATGCTTTCCGGTGGAGACGACCACCGACTGTTGCGGATGCAAGCCAGTGTGCCGCTCACTTTATGGCCCCCGTCGCAATGGCTGCCGCTTGCCCCGGACCTTGCTCTGCCAGGGCATCCGCCAACTCTCGCGCCAGTACCCGAACGTGCGGTTCCTGGAGCATGCCAAGGTGATTACCGGGCACCACCCGGATATCGAGTCCGCCGGTGATGAGCGAGCGCCAGCCTTTGGCGGGATCATGCGTCCCGAAGAGCGGCTGCATCCGTGCTCTGAAAAGCACGGCACGCCCCGCATACGGTTTGGGAGCGTAGTCAGCCAATGCTTGTCGGAACGCACCTGCAACGTGAAGGTGGTAGCCGGAAAGCTCGAAGAGTTTGCTGATCGTCTGGGTCCGAACAGCCGCATCGTCCAACCGGGTTCCGGCCGCCATCGCTCGTATCGATGCAGCAATCATTGCTCGTCCCAGGCGCGCCTGGAGGCGGATGAGATCGCGCCATTGCTCGGACGTGAGCTGCAGCATCCCGTTGAACCAGTCCAGGAAGCCTCTGAAGAGATCGGTGATGGTGCTGTCATTTCGCACATGGCTTTGCGGTGATACGAAGCTCACGGCCGACGAGTCGAGCAGCGCGAGAAGAGATACTTCTTCACCCAGTGCCCGGAGCTGTTGCGCCATTTCGAACGCAACAAGGCCACCGGCGCAGAGACCTCCCAGTCTGAATGGCCCTTCGGGCTGCACGGTGCGGATGGCATCGATGTAGAGAGCAGCCATTTCAGCAATGTCGCAGGTGGGTTCCTGTTCTCCATCCAGTCCCGAAGCCTGCAGCCCGTAGAACGGCTGATCTTTGCCCAGGCAGCGCGCCAGGAGATCGTAGAGGAATATGTCACCGAAGAACTCGTGGACACAGAAGAGCGGCCGTTTCGAACCGCTCGGCTGAATCGCCACCAACGGTGAACGTCGTGCCGCCGGCGACCCGCGGCTGATGATCCGGGCGAGATGCTCGATCGTCGCTCCCTCGAACAGCACCGAAAGTGGCAGTCGTTTGCCGAACTCCTGCTCGATTCTCGCCATGAGCCGAACGGCCAGCAACGAATGGCCGCCAAGCTCGAAGAAATTATCGGTTACGCCCACGCGCTGGACGCCGAGCAACTCTTCCCAGATCACAGCCAGGCCGCGTTCGAATGCATTGCGGGCTGCGACGAAGCTCCCGGCATCAACGTAATCTCGATTCTTGTCCGGCGCCGGGAGCGCCCTGTAGTCCACTTTGCCGGAACCGCTCATGGGCAAGGCATCCAGCCGCACGATTGCGGATGGCAGCATGTAAGCAGGCAGCCGGTCCTGCAAGAACCGGCGCAATTCCCGTGCATGGGGTTCCGGGTGTGCTCGGGTGGAGAGGACGACATAGGCGACCAGCCGCGCGTCGCCGGGTGGATCTTCATGTAGTACAACCACAGCGTTATCGACGGCGGCGTGGCTGCGCAGCGCTGTCTCAATCTCCATCGGCTCGATGCGGTACCCGCGAAGCTTTACCTGTCGATCGAAACGGCCGAGGAACTCGAGAATGCCGTCCATACGAAGGCGTACGCGATCCCCGGTCTTGTAAAGCATTGCATCCGGGGCCCCGGTGAACGGGTCGGGAACGAAACGCTCGGCCGTGAGCTCTTCGCGGTTGAGGTACCCACGTGCCACCCCCACTCCGCCAATGTGGAGTTCACCCGGAATGCCGACCGGCACGAGCCGGCCGAATCGGTCCCGCACCGCAACATGCGTGTTAGCGATGGGCCGGCCAATGGGCACTTCGTCAGTCGCTGCAGCGGCCACCAGGTCCTCGCCGGGATCCCAGAGGGTAGAGTACAGGGTCGTCTCCGCCGGCCCGTAAGCGTTGAGCCAGCGGACACGCCGACCGGCGACGCCGGCAAAAACCCGCAACACTTCCGCCGAAGCCTTTTCACCGCCGACGACGACGAGCCGCAGCGTCTCCGGCAGACGCAAATTCCCCGCAGGCAGTTCGCGTGCCCATTCGTGCCAGAAGGCAGTCGGCAGATCGAGTACGGTGATCCGCTCGCGTGCAATCGCCTCGATGAAGGCCGCGCCGGATCCGAGCATCTCATCCGAGCGCAACACAAGCGTCGCTCCACTTATCCATGTCGGGAAGATCTCATCGACCGACCCGTCGAAGCTGATCGATGAGAACTGCAGCACCCGGTCGAGCGGACCGATCCCGTATTCTCTCACGGAAACGAGGTTCACATTGACGAGGGCGCGGTGAGTCACCTGTACGCCCTTTGGCATGCCGGTCGATCCCGACGTGTAGATGACGTATGCGAGGTTCGCGCCCGTCACGCCGCTGATCGGATTCTGCATGCTCTCCGTGCCGAGCGTTGTGTCGGAATCGAGGCAGATGACGGTCATACCGGATCTCAGCGGAAGCCGCTCGGCCAACTGCTGCTGCGTGAGGAGTACGCTGGGCGCCGCGTCGTTCAGCATGAACGTCAGGCGTTGCACCGGGTACGTCGCATCCAGCGGTACGCACGCGCCGCCGGCTTTGAGGACGCCGAGCAGCGCGACCGTCATGTCGAGCGACCGTTCGATGCACACACCGACAATCACTTCGGGTCCAACGCCGAGTGCATGCAAGCGGTGCGCGAGTTGGTTCGCCCGCCGATTCAGCTGGTCGTATGTGAGCCGGCCCGTTCCATGCACGACGGCCAGCGCGTCAGGTGTCCGCACAACTTGCGCTTCGACCAGCTGGTGGGGACAGAGATCCTCCGGCAGGTGAATCGTGTCGCCCCTTCCGAGGCGAACAAGAGCCTGCTGCTCCAGATCGGTCAGCAACGGCAGTTCCGAGAGACGACAACCCGGGTCCGCCACAATCGCGTCGAGCAACGTCCGGAAGTGGCCATGCATGCGCGAGACGGTCTCCGCGAAGAATAGATCGGTGCTGTATTCGATACTGGTGTGCAAACCTTCCTGGTGCGGTGTAATCTCCAGTGTCAGATCGACGATTGATGTGCCAACGTCGAGGTCGAAGTCTTCCACATGGAGTCCGGAGAACTGCACATCGTGCTGGTCTGGCAGGTTGCGCAGGTTGAAGATCACCTGAAAGAGTGGCGAACGACTCGGGTCCCGTTCCGGCCGCACCGCCTCTATAAGCGTCTGCAGGGGCAGATCCTGGTGTGTGAAAGCGCCCAAGGCGGTTTCGCGCACGCGTCTCAGCAGGGTGCGAAAACTCGGGTTGCCTGTGAGGTCCACGCGCAACGGCAGCGTATTGATGAAACAGCCGATCAGCGGCTCCAGCTCCACGCGCGTGCGCCCGGCAATCGGGCAACCCACCACGATGTCCTCCTCATCCGTGTAGCGATGGAGCAGCGTGGCAAAGGCGGCGAGGAGAATCATGAACGGGGTGACGCCGTCCTGCCGGCTCAATCGTCTGAGCCCATCCGTAATGGTGTTTGGAACAAGGGTACTCTGCCTTGCGCCGCTCGTGGAGGGGCTTCGCCGGCGGGGACAATCCGTGGGCAAGTCCAGCACGCCGTGCGTTCCGGTCAGCGTCGAACACCAGTACTCGATGTGACGATCGAGTCGTTCACCGCGCAGCGACTCGTGCTGCCAGACAGCATAGTCTGCGAGCTGAACCGGAAGCTCGGCCAACGCAGGCTGGACGCCGGCCGCATACGCAGAGTAACATTGGGCCAGCTCACGCACGAGTACGCCGGCCGACCATCCGTCGAAGATGATGTGATGGAACGTGAGCACGAGAATGTGCTCGGTATCGCTTGTCCTTATCAGCAGTGCCCGGACCAGCGGTCCGTGCGCCAGGTCGAACGGACGCCGGGCCTCTTCTTCGACCCGCCGTCTTGCCTCCACTTCCCGCAATGCAACAGGAGCAGAGCGCGTATCGATCGTGTCCAGCTTCAGCGGTTGCGCAGGCGACACGACCTGAACGGGTGTTCCGTGATCGACCAGAACGGTCGTGCGCAGGGCTTCATGCCGCCCTATGATGTCATTCAGAGTGCGCTCGAATGCCGGCACATCAAGCGGTCCGGTCAGACGGAGGGCGACTGGGCGGTTATAGACAGGACTACCGGGCGATAGCTGCTCGTAGAACCAGATCCGCTGCTGCGAGAAGGAGAGCGGCGCGTTTTTGCCCGACGGTCGCCGGCTAATGACGTACGATTCCGTGCGGTCACGCAAGACGCATTGCCTCCTGGCTGCGCTCCTCTTCCACTACATCGTTGAGTGCACAGTCGAGCACTCTGGCAAGCCCCGCGACGGTTGGCGCCTCGAAGAACGCAAGCAGTGGCAGCTCGAAACCCATGCGGTCGCGTACTCTCGCAACCAATCGCGTGGCAAGCATCGAGTCTCCGCCCAGCCGGAAGAAGTTGTCATGAATCCCCACGAGATCGACGCGCAGCACCTCCGCCCACATTGTGGTGAGCAGCCTCTCCGTTTCGGTACGTGGGGCAGCGTAGGGCGACTCTTCCTCGTCCGGGTCCGAGGCCGTGACACCCAGCCGTTCAGACAATCCGATGCGCTGCAGTTTGCCGGTCGCTCCCTTCGGGATCTCGGTCATGAACAGAATCCGGCCCGGTACCTTGAAGTGCGCCAATCGCGTCGCAGCAAACGCGCGCAGGTCGTGCTCGGTCACGGACGCATCCTCTTGGAGCACTATAGCTGCCGCAACATCTTCGCCCAGTCTGGGGTGAGGCACAGCGAAAGTCACTGCCTGCGCGACGGCGGGATGATCCATGAGCACGTCATCCACTTCGCGCGGTGCGATCTTCTCGCCGCCCCGGTTGATGATCTCCTTGATCCGGCCCGTCAGAAAGAGATAACCGTCATGGTCCAGGTAACCGTGATCGCCAGTCCGGAACCAGCCTGCAGTGAAGGCCTCCCGGTTTGCTTCCGGATTGGCCTCATAGCCCGCCGTCACGTTCCGGCCGCGGATCACCACCTCGCCGATCTCATTGGAGCCGAGCAGTGTCCCTGCGTCGCTCATGATCGCGATGTCCGGCCCCGCCGGCAATCCGACCGAGCCGGGCTTCCGGGCCCGCGGCGGCAGAGGATTGCTGGCAATCTGATGCGCGGCCTCCGTCATACCGTATGCTTCAATGACCGGCACACCGAACACGCGCTCCAGTTCGGCCAGCACTCTTGTCGGCAATGCTGCAGAAGATGAACGAATGAAACGCAGTTGCAGTGGTTCCTTGCCATCCAGGTGTGATGCGGTG
>Ga0209048_10007276_pt1 | contig 10249 bp, 5 predicted proteins | sample FrelakmetCRP12CR_FD_187146 | JGI IMG/M metagenome (GOLD analysis project Ga0209048, IMG submission 187146) | Freshwater lake sediment microbial communities from the University of Notre Dame, USA, for methane emissions studies - CRP12 CR (SPAdes)... | ecosystem: Environmental > Aquatic >... | reverse complement strand
GCCGTGTTTCTTTCTTGGCCGGGATTCGGTCTTGTGTTTTGAAATCTGAATTGCGTGCAACAGGAACTTGCGTGTGTCACCGGGGAGAATGACAGCATCGACGTGGCCCGCTGCTGCGGCAACGTAGGGGTTCGCAAACTTCTCGGTGTACTCTTTGACTTTTTGTTTGCGCATGGCCGCCGGGTCGGGTGCGGCAGCGATTTCGTTCCGGAAGATGATATTTGCGGCTCCTTCGGGTCCCATCACGGCAATCTCCGCTGTCGGCCACGCGAAGACGAAGTCGGCCCGCAGGTGACGCGAGCACATGGCGATATACCCGCCGCCATAGGCTTTACGCAGAATAACTGTTGTTTTGGGAACGGTGGCTTCGCTGTACGCGTAGAGGATTTTGGCCCCATGGCGGATGACGCCTGCGTGTTCCTGATCCACGCCAGGAAGATAGCCGGGCAGATCGACAAAGGTCACCAGGGGGATGCTGAACGCATTGCAGAAGCGGATGAACCTTGCTGCCTTGTCCGACGAGTCCACGTCAAGAACGCCTGCAAGGACGAGCGGTTGATTGCCCACGATGCCTATGGTTTCACCATTGAGCCGCGCAAATCCGATCACAATATTTCCTGCCCAACGCTGCTGGATTTCGAAGAAGTCGGAGTTGTCGCACACCGCCTTGATGATGTCGCGCACATCATAGGGCTTTGATGGTTCGGAGGGGATGATCTGCTCGATGTTATACTTTGCCTTCGGGGGTGCAGGTGCCTGCGGGATTGGTCTCTTCGTGTTGTTCCCCGGGAGGAAGGTCATCAGTTTTTTGATCTGATGGAAACACTCCACTTCGTTCCGCGCGAAGAAATGGGCATTTCCTGATATCTCGGTGTGTACCCGTGCGCCGCCAAGGTCCTCCATGGATATCTCTTCACCGAGGACGGTTTTGATGACCTCCGGTCCCGTGATGAACATCTTGGAGATCTGGTCGACCACGAAGACGAAGTCGGTGAGGGCTGGGGAGTAGACTGCGCCGCCGGCACATGGGCCGAGAATGACGGAGATTTGCGGAACAACTCCTGACGCCGCGGTATTGCGGTAGAAGATCTCGCCGTATCCTGCAAGTGAATCAACACCTTCCTGAATCCGAGCGCCGCCTGAGTCGTTGATCCCGATGATCGGGAGCCCCATTTTGATGGCGTGATCCATGATTTTGGTGATCTTCCGGGCGTGCATCAATCCGAGCGAGCCACCGGCGACGGTGAAGTCCTGCGCGTAGATACAGACTCCTTGTCCCGAAAGTGTTCCGGTGCCTGTTATGACCCCATCGCCGGGGAGCACTCTTTTGTCCATGTCAAAATCTCTGCAGCGGTGTTCCACGAAGAGATCGTATTCGTGGAAGGAGGAGGCATCGAGGAGAGCGGTAATGCGGTCACGGGCTGTCAGCTTGCCCATGGCAATTTGTTTTTCAATGGCTTTTTCGCCGCCGCCCCGCAGGGCGCGGGTCGACCGTTTCACGAATTCAAGATGTTTGAGTGTGGATGACGACACGGGAGTATCCTCACAAGGTGAATCGGAAAAGGTGCAAGAGGTCGATTGAAAAGCGAAACGGCGCAGGACTTCTTGAATGATGGGAAGATTATGCTTCGAAAGCAAGCATTTTTGCGGAGGCGGGGCGATGGGGACTGGATGTGTAGGGATTTCCCCACATGGTTTTCAGCGTTTCGCTGATTCCCCATTGCGGTGGATTCACCGAACTTGCACCAGTTCGTGCAGCACCGGAAAAACGTCAGTTCAGTGCCACGCCCGCACGAAAATCTCACCAGCACGGAGGTTGTCATGTCGGATTACACCAGAGACCTGATAGCAGAGGTCAAGGCGAAGAATCCCGCGGAGCCGGAATTCCATCAGGCAGTTGAGGAAGTCGCACAGTCGCTTGCGCTCGTGTTTGAACGCCATCCCGAGTATCGTGTAGCGAGAGTCCTAGAGCGCATCATCGAACCCGAAAGGGTAATCATGTTCCGGGTGCCCTGGGTCGATGACCAAGAGGGAGTGCATATCAACAAGGGCTACCGGATTGAGATGAACAGTGCGATAGGTCCCTACAAGGGGGGGCTCCGGTTCCACCCCTCGGTGACACTGGGCATTCTAAAGTTCCTGGCCTTCGAACAGGTGTTCAAGAACAGTCTGACAACTCTGCCGATGGGCGGGGGAAAGGGAGGTTCAGATTTCGATCCCAAAGGGAAGAGCGACATCAAGATCATGCGTTTTTGTCAGGCATTCATGCAGGAGTTATTCCGCCACATCGGCCCTGACACGGACGTTCCGGCTGGAGACATCGGCGTTGGCGGCCGAGAAATCGGCTACCTGTTCGGCATGTACAAGAAGCTCCGGAATGAATTCACCGGTGTCCTGACAGGAAAAGGTCTGAATTGGGGCGGCTCACTGATACGGCCGGAAGCCACAGGATACGGTGCAGTGTATTTCGCTTCGGAAATGCTCTCGACGCGAGGGACGTCATTGGAGGGAAAATCCTGTCTCGTTTCAGGAAGCGGGAACGTTGCACAGTACACTGTCGAGAAGATCAACCAGTTGGGGGGGAAAGCCATTACGCTATCTGATTCCAGCGGGTATATCTTTGATGAAGAAGGTATTGACGCGAAGAAGCTCGCCTACGTAATGGATCTCAAGAATGTCCGCCGTGCTCGGATTCAGGAGTATGTGACGAAATACAAGAACGCTCTCTATACGCCTCTGGATTCGAAGTCTGCATACAACCCGCTGTGGGACCACAAAGCGGACTGTGCTTTCCCGAGTGCCACGCAGAACGAGATCAATGGCAATGATGCGCAGAATCTGGTTCGCAACAAGGTGCACTGTGTCGCCGAAGGCGCAAACATGCCAACGACGCCGGAGGGCGTGAATATTTTCCTTCAGGAGCGGATCTTGTACGGGCCGGGGAAGGCGGCGAATGCAGGAGGTGTAGCCACCTCGGGACTGGAGATGGCCCAGAACAGCATGCGGATTCCGTGGACCCGCGAAGAGGTCGACAATCGTCTCCGAATGATCATGAAGAGCATTCACCAGACGTGTGTTCAGACTGCCGAACGTTTCGGCACGCCCGGGAACTATGTCAACGGTGCGAACATTGGCGGGTTCCTGAAGGTTGCAGACGCGATGATGGACCAAGGCGTTGTCTAGCGAACGGTAAGCGACGTTGGTGCCACCGTAGAGACGGGTTTCCCCCGTCTCTACGGCTATTAGGGCAGAATTGTGTTTTCTCCTTGAGAATTGTTATCATGGACTTATCATGGGTCCTTCGGGTCAACACGCCAACGGCGAGGTGACGACCAGCGCACTTGATGACCTGCTGGTGGAGCACGGGTACGGGAACCGTTTTCAGGGTTTCCAGAACCTGATGCGGCTGAGAATCCGTGATATCCTCCTTGTCTCCAGCCTGTACGACCTCTATCTTTTTGAAGAAGACGGACGCCTCTACGAGTTGATCCGCAACGAGTACCAAGGGTTCAACCTCAGCCATTCGCCGGAACTTACACGAGTGTCCAGCGGTCAGGAGGCCATACGGCTGGCAAACGAAGAGAACCGGTTTGACCTGATCATCACGACGTTGCACATTGATGACATGGATGCAGTGCAGTTTGCGCGCAAGGTTCGCGAGAGCGGATTGAACACTCCGGTTGTGCTGCTTGCCCACGATAACCTGGAGATGCGCTATCTCCTTGTGAACCGGAACGCCGAGGTCTTCAATAAGGTCTTTATCTGGCAGGGTGACTTTCGCATCATCATCGCGATCATCAAGTACTTTGAAGATCGCATGAACGTGGACCATGACACCCGCATGGTTGGTGTACAGACCATTATCATGGTCGAAGACAACGTCAAGGATTATTCCTCTTTTCTCCCGATCATCTACACGGAAATTCTGAAGCAGTCGCAGCGGCTCATCTCTGAAGGCATCAACCTTACGCATAAATTCCTTCGCATGCGGGCACGGCCGAAGATCCTGCTGGCATCGACCTACGAAGAAGCGTGGGAGTACTACGAGAAATACCGGGATAACGTTCTTGGATTGATTTCGGATATTGACTTCCCGTATGCAGGACAGCAGGATGGGGAGGCGGGGGTATTGCTTGCCGCATCGGTGAAGCACGATAATCCCGAACTTCCCGTGTTGCTCCTTTCGACAAACGATGAACAGCTGGCCATCGTTCGCAGCATGGGTGCTTCGTTCCTCCGGAAAGACTCTGATCTTCTGTTGAATGAGCTTAGTCAATTTATGACAGCGTACTTCAGTTTTGGCGACTTCATATTCCGGATGCCGGACGGACGTGAAGTCGGGCGGGCGGCTGATCTGAAGAATCTTGAGGAAGAGCTCCAGCGCGTGCCGGAGGAGAGCATCCGGTACCACGCGGAACGGAACCACTTTTCCAACTGGCTCAAGGCCCGTACGGAATTCTGGCTTGCCCATCGTCTCCGTCCCCGCAAGGTTTCAGACTACCCGTCGGTGCAGGCTCTTCGCAAGGATTTGGTGGAATCGCTCCATCACTATCGTGCAATTCGTCAACGGGGCATCATTGCGGATTTCAGCAGGGAGACTTTTGATGCGGAGACGAGCTTTGCCCGTGTCGGGAGAGGTTCTCTTGGAGGCAAGGCGCGGGGTCTGGGATTTGTCAGCACGCTCCTTAACGACTACAATGTGCGAGACCGCTTCGAAGGGATCAAGATATACGTCCCCCCCGCCATAGTCATCGGCACCGAGGTGTTTGAGCAATTCCTCGAAGAGAACAAACTCTGGGGATTTGCGATGAACTGCGCTGACGACTGCGAGATCACCCGCCGGTTTCTGGAAGCGCAGCGCTTCCCTGAACAGATTCTCGCTGACCTCGCTGCATTCCTTAGCATTGTTGAGACACCTCTCGCCGTCAGGTCGTCAAGCCTTCTGGAGGACTCACAATACCACCCGTTTGCCGGTGTGTACGAGACCTACATGCTTCCGAACAGGCACCCTAATCCGCTTGTCCGTCTGAATGAGTTGTTGATGAGCATCAAGAGGGTATACGCCTCATGTTTCTACCAGAGTACAAAAACGTACTTCCATCTTACCTCCAATCGGCTCGAAGAAGAGAGAATGGCGGTCATTGTGCAGAAGATGGTGGGTTCAACACACGGCGAGCGGTTCTATCCTGAAATCGCGGGGGTTGCAAAGTCACACAATTTTTATCCGATCCCACCGCAGACTGCCTCTGATGGGATCGTGTCTGTGGCATTGGGTTTGGGGAAATACGTTGTGGACGGTGGGAGCGCCATCCGGTTCTGCCCCAAGTATCCGACCGATATTCTGCAGTTCCATTCGACAGAAGAGACCCTCAATAGCACACAACGCAGTTTCTACGCATTGCAGCTTGATGGGAGCTCGGATTTTGGATACGAGACGCATGACCCGCTGCAGCGCGAACAGGTGCTCGATGCAGCGGAAGCTGATGGGACGCTTGTCATGGTGGGTTCCACATACTCGGCCGACAACGACGTCATGTACGACGGTCTTGCCCGTTCAGGGATCCGGCTGGTGACGTTCAACCCGATACTCAAGCAGAAACTGTTTCCGCTCCCCCAGATCCTTGAATTGATTCTCGATATGGGCACCTGGGGGATGGGCACTCCTGTGGAAATCGAATTCGCCGTGAGGATCAGCGTTCCTCCCGGAAATTCCAAGGAATTTGCCGTCCTGCAAATGCGCCCTCTTGTTGTACAGCACGAAGAAGAGGCATTAGACGTGGACAATGTTGATGAGCAAGCGCTCATTTGCAGGAGCCACCGTGTGCTGGGTCATGGAGTGATTGAGGACATCTGTGATGCCGTAGTGGTTGATTTCCATACGTTCGACCGTGCTCGAAGCAGGGAGGTGGCCAGGGAGGTTTCGACATACAACGCGCAGTTGATTGAAGAGCATCGTCCGTATCTGCTGGTGGGCGTAGGCAGATGGGGGTCTCTGGATCCCTGGTTGGGGATTCCCGTTTCCTGGGAAGATATCGCCGGCGCGCGAGCAATTGTTGAATCAAGCTTCAAAGAGCTCTCTGTCGAGCCGTCGCAAGGGTCGCATTTTTTCCATAATATCACCTCCTTTATGATTGCATATTTCACAGTGAACAGCAAGGGGGCGGATGAGTGGGTCGATTGGGATTGGCTGTTATCGCAGCCGGCGTTAGACGTGCGGAGCTGCACTCGATTGATCCGGTTCCGGAAACCTCTCACGATCAGGATTAACGGGCACCAGGGAAAGGGTGTCATTTTGAAACCGGAGGAGTCCCGTGGGTAAATCCGAAGAAGGCACTGCACCAACGGTGTTTGAATCATGCCCTCACTGTGGCCGCCAGCTCAGCCCCTGGGAGAAAGTGCTGCTCAGCGTTGACCGGGCTCTGATGTGCAAACATTGCTGGTATCGTATCATCATGGATATCCCATCCGAAGCACAGAATCCGAAGAGGGATCGAGAATGAGATCATATAATTCGTTCGAAGTCGAACAGCAGCAGGTCCTCGAAGCTGCTCGTATCTTGAAGCTGGACACTGCGACGACCGAACTTCTTCTCTGGCCTCAACGTGAATACAAGTTCACCATGCCGGTGAAGATGGATGACGGTCATTCGAGAGTGTTTCACGGGTACAGGATCCAGCATAACGCCGCGCGGGGTCCGGCAAAGGGTGGCATTCGATTCCATCCTGACGAGACTGCCGATACCATTCGCGCGTTGGCAGGCTGGATGACCTGGAAAACTGCTGTCGTGGATCTTCCCCTCGGGGGTGGCAAAGGAGGTGTCGTGTGTGATCCGCGCACGTTTTCCGATCGTGAGCTGGAGACTCTTGCGCGCGCGTACGTTCGCGCAGTCGTGGATCTTATCGGTAGTGACCGCGATGTTCCGGCTCCTGACGTGTACACGAACCCTCAGACTATGGCATGGATGATGGATGAATATGAGACCATGGTGCGGCGTCACGATCCAGGGGTGATGACCGATAAACCGACACAGATTGGCGGGACGGAGGGAAGGCGCGACGCAACGGCGCGGGGTGGGGTCATCACCGTGCGGGAGGCCTGTAAAGTCCTCGGCATCAATCCGCACGGGACGTATGCGATCCAGGGATTCGGCAACGCCGGTCAGCGGGCAGCGCTTCTTCATCAGGAGCTTCTTGGAGGCGGAGCGCTCATTGCGGTGTGTGATTCTCGCGGAGGAGTGTACAACGGGAATGGACTCAACCCCGTGGAGCTCGTTTCCCACAAACTCAAGACCGGTTCCGTCGGCGGTTTCCCCGGAGCGGAACCGATGGATCGTGACGCGGTGCTGGAACTGGGGGTCGATATCCTCTATCCCTCGGCGCTTGAAAACTCGATCAATGAGGCGAATGTCGAACGCATCAAAGCGAAGATCGTGTGCGAACTTGCCAACGGGCCGACAACCCCTGAGGCTGATCTTGTCCTCCACGCCAAGGGGATCCACGTCATTCCGGATATTCTCGCGAGTGCGGGCGGGGTCACGGTGTCGTACTTCGAAATGGTACAGGACAGCTACATGTACTTCTGGGATGAGCCTCTTGTGCACAAGCGCCTCGACGCCAAACTCACAGCGGCGTATCACACGGTCCGCAAAGCAATCGAGGAAAAGAGAGTCCACCCGCGACTGGGGGCGATGGTCGTAGGCGTTGCTCGTGTTGCCGAAGCCTGCAAACTGCGCGGATGGGTCTAGGAGGATTCCCCTGTGGTCACTCGATCAAACGGTGGAGCAGCGCATACCGGGTGATCTCCACATTTGTTCTCAGTTGCATTTTTTCCAATACACGTGTCCGGTAGGTCGTAATCGTCTTTTCGCTTAAACTGAGCTCGCCCGCGATATCACAAATCCTCTTTCCTTCGGCGAGCATGCGCATCACCTGGAATTCGCGATCCGACAACAGATGGTGGGGGAGCGTGTCCCACTCCGAGCGGCGCGTCGCGGCGAGCATGCGGGTTATTGCGGGGCTGGCATAAGTCCCGCCGCGCGCTACCACGCGAATGGCGACAACCAGTTCATCAGCCGCACTCTCTTTGGTGAGATAGCCTGCAGCGCCCGCCTTCAACACCCGTACTGCGTATTGCTCTTCCGGATGCATGCTCAGAACGAGCACTTTGAGTTTCGGGCACTCCAACACGAGGTCGCGCAGGATGTCGAGTCCACCCAGGCCGGGCATGCTGATGTCGAGCAGCACGACATCCAGTTTCATCTCCCGCGCAATGGCGAGTGCCCCGCGGCCGTCACGTGCTTGCGCCATGACCTGCATGTCTGGTTCTTTCAGCAGTATCTGTTTGATACCTTCCTGGAACATGACATGGTCGTCGGCGATCAGTATGCGTATCACGGGTGCGCTTCCTCGTCGGTGGTAGGAAACGTGATCGTAAGGATGGTTCCTTCGCCCGGCGTTCCGGAAATTGACACGGTGCCGAGCAGACTCTCTGCGCGCTCACGTATGCCGAGCAAGCCGAACGAAGTGCAGTGCCCGCTCTCTTCCGCAGTGATCCCCCTCCCGTTGTCTTTTACTTCAAACTCGACTGTTCCATCGATGTCCGTCAAGCTCACGGAGACGGCTGTTGCCGCCGCATGCCGCACGACATTCAGAAGAGCTTCCTGAAGGACGCGAAAGAGGACTGTTGAACGGTCCCGGTCGAGGATTATCTCCCGCGGGTAGACCGAGAGCGAGACGGGAATGCCGGTCCGTTTCTGAAAATCTGCGGTCTGCCATTCGATCGCCGCAGTAAGTCCGAGGTCATCAAGCAGTCGAGGGCGGAGTTCCGTGATGATGCGCCGGACGGAGTTGATTGTCCCGTCCACCAGGTGCGACATTTCTCTGACTCTCCGGCGAACAACCGCTGACTCCTCCGGAGTGTCCTGGTACAGGAGCGCCAGATCCAGTTTGAGAGTGGTTAGGCATTGGCCCAGGTCGTCATGAATGTCGCGCGCGATGCGGGTGCGCTCATCCTCACGGATCCTTTGAAGGTGAGCAGAGAGGTCCCGGAATTGCGAGCGGGATCGGTGAAGATGGTCTTCAACCTGCTGCCGTTCAGCGATCTTCGTCGCCAAGGTATCTGCCATCCGGTTGAAACTCTGCGCGAGATCGCAGATCTCATCTGAAGCATTGCACTTTGCGCGCCGGGAGAGATTGCCTGCGCCGTAGTCTTCGATCGTGCGTACAAGGTCCCCGAGGGGGCGGGTTACCAGCCGTGCGGAGCCCAGCCCGGCGACAACTGCCACCGAAAGGATAATCGCGGTTGCGGCCAGCTGCTCGGCAATACCCATTCCGCCCGAGAATACTATCAACGCACCTATGCCCATGAAAAGCAGAGCAATAAGCACAAAGCGCATCTGAATGGTTGTGCGGAGTTTCATGTCGAGTTCTGGACAGGGGTTTGAGTGAGCAACCCCTACAAAGAACATACGGCACGTTCCTCAGATCTGCAAGTCGTCAGGGATCAGGCCTGAAACATCAGGCCTGAAACAGCCCAAAGGTACTTGCATGAAATCGCCCGGGTCGCTGTGCTCCTTCATTCACCGGAGCGATTCTCGGAACCGTTCAGTGCTCTGAGTCGACCGCGCAGAGGATGTCCGAGAGGCGGTAGTTCGTGCCCGGGACCGTGATGTCCACCGCCCCGTCGATCGCATCGCCGGCCGTCTCGACACCGACCTGCAACAGGGTGCGACGGGTGGCGTCCATGGTGGTCTCGCCCAACTCGTCGTAGTCCATCTCGCCGAGGCCCTTCAGGCGCTGGAACTCACGCTTGTGGTTGGGGTTCTCGGCGAGGAACGCGTCCTTGGCGGCGTCGTCCTTGAGGTAGATCTTCTCGCGCCCGACGACGGTGGAGTACAGCGGCGGCTGGGCGATGTAGACGTGCTCCTGTTCGACCAGGTCCTTCATCTGGCGGAAGAAGAAGGTCAGCAACAGGGTGCGGATGTGGCTGCCGTCGACGTCGGCGTCGCACATCAGGATGATCTTGTCGTACCGGATCTTGGTGACGTCGAACTCTTCGCCGACGCCGGCGCCGATGGCCGAGATCAGCGTCTGGATCTCGTTGTTCTTGAGCATGCGGTCGAGGCGGGCCCGCTCGACGTTGAGGATCTTGCCCCGGATCGGAAGGATCGCCTGCACGCGCGGATCGCGGGCCTGCGTGGCCGAACCGCCGGCGGAGTCGCCCTCGACGATGAACAGCTCGCACTCGTCGG
>Ga0209048_10007275_pt1 | contig 10249 bp, 7 predicted proteins | sample FrelakmetCRP12CR_FD_187146 | JGI IMG/M metagenome (GOLD analysis project Ga0209048, IMG submission 187146) | Freshwater lake sediment microbial communities from the University of Notre Dame, USA, for methane emissions studies - CRP12 CR (SPAdes)... | ecosystem: Environmental > Aquatic >... | reverse complement strand
CACGGTCTTCACATGCTCCTGCAGCTCTTTAATCAACTCGTTGCATGAAACATAGCCCTTGGCCAAAACCACTGAGGCCTTGACGATTTGCCCCCGCACCGGATCGGGAACCGACGTGACGGCGCATTCGAGGACCGCGGGATGCTCGACCAGGGCGCTCTCGACCTCGAAGGGGCCGATCCGGTACCCCGAACTCTTGATAAGGTCGTCTGCTCTTCCCACGAACCAGTAGTAGCCATCCCCATCGCGCCAGGCCATATCCCCGGTATAGTATATTCCATCATGCCACAGTCTTGAGGTGAGGTCCGGCTCACGATAATAGCCCTGGAACATTCCCACCGGGGTCCTTCTGTCGGTGCGAACCACAATCTGTCCTTCCTTTCCGGGATCGCATGAGTTGCCGTTTTCATCGAGAAGGTCGATGTCATACCACGGAGAGGGCTTTCCCATCGACCCCGGCTTCGGCTCTAGCCACGGGAAAGTGCCGATCGCGACTGTCGTTTCGGTCTGCCCGTACCCTTCCATGAGTCTGATCCCCGTTGCCTTGAGAAACTGGGCATAGACCTCAGCATTTAATGGTTCTCCGGCGACGGTGCAATACTTAAGCTTCTCAAAACGGTATTTTGAAAGGTCTTCCTTGATGAGAAACCGGTATATGGTGGGAGGAGCGCAGAAAGAAGTGACCCCGTACTTCACCAGTACATCGAGGAGTTTCCCGGGAGCAAATTTGTCAAAGTCATACACGAATACCGCACATCCGGCAATCCACTGGCCGTAAATCTTTCCCCAGACGGCCTTGGCCCAGCCGGTATCTGCTACCGTGAGATGCAAACCATCATCCTGCACGTTCTGCCAATATTTTGCCGTGAGTATGTGGCCCAGCGGATACGTAAAATCATGCCGCACCATCTTTGGCATGCCCGTTGTTCCTGACGTGAAATAGAGGAGTAAGATATCATCATTAGACGACGCAGCATCATTCGCCGGACGGGCAAATGACGATAGTGAACGCTCCATCTCTGCGTTAAAGTCAAGCCAGCCGCTCCGGCTTCCTCCGACAAGTGTTTTCAAAGAGAGTGCGGGTGATTGAGCCTCGGCTGCTTCGACATGTTTGATAACTTCGGCATCCGCCACACTGACGATCATCTTGATATCCGCTGCACTGTTCCGGTATACAATATCCTTGGCAGTGAGCAGATGCGTCGCAGGAATCGCGATGGCGCCAATCTTGTGGAGAGCAAGGATACAGAACCAGAACTCAAAGCGCCTCTTGAGGATCAGCATCACCGGGTCGCCACGCTGTATGCTATGAGACACGAAGAAATTTGCCGCCTTGTCACTGTATCGTTTAAGCTGACCGAAGGTGAATATCTCCTCCCCACCCCTGCCATCACACCATACCAGAGCAATCTTATCGGGATACTGAGCTGCCATTTCGTCAACAACATCATAAGCAAAATTGAAATTCTCAGGGACTGTGATGCGGAAATCCTTTATGAAGTCTTCGTATGAAGTGAAATCTATTTTTGAAACAAACCGCTCAAGCATCGGTGTCCTTTCATAACTTAATCACAAGAAACCTGGCCGGCATTTCAGCCGGCACTTCGGCAATCTCCCTCAGTTCGCATATTTTTTCATCGGGTTGACGAATCTGTTCTGATATCGGAGAAATTATCATTAATCCGACAAAAATAGCAATATTGTCCAATAAAGCTCATTTGATCTTGAAGCATAGCGGTCTTCTGCATCAAACTGCGAGTTGCTGCATGAGTATTTTGTTGTAATAAATTAGCGGCTGCAGATCGGCATTGATATTATTGCGGCCGGCGTAAAAGCATACCTCCGATTATTGAAATGACGGATTGCAGATCATTTTGCGGTCCCGTTGCGGCAAATGAACAGATCAATTTCTTTGTATAATTAATTGAGATTGGTCAAAACATCACATGAGGGGGGGAGAGTACCATGATCATTGGCGTTCCAAAGGAGATAAAGACCCATGAGTATCGGGTGGGAATGACACCGTCGGGTGTCGCGGAACTGAAAAATGACGGCCATACGGTAATCGTCGAAGCCGGCGCCGGAGAAGGCAGCGGATTTATCGATAGTGAATACCTGGATGTCAATGCCGATATTGTCGATAAGGAAACCGTTTTTGAAAAGGCCGAACTCATTGTGAAGGTCAAAGAGCCCTTACCCTCCGAATACCCTTTCATGAAAGAAGGCTCGGCTATCTTCACATATTTGCACCTTGCACCAAACCGGGAGCTTACGCATTTGCTTCTCGATAAAAAAATAACCGGCCTCGGATACGAAACCTTGCAGAAGAATGGTATGCTTCCTTTACTCGTTCCCATGAGCGAAATAGCCGGAAGAATGGCCCCTCTTGTTGGGGCTTATTACCTTCAGAGGCCGCATGGAGGGACCGGTGTCCTTCCCACAGGGATTGCAGGGATCAGGCCGGCAAAAGCTGTGATTCTAGGGGCAGGAGTTGTCGGCCTCAATGCTGCTCGCGTTTGTGCAGGCCTCGAAATGGAGACCACAGTGATCAACCGAGGCATCGAAAGACTTGAACGCCTTGACGAACTCTTTATGGGCAAGATAAAGACCCTGCCGCTGACTTCGCAGAATGTCAAGCAGGAGATACACGATGCGGATATCGTTATTGGCGCCGTGCTCGTTCCCGGGGAAAGAACACCTGTATTGATCACCAGAGTTATGCTTGAGACCATGAAAAAAGGTGCAGTCATCGTGGACGTATCGATCGATCAGGGCGGTTGCGCCGAGACATCGCGGCCGACGACCCATAGCGATCCTGTTTATGAAATAGCGGGCGTTCTGCACTTTATGGTCGCCAATATGCCCGGCGCCTATCCGCGCACATCAACCTTGGCATTGACTAATGTAACGCTTCCCTATATCAAGGTCCTCGCTGAAAAGGGCATCGAAGCAGCGATCAGAGAAGATGATCTGATGAGAACCGCACTTAACACATACCGTGGAGAGATCGTCCACGAGGGCCTCGCGCAGGCCTTTAAAACCCAGAACAGCACCTCCACAGCTAACAAGTAGTCTCAGAAACACAAAGGTCATCAGATAGCAAGTCAGTGACTGAAATACCATAGCTTCTTCTAACCTTGATCGTCGTAATATGAGATGCGGGATGCATTATTTCTAGGAATCGTCACCTACGGCATACCGAAGCCCAGACAAGGTTTCTACTGGAAATGTACAAGGCCGTATAGCACCACGAAGGCATTATCGGGGCGACTTTTTTTATTGCCAATTGTTTCCGATAGAATCCTTCATTCACGGCAGAAAATTGACAGGATTGATATTAGCAGTAGTTATTGCGATTCTGATTTTGCCAATTATTTTTTAAAATCATCATTTCTGCGGTCATCGGTGGTCAAATGACTTACAGGTGACAGACGCATGCTTTTGCAAACTTATCGAATACGGCTTACAATTGATGACCTGACAATGTGGGCTATACCCGGCAGTTCCGCAATATCGGTGGCACACAAGACAACGGATATTTTCTATCATTCTCAATGGTTGTGATTTTCATCTTACGTATTGATTTTTCTTAACAGTGATTCTGCCCTCCAGATCGTCAACAAACTGGCGCGCAGTCCTTCCCGAATAGCTTCCGTGATCGAGAGACCACTGCATCGCCTCCCTTTCGAGGGTGTTCGGCTCAATCCCGATCTTTCTCAGAGAGGCATAATTGTGGACGATCCGAAGATAGTCATCTTTGTCGAAATTGAAAAAACCGAGCCGAAGTCCGAAGCGGTCGCTCAGGGAAAGCTTTTCTTCGAGTGTTTCGGCGGGGTGCAGCTCTCCACCTTTGTAGACGGGAACATTATCTTCGGTTTTTTCCGGCATAAGGTGGCGCCGGTTTGAAGTCGCATAGATGATCATATTGCCCGGCTTGGTCTCAAGACCTCCTTCAAGAACGGCCTTGAGCTGTCGGTAAGAGCTCTCCTCTTCTTCAAAGGCAAGGTCATCGCAGAAGATAATGAATTTTTCAGGCCGCAGCCTTATGAGGTTGGCAAGATCAAAGAGGTGCATAAGGGCATCGCGTTGCATCTCGATCATACGGAGCCCCCTTTTGGCATATTCATTCAGGAGCGCCTTCACCGCTGAGGACTTGCCCGTTCCTCGTGGGCCATACAAGAGAGCATTGTTGCATGGCAGTCCGATGAGAAACTGGCCGGTATTGTCCCTCAGCTTGCCGATGATATCGTCGATACCTTTGAGTTCACTCATGCAAACAGGATCAGGGCAGGCAATACCTTTTACGCAGGGAACTCCGTTCACGGAATGGACCTTGAAGGCATTGAACCGGTCAAAAACCTGCGGATCGATATTCGGTGCAACGGCATCTGCGAGCCTTTTAATATTTTCATTCAGGCTTTTCAACTGGGATATCAATGTATTCGCATCATCCCCGTTTAGCATGTCAGAAGCCTCCTGCGCAATGGCAATATATTATCAGGCCACGGCCCACCGTCATCCGTCGCTCACCTCAAGGCACGATGATGAAAATCCGACAAGCCTTAACTCGGGACTGAGAGAGATGCCAAATTCATCCTTCACTTTTTGCAGCACCTCGCCAGCAAATCCGACAACATCCCGCGCCGTCGCTACCCCATAATTGATGATAATGAGCGTATGCTTTGGCGATATGCCGACATTGCCCTTCCTGAATCCTCGTGCATACCCGACGCATTGAATGAGGCAGGCAGCCGACATCTTCACCTTGCCTGAATCCAGAGGCCAAGCCCAGTCGGCACATCCTCCCCGCCTGTCAACTCGTTCTGCAATCTCTTTGAACTTTTCCGGGGTGACTATCGGGTTTTTAAAAAAAGAACCGGCGCTCCTGAAAGACTCATGTCCTTTGCGAACGAGCAGACCTTTTACGTCCCTGATGGCTATAACCGCATCTCTCACCTGCAGGAGTGTGACATCCCGATTCCCCTCGAAATATTTCCTGAGTTCCCTGTATTGGATTGAGGGTGCTCCGTTTTGCCTCAGCCTGAATGTTACGCCGGTGATCAGGTACTTTCCGGTAGATTCACCATTGAAGATGCTTTTTCGATATCCGAAACCGCATTCCTCATTGCTTAAAAAAATCGACTTGCCGGTATCGATCTCGATTGCCCTGACCCCGGCTATCGTTTGCGACACATCCTGGCCATAAGCGCCGATGTTCTGGACGGGCGACGCCCCCACCGTGCCGGGGATACCTGTCAGACATTCGATGCCTTGCCAGTTGCTGCCGATACACCTGTCCGCAAAGTCCTGCCAGTCCTCTCCAGCGCCGGCATAAACAACAGCGTCTTCTGCTTCCCTGCGGCTTTTGAAACCCTTTATCCTGTCGAGGACCACGAGACCATCAAATCCGGCATCACTTATGAGGACATTGCTCCCGCCGCCAAGTGTAAAAATGGGCATGCTGCGTTCTTTCGCAAATTCAAGAGCTTCGACAACCTCATCCTCACTCTCTGCAACAGTAAAATAACGCGCAGGGCCTCCTATTCCGAAGGTCGTGTGTGCACCGAGCAGATAATTCTCCCTTATCTCAAGACTGCCTGTCTTCATTGGAATCATTCATTATAGCATCTTCTCTTCACTCATCTTCATCCTCATCATCGGGGCGCAGTTTTCGCACCGCAAAACGCCAGATCAGCAATGCGATAATTATAATCCCGGCTAAAATGAGGATTGCCTGCTGCGCGTCTTCCATATCTTTTTTGATCAGTTCGAGGGTGCTGCCGCCCCAGTAACCGGCTCCGACCATAAGCGAGATCGTAATGACCGATGAAATCGCATCTGCAAGGACAAACTTTATACGGGGCATCCTGAGAATACCTGCAACCAGGAATATCTGGGAGCGGAGACCGACGAGATGCCGGCCGAGAAAAATTACCAATATCCCCCATTTACGAAATGTTCTTTCGAGACGCGCCTCGCGCCGCTCCGAGATGATCTTGCGGAAGCGCTTGTGATCAACAACTTTTCTGCCGAACTTCCTTCCGACATGATAGAGCAAAAAATCGGTCATGAGCATGCCGAGAGAGACAACAAGAAGGGCAGGCCCTGGCTTGACAACGTTATTCGCAATCAGAAAACCGCAGAGTATCAGGATCGCATCTTCAGGAAAAGGGAACCCCAGAACTCCAAGCACCAAAAGCATAAAAAGACCCAGGTACGGAAAATGATGAATGATTGATGTATCCATTTCGTTTTCTATTGTGCCGACTTTAACGGATCGAGTCAATCCTGCGATGCCCCGTTATAAGCTAAATTGTCATAAGAGACCGATTTTGATATAGTTAAAAAGGATATTTAACCTGGGAGGGCTCTTATGATCAAATTGTTGCGTAAGCGCAGAAGCATTCGCAAGTATACCTGCAAATCTGTCGACAGGAAATCGCTTGAACTGCTCATAGAAGCATTGCTCCGCGCACCATCCTCTCGTAACATTAAGCCATGGGAATTCATTGTTGTTGATGATCCCGAACTGTTATCAAAATTGTCTGAAGCGAAAGAGCATGGCTCACAATTCCTTCGGGCAGCGCAACTGGGGATTGTCGTGTGTGCAGACAGGACAAGATCGGACGTATGGATTGAAGACTGCTCCATTGCATCGATACTCGTTCAAATGGCTGCTGCGTCGCTCGGGCTGGGCAGTTGCTGGATACAGATCAGGAATCGAAGGTTCAACGAGAAAAAAACATCAGAGAAATACATTCGGGAGCTACTGGGACTGCCGAAACATATCAAGGTTGAATCGATCATAAGCATCGGCCACCCCGGCGAAACCAGAAAGCCGATTGGGAAAAGTGAATTGCAGTATGCGAAGGTCAAACGCAATCATTACTCTGAATCGTACTTTTCATAGGGAATAGATTAAACTACACGAACGCTTTATGCTTGCATTAAGCGTGATTATACCATTCGAAGGAGATTACCATGTCAGAGACGCGAGCGATAATCGAAACAAAGTTGGGGAATATCGAACTCAGGTTCTTCCCGGATGTTGCACCGGGCCATGTCAAGAATTTCGTCGACCTTGCAAAGGTGGGCTTTTACGACGGCACTACCTTTCACCGCGTCATCCCCGGCTTCATGATCCAGGGCGGCGACCCCAATTCGAAAGACCATGACAAATCGAGGCATGGCATGGGCGGCCCCGGCCATACCGTCAAGGCCGAATTCAATGAGAAGCCGCACAAGCGCGGCACCCTCTCAATGGCGCGTTCAGCTCATCCCGACAGCGCAGGATCGCAGTTTTTCATCTGTGTCGCGGATGCTGCCTTTCTCGACAGACAATATACCGTATTCGGCGAGGCGGTATCCGGGCTGGAAGTCATCGATGCCATTGTCAATCAGCCGAGAGACCCGAGGGACAATCCGCTCGAACGGGTTGAGATGACGGTCAAGATCGCAGAGGAATAAGATCAGGCAGAACAGTAGTCTGTCCTCTTTCTAATCTTGATTTTTGTATAAAAGTGGTCGGTTGTTTACAGATGGAGTGAAGGGGGTTCGCGGTTTGTGAGAGCTAGAATGAATGCTCTTGGCCCGGAAAATTTCCCTGCTCGACTTCGTCCTTGTATTTAATGACAGCCTTGAGTGCCTCTTCTTTCAGGTTCCCATACTTTTTTACAAATTTCGGGGTAAACCTTTCGAAGAGTCCGAGCACATCATGGATGACGAGGACTTGGCCATCACAGTAAGGACCGGCCCCGATACCGATAGTCGGGATCGATATTTCGTCAGTTATACGGCGTGCAAGTTCTGCGGGAACCGCCTCGATTATCAGAGAGAACGCACCGGCATCTTCGAGCATCTTTGCGTCTTCGATCAGCCTTTGGGCAGCCTCCTCGGTCTTTCCCTGGACCTTATATCCACCCATCCGGTGTAAAGCCTGGGGAGTCAGGCCGATGTGGGACATTACCGGGATTTCTGCAGCGGTGAAGGCCTTAACTCTATCAGCAACCTCCCTTCCCCCTTCAAGCTTAACCGCCTGAACGCCCGCCTCCTTCAGAAACCGGCCTGCATTTCTCACTGCTTCCTCAATGCTTATCTGATAAGAAAGATAGGGCATGTCGCCGATAACCATAGCGTTCCTTGCGGCCCTTGAAACCATCCGGGCATGGTAAATCATTTCATCCATTGTCACGGGAATGGTATTTTCAAGTCCCTGGACGACCATCGCGAGGGAATCTCCGACGAGTATGGCATCCATGCCAGCCTCATCAACAATTTGGGCGAAAGGGAAATCGTAGGCCGTTAGCATAACGATTTTCTTATTCTCCCTTTTCTTTTTCAGAAAATCCTGGACCGTAACTTTCATGGAGAGCTCCTCACAGACATTAATTATCTGTCATTGCGGCCTGTCCGCACTCTTACCTGTTAGAAGACTTCCCGACAAGCCGGAATAGCAAACAAGTGTACCTTAGATAGATTATATACTATCTGCCGATTCACGTAACGCCTTCAGGTTCAACTGCACATACCTTCCGCCATCCCACTCATTAAGCACGGGGAGAAACGCGGCATCGACAAGATCACCGTTGCGGGCGTTGCCGAGCATTCCTCCGAGATCGAAGCCGATACTGTCAATTCCCTTTCCATTCTGCCTGAGGTACATCTTAAGATGATTATTCCCCACAATCCGCGACTGCGCTACTTCAAGACCGCGGGCTCCGAAAAGCGGCTCTTCATTACCGAGCCCAAAGGGCTCAAGCTGCGCGATCTGCCGTACCAGGTCCATCGTCACCTCCGCGAGCCTGAGCGATGCGTCGATCCTGAGCACGGGGACAAGGTCGTTCTCCGGGACCGTGTCGCGCACGATGCCGGAGATCATCCTTCTGAATGAATCAATATCGGGGACAGAGAGGCTGAGACCCGCGGCTTGTTTGTGCCCTCCAAAGCTTTTGAGCAGTTCTTTGCAGCGGCTAAGGCCGCCATGAACATCGAAGGGGGGGATGCTCCTCGCCGATCCCTTAGCGACCCCATTGTCAATCGATAAGACAAAGGCAGGCCGGTAGAATGCCTCAGTTATCTTTGCGGCTACGATACCGAGAACACCTCGATGCCACCCTTTTCCTGCGACGACAATGGCGCCGGCCCCATTTTCGATATCTCCTGAAGACCGCAGTTCTTCCATTGCTTCGTTAAACACGGATTCTCCAATCTGCTGCCTTTGCAGGTTCAGCCCGTTGAGCCATTCAGCGAGATAGGCAGCCTCCCCGTGAGAGTCGGTCAGCAGCAGCCTCACAACATCAGTGGCATCGGCGATCCGGCCTGCGGCATTGATCCTCGGGATGAGCATATAATGAATCGCCGCAGCCCTGAACGCGCCTGATTTCACACCCGAAACCTCCTTCAATGCCCTGATGCCGACCCGCACTCCCGCCTGAATGAGCTTTAACCCCTCTTTCAATATAATCCGATTATCGCCGACAACAGGAACGACATCGGCCGCCGTTCCCAATGCTGCAAGGTCGAGGAGATCTCTGACATTGTCGATATTGTTCCCGAGCAATGCCTGGGCGAGCTTGAACGCAACGCCTGCACCGGAAAGTTCGGCTGATGGTGCTTCATCCGGCGCAGGTTTTGGAGGCATGATTTTCGGATTGATCACGGCGATTGCATCGGGGAGCAAAAATCCCTGCGTACCAGGGGAAGATGACGCTCCTGTCGCGGGTTCGTGATGGTCGGTGATAATAACGTCGATGCCGAGGGAATTTGCAGCTGAGACTGCTTCAAACGAGGTGATGCCGCAATCGACGGTCACAAGCAGAGAGACCCCCGCTTCCCTCGCCCTTTTGATGCCTTCTGCGCCAAGTCCATAGCCGAGTGCCCTGTCGGGAATGTAATACCGTGCCTCTATGCCGAGTCTCTTGAAGGCTGCCATCGTGATCGCCGTTGCCGTTACTCCGTCGGCATCGTAGTCGCCATGGATGAAAACCTTTTCTCCCTGTCGCGCAGCTGCGGTGATTCTCTTAACAGCGCTCCCCATGCCGGGGAGATCAAAGGGATCGGCCAGCTTTGACAAATCGGGGTTCAGAAAGGAGTCGAGCTGCCCGGACGTCTTGATTCCTCTATTGATGAGCGCCTGGGCAAGGGGTAAGGAAAGGTCCGTTATCCTCGAAACATAATCGACATATTCACGGTTTGTCTTGCTGAGCAGCCATTTGCAGCCCGCAGTGCCAAAAGACATCCCACACTCCTC
>Ga0209048_10007274_pt1 | contig 10251 bp, 11 predicted proteins | sample FrelakmetCRP12CR_FD_187146 | JGI IMG/M metagenome (GOLD analysis project Ga0209048, IMG submission 187146) | Freshwater lake sediment microbial communities from the University of Notre Dame, USA, for methane emissions studies - CRP12 CR (SPAdes)... | ecosystem: Environmental > Aquatic >... | reverse complement strand
AGCTCGGGGGTGCGGGGGGCCTGAGGCGCCGGTTGGCTGGTTGGGGCGGCGCCGTGCCCCCCGCAGCGTGTTGCCGCTCACCATGACAGCCACCTCCGCGCCCTCGCTACGGCCCCCCATGAATAATCCGGGCTAGGTTGAGAGCACGCTGTGACGGCGCGCCACCTTGACGAACGCTGCGACCGCGGCGTCAAGGTCTTGCGCGGTGTGAGCGGCGGAGATCTGGGCGCGCAGCCGTGCCTGTCCCTGGTGCACGACCGGGAAGCCGAACCCGGAAACGTAGACGCCTTCGGCGAGCAGATCCTTCGCCATCGCGAGCGCGAGCGCGGTGTCGCCCACGATCACGGGGACGATCGGGTGCATGCCGTGGGGAATGCGGAAGCCAGCGTCGGCCATGCGGGCGCGAAAGTAGCGTGCGTTGGCTTGCACAGCCTGGGTGCGCGAGTTGTCCTCCAGGACCATCATGAATGCCTCGATTGCGGCGCCCACGACGGCGGGAGCGAGCGAATTCGAGAACAAGTACGGGCGCGAGCGCTGGCGCAGTGTCTCGATCGCCACGCCTGGGCCGGTGACGTAGCCGCCCATCGCCGAGCCCATTGCCTTGCCGAGCGTGCCGGTGTGGATGGGGACCCGACCCCACACGCCGAGTTCCTCGGCGGTGCCGCGCCCGCGTTTGCCCAGGAGGCCGGTGGCGTGTGAGTCGTCCACCACGAGTACAGCGTCGTGCTTCTCGCACGCAGCGACGATCTCCGGCAGGGGGGCAAGCTCCCCCTCCATCGAAAACACGCCGTCGGTGATCACGAGCACGAAGCGGGCGCCCTCCGCGCGCGCGTGGGCGAGCTTGGCATCAAGATCAGCGAGGTCGTTGTGGCGATAGATGTAGCGCCTGGCCTTGGCGAGACGGGTGCCGTCAATTATCGAGGCGTGGTTGAGCTCGTCGGACACGAGTGCGTCCCCGGCGGTGGTCAGGGTCGCGAAGCAAGCCTCGTTCGCGTTCCAGCACGAGGCATAGAGGATCGTGTCCTCGGTCTCGTAGAAGCGTGAGATCGTCTCCTCGAGTTGCTTGTGCAGGAGCTGGGTGCCACAGATGAAACGCACCGAGCCCATGCCCACGCCCCACTGCTCGATCGCCTTGATCGCCGCGTTGCGCACGCGCTCATGGTTGGCGAGGCCAAGGTAGTTGTTGGAGGTGAGCATGATGACGCGGCGACCATTGACGAGCACGTGATGGTCCTGGGCCGATTCGAGCGGCACTTCGAGCTTGAGCGTGTGGGTCTCGCGCAGCTTGTCGATCTCGCTCTCGAGGTAGCTCAGGAACTCCTTCATCGTGAATCCTCCCGTCACAACAGCGCGTCGCAATGCGTCATTGGGTGGTCGTGGGGCCGTCGGCGAACAGCGCGGGCAGCGCCTCCTCCGGGCGCAGGGATTCCAGCAGCGCGTCAGGCGCGAGCGCCATCAGGTCGCGGCGCGGCGTGCCGCCGCTTGCCACCGCGACGGCGCGCGCGGCCCCGAAACGCGCGCATTGAATGTCGGCCGTCGCGTCACCGACCACGACCGTGCACGCGCCTGGGAACTCCTCGCCGGTGTGAGCTTTGGCGCGCTCGCGCGCAACCGGGACCAGACGGTTGCGGTCTTCCTCGTCGGAGCCGAAGGCGCCGAAGTGGAAATGCTCAGCCAGGCGCACCACCTCGAGCTTGATCGCGGCGCCAGCGCGGATGTTGCCGGTGAGCAGGCCGACGGTGGCGTCCTCGCGCTCAGCCAGCGCCGCGAGCAGGTCGCGGACGCCGGGGAGCGCGTGCGTGTTTGCCTCGTTGAGCGTGTCGCGCAGATGGCCGCAGTAGCGCGCGAAGATCTCGCTCATGCGCGGCGCCACCACGGCAGGCGACAGCCCCGCACGTGCCGCCAGTTCGTTCACGATGAACGGGTCCGTCTTGCCCGCGAAGCTGTAGCCGGCGAGCGTGATGGCGACACCCAGGGCCTCGGAAATGGCGCGAGCAATGGCCCTGCCCGCATGGCCGTCGGTCGAGAGCAGGGTGCCATCGATGTCGAAGAGGATGAGGCGGTGCACGGTCCCCCAACCCTGCAGTCTACCATCGGTCAGGGCGCGGCTCCAGCGCGGGCTGCGTGTCTTTCTCGGCAGGGAAATTGACACGCTCGTGAGGTTTCCCTAGCATCGAACGACGGGAGAGGCGGGCTTGCGTTTGTGCTGACTGGGTTCAACACCGACATCGAGCACTCCGGCACTACGTATCACGTCCAGACCGAAGATCGCGGCCGGAACAACCCGCTCATCGAGTCGCTGGTCTACGTCGGCGGCGAAATCCTTGCGTCACGCCGCACGGCCTACGGCAACCTCGTCCGCGAAGGCGCTGATCGCAAGGCGATCCAAAGCCTGATGGAATCCCAGCACCGCACCATCGTCGACGCCATCCGCGTCGGTCGCCTGGACCTGCTCACGCAGCCTCCGGTGAGCGGCGAGGGCGACGAAACGACAATCAGCCGCCGCGCCGCCGGGGGTCGCCCTGGCCAGTTGCCTGGTCCGGTGCCGCCGCACAAGACCCTCGATGAGGTGATCGCTGAGTGGCTCGCCGAGCAACACGACCAAGAGCGGCTACGCATGAGCGTCACGGGCGGCGACGAACTCGCCTGCGGCCGGCCGTTCGCGCTCCAGGTCTCGGTCAGGATGCTGCCGGCGGACGTCCCGGTCGTCGGCGCCCGGGTCGCCGCCCGCCTGGTCTCCGGATCAAGTCAGCCCGTCACGCTCGTGAGCGGCGCGAGCGATGCTGGCGGGGCGATCGAGCTGCGCGGCACGATTCCCGCCAGCGAGGGCGAGCGCGTCGCGCTGCTCGTCTCGGTGCAGCACGGCCGAGGCACCGACGAGGTCAAGTTTCTGATTCAGGGCTGACGGCCGTCGCGGTTGGATCGCCGGCAACGCCACTTGCCGGCAGCCTCAGGGCTCGACTCGGCCGCGCAGGAACGCTTCGAGGCCGGCGCGCGCGATCATCGGATTCTCGCGCAGGCGGCGTACCGAGTACGGGTACCAGTGCGTGCCGAACGGCACGTAGACGCGCAGCCGATGGCCTGCGCCAACGAGGATGCGGCGCAGCTCCGGATCGACGCCCAGCAGCATCTGGAACTCGTACTGATCGTGCTTCAGACCCAACCGCTGCACCAGTGCCAGCGTCTCGCTCACGAGCCACTCGTCATGAGTTGCAATGCCGACGTAGCACTCGCCCTCAAGCAGAATGCGCAGAGCGTGCACAAACGCATCCCGGATGATGTCGCGCTCCTCGTACGCAATCGCACGGCGCTCAAGGTAGATACCCTTGCACAGCCTGACGTTGACGCGCCTGATTGCGAGCTCCGCAGCGTCGGCAAGCGTGCGGCGCAAACGCGCCTGCAGCACGACGCCGAGGCCGCCTGGGAAACGGGCGGCGAGCTCTCGGCAGAGCGCAAGCGTGGCGTCGGTGGTTGGGGAGTCCTCCATGTCGACGCGAACAAAAACCCCAAGGCGGCTCGCCTTCTCCAGGATGCGCGTGATGTTGTCGCGGCAGAACTCCGCGGCGATGTTGAGGCCCATCTGCGTCGGTTTGAGTGAGATGTTGGCGGGCAGTCGCTGCGAGGCGATCGCGTCGAGCACCTCGAGGTACGAAATGACGGCGGTCTCGGCATGTTCCCGCCGCGCCACGCTCTCGCCGAGCACGTCAACGGTCGCGCAGCAGCCCTCGCGCGCGAGCCGCTGCACGGTCGTGATCGCGTCGGTGAGCGTCGCTCCGGCGACGTAGCGGCGGGCGAAGAACCTAATCAGAGGCTTCGGCGTCACCGGCAGCATCGCGCGGATGAGAGCGTTGAAGGCGCTCACGGGAATCCTCCGGAACGTGGCGTGCGCGCGAGGGTGAGGACATGCACGGCCTCCGCCCCGGCGCGCCGAAGTGAGCGCGAGCAGGCGTGCGCGGTCGCGCCGGTTGTGAAGACATCGTCGACCAGGAGCACCAGGCCCGAAAGCGTGGCGCGCGCCGGGAACGCGGCCGGCGATAGCTGCAAGCGCTCGTGGCGCGGGCGCCCCACCTGGGCCGCGCGCACGCGCCGGCGCAGCGTAGGGATGACCGGGCTGGCGAGCGCGCGCCCGAGCTGTCGCGCGAGCAGCTCGGCCTGATCGTGGCCACGCCGGAGCCGGCGCCAGAAGGTCGTCGGCACGAAGGTCACCGTGCGCGGCCGCGGCCAGCCGCGCGCGTGGAAGGTGTCGGCAAGCATCTGCGCCAGGGGAGTGGCGAGCTCATCACGGCCGCCGTGTTTGAGCAGCAGCACGAGCTCGCGCAGCACGCCGCGGTAAGGGCCGACGCTGGCCGCGGCGGCAAACGCTGGCGGCACTACGCGGCACGCCAGGCAAGGCAGCGACTCGGCGACATCCGGGTCGCCGCAGACCGGGCAGGAGGCGCCAGCGTGGCGCTCGACGGCGTCCCAGCACGCCGCGCACACGCCGGCACGGCTCGCCGACAAGGGCAGCGATGCCGTGCAGATGGCACACGCGGACGGCACGAGGGATTGGGCTACAGCCTCGGCGAGAGTCGCCATGGCGCGTCGAGTGTACCAGCTTCGTGCCGCACACCGGCCGGCGCCCGGGCTCGGAACGCCGACGGATCCGGCGCAAGCCTCGTATACTCCCCACGGGAGGTCGCGATGCGGGCAGGACATTGGGCCGCGGCGGTGGCGGTAGCGGTGTGGGCAGGGGCGGCGCAGGCGCAGGTCTATTGGGTTGGCGCAAGCTGGGGTACGTCGTGGGAGATATCGCCGGCGGCGGCCCCGGACACGACGCTCCAGCACTCCAGCGACGGTGCGCTGGCGCTGTTCGGGGCGCTCCCCCTCAACGAGGAGACGCTCTTGCGGGTGCGGGTGGGCGACCTGCCGCACGCGGCCCTCTACGGCGGCTTGGCATGGCCCGGCCATCTGCGTAGCTACACGATCGGAGTGGATTACCTGTTCCGCAGCGTGTTCGGGCAGACGCTGCTCTCGGGCGGGTTTGGGAGCTACGACCTCTATCTCCAGGCCAAGACGCCGCCTCCGGGTGTGGAAGGGTCGAAGTTCGGCTGGTATCTCGGCGTGAGCGAGTGGCTCATCCTCTCGCGGCGGACGCGGCTGACGCTCGAACTGACGGGACACCAGACCCAGCACGACGGCCACCCGAAATTCATTGCTTTCAACGTGGGCCTCGCGTTCGGACTGTGACGCCGTGCCGCACGTTATCCGTGCCGGCCGAGCGGACCTCCTCGCCGCCTGGGAAGGGTTGCCTCAGGGGCCGTGGCGCTGGGGCGCCGCAGTGGCGCGCGCAGAGGGCTGCTTCCTCGCCCGCGGCGGCGGTGCGCTCCTGGTCGCGGGCGTGGTGGTGGAGTACGGCCGCCCGCTGCACCCGCACCTGCTCGTCTCGCACCGAGGGGACCAGACCGCCGTACACCTATGGGCGCCGGTGGCGGTCGAACGCAGCGCGGGCGTGCAGCGGTTCCTCGTCCAGATCGCGCATGAGCTGACCGCGTTCGGGGCGGGCGCCATCGTCGCGACCAACATCCCGGAGCTGGCCGCGCAAGCTCAGACTGCCCCGGAGTAGCCTCCTAGGGCTTTTCGCGCTCGACCTGCCGGAGCTGCTCGCGCTCAGCGTTCTGCAGGTTCTGGATCTGATCGCGCAGCCCCGTGACGCCCTGCCCGCCCTGGGGCGGCGAGCCGGAGAGGGCGGCCATGGCCTCCGCGACATGCCGACGCGCGCTGACCCGGTGGAGATCATCCGCGGCAGGGGAGGCCGACAGAAGCTCGCCGGCAGCGCCGCGAAGGTTGACCGCGGCATGGTAGTCGGTGCTGCCCGGTGTGAGGCCCGCCGCCCAGGCGGCCGCCCTCGCCGCCACCTGCTCCAACTCGGTGACAGGCAGCTCGGCTTGGTCGCAGAGCACGCGCAGGCGGGCCGCCAGCCGCCCTGCTTCGCGGACGTCGAAGGGCTGCGCGGCCACGTTCTCGCGCGCCAGGGTGACCGTCTTCACGGCCTCGAGCTCCTGGCGTGTCTGTCGTGCGGAAAGCACGAGGAAGATGACGACCGCGATCAGCAGCACGGCCAGAGAGAGCAGCGAGCGCACGCCAGCCTCCTGTCAGCGCTAGGGTACACCAGCGCCGCCAGTGCCCGCCTTCTCGACGGCGCGCATGCAGCACCACGTGCGCTAGCGCGGAGGATCCACGCGGCGTCGCAGCCAGACCGCCCCGGTGCTCTTGGGAAGAGGCCGGGGGGCGGTTGACCCCGGCGTGGCGATGTTGTTGCTACAATTCAAGCATGTGCGCCGACGGTGCTGGCCGGAGGAAGTGTGTGCTCGTCGCGGAGGACGAGTCCGAGCTCCGCGCGGTCATCGTGTCTGCGCTCGCCAATGGCCTTGAGGGAGCCGATGTCATCGCGGCCGAGAACGGCGTGGAGGCGTGGAACCTGATCAAGCAGAGGAGCGTCGATCTCCTGCTCACCGACGTGGTCATGCCGGAAATGGACGGGCTCACGCTCCTCAGCAAGGTGCGCGCCGACGCTGCGCTGTCGCCGATCTACGTCGTGCTTATGACCGGCTTGGCCAAGCCCGAGGAGATCTTCGCCGCGATGGACAACGGCGCCGACGACTGCGTGCTCAAGCCCTGCCGCTGGGAGGAACTCGTCGTTCGCGTGCGCACCGGGCTACGGCGAGTCGGGGTCACGCGACAGGAGGTTGCGCGCGCGGAGGAGCTCGAGCGGCTCTACGCCCGGCAGACGGAGTACATGTCGCTGGTCTCGCACGAGATCCGCACGCCGATGTCGGCGATCCTCTCGGCCGCGAACGTCCTGCTCCGCTACGGCCGGCAGAAGCCCGAGACGGTCGAGCGCTTCGCGAGCGTCATCCATCACGAGGGGCGCCGCCTCACGCGCCTGATCAACAACGTCCTCGACCTGGCAAAGATCGAGGCCGGCCATTCCGAGTGGTCGTTCAGCCCGACCGAACTGCACGCGCTCGTGGAGCAGGTGCGGGAGACGTTCCTCGCGCTGGTGGGCGAACGGCACCTCACCCTCGAGGTGGACTCCAGCCCGGAGCCGCTCAGCGTCACGATGGATCGCGACAAGATCACGCAGGTGCTCGGCAACCTGCTGCTCAACTCGATCAAGCACTCTCCCGACGGCGCGACGATCTGGCTGCGCTGGCGGCCGTCGGAGCACGGCGGCGTCCGCCTTGAGATCGAGGACGAGGGTGCGGGCATCCCACCCGGGCGGGAGGAGACGATATTCGAGCGCTTCCTCCAGCTCGGCACGAGCGACGAGCGCAGCGGATCGGGCCTGGGACTGACGATCTCACGACAGATTGTGGAAATGCATGGCGGTCGCATCTGGGCCGCGCCCGGACGCTCGGTGGGGGCGCTCTTCGTCGTGGAGCTACCCGCACGTCCGCCGGAAGTAGGGCCCGATGGTTCAGTTTGACAACCAGTACCGGCAAGTCAAGCTCAAGGTTGTCTACTACGGCACCGGCCTGTCGGGAAAGACCACCTGTTTGCAGTACATCCACCGTGTCACGGATCCGCAGCGCCGCACCAAGCTCTACACGCTGAACACCGCCTCCGACCGTACCCTGTTTTTTGACCTGCTCGCGCTCGAGCTCGGCCGGGTGCGGGGCTACCGTCTCACGCTCCAGCTCTACACCGTGCCTGGCCAGGTGCAGTACAACGCCACCCGCCGCGCTGTGCTTGCCGGCTGCGACGGCGTCGTCTTCGTGGCCGACTCGCAGCGTGCCCAGGGACAGGCAAACACGGAGAGCTTGGAGAACCTGTACGAGAACCTGCGCGCCAACGGCATCAATCCCGAGACCATCCCGATCATCCTGGAGTACAACAAGCGCGACCTACCCGACGTTCACTCGCACGAGGAGCTCGACCAACTCATCAACAGCAGAAAATGCCCATCGTTCGACACCGTCGCCACCACCGGCGTCGGAGTGCTTGAGGCGTTTGCGGCCGTGACCGAGGCAACCGTGCTGTCGATGGCCGACCGGCTCGGCCTCGCCGGGCAGTCGGAGACGCTCACGCGCCTGATGGCGAACGTGAAGGCCGCCTTCGAACCGCTCGTGAAGGAGGGCATCCAGCGGCCGGTTGAGGCCCCGGTCGTGTTCCGGCCGGCCACGGACTCGGTGACGCTGCGGGAAGACGAGCTGGTGGCCGAGGCGGTGCGCGCCAACGAGGCCATGACCAGCCTCAACGCCCAGCTCGATCGCCTTACCAGCGAGCTCGAGCGCCGCGTCACGAACATGCGCGCGATCAACGACTTCGGCAGGGTCATGGCAATCGCGCACCAGCCTGAGGAGATCACCACGAGGTTCATCGAGCGGCTGCTCGCGGACCTGCGCGTGTTTTGCGGCTCGCTCCTGCTAGTCGACGCCCACGGCGAGCTCGTTGACGTGCTCCGGCGCGGTCTGGCTTCCGAGCCGTTGGGGCGCTCGGACGCCGGCGAGCAGGCGCCGGCGGCTGTGATCCTGGCGACGCGCCAGCCGTTCCTGGCTCAGCTCGATGAGATGGAGAGCACGCAGTTCGCCGGCGCACCCTGGCTCGAGGAGTTGCGCAGCCTGAACTTGGTTTCCTTCATGGCGATCCCTCTGATCGCCCAGGACCAGGCTGTCGGCGTCGTCACCGCGTACGCGGATGAGCGCCGCGGCGCATTCGAGGACGAGGACCTCGAGCTAGCCTCTGCCATGGGGGCCAACGCCGCAGTGGCGCTCGCCAATGCGCGCTCGTGGCGCACGCTCGAACAGCTCAACCGCTCGCTCGAACGCACGGTGGCTGAAAGGACCAAAGAGGTCGAGCGCGGCCTCGAACGCGCACAGGCGCTTGGCGGAGAGCTTGAGGAACGCAACGCGGCGCTCCAGATCGCCAACCGCCAACTGCGCGAACTCGAGCAGCTCAAGGGCGATCTCCTCAACCGCATCGCGCACGAGCTCAACACGCCCGTCACCGCGATTCAAACCGCGTCGCGCATCCTCGGCCGTTATGACGAAGTGCCTGCCGGCAAGGCGATCAAGTTCGTGGGCATCATCAGTGACGAGGCCAGCCGACTGGGAGAGCTCATTTCGTCGGCGCTGCAGGCGGCGGTGCTCGGCGTAGCGGAGGGGAGCCCCAACGTCGCCGCCGTGCCGCTTGCCGATCTGCTCAAGCGCGTGCTCGCCTCGCTCAGGAGCGACATCGCGGAGCGGAAACTCAAGGTCCAGGTCAAGGTGGCGGCCGGGCTCGACGAGATCACCGGCGACGCCACGCAACTCGAGGCGGCGCTGCGGGCGATCATCAAGAACGGCGTTGAGTTCAATCACGAGAACGGCAGCCTGGTGATCACGGTGCGGCCGCTGCGGCGTGGCGGCAGCATGCACGTCGAGGTCAAGGTGGAGGACGCCGGTATTGGTATTCCGGCGGAGGACCTGCCGCACGTGTTTGACCTGTTCTGGCAGGGTGGCAAGGTGCTCACCGGGAAACCGCGCGGGCTCGGTCTTGGGCTCACCGTGGCGCGGCGCGTCGCCGAAAACCACGGCGGCAAGCTTGAGGTGAGCTCAGAGCAGGGGAAAGGGACAGTCGTGACGATGGAGCTGCCCATCGCCGCCCTGCCCGTCGCCTGATGCTGTTCTCCTGCGTCCCCATGCGCGCGCGTGGCGGCCCCGGACCGACCGGGGCGGTGGCGTGAGCGCAGCACCCGTGAGCAAGCCCTTGATCCTGGTGGTTGACGACGAAGCCAGCCTGCGTGAGACGGTCTCATTCATGCTCGAGATGGAGGGTTTCGACGTCATCACCGCGGAGGACGGCGACAAAGCGCTCGAGCAGGTGCGCCGCTTCGCGCCGCCGGTGGTGTTGCTCGACGCCATGATGCCGCGTCGCGACGGCTTCGAAGTCTGCCGCATCGTCAAGGCCGACCCAGCACTCACGCAGGTGCGGGTGGTGATGCTGACCGCGCTCGGCCAGGCGGCCGACCGCGAGCGCGCACTCGCGTCCGGCGCCGACCACTACGTCACCAAGCCGTTCGACGAGGAAGAGCTGCTTGCGCTGCTGCGCAGGCTCACCGCCTCCGCGCCAGTACAGGCCGGCCGCGCCTGACCGCCCTAGTCCGGATTATTCATGAGGGGCCGTAGCGAGGGTGCGGAGGTGGCTGTCATGGTGAGCGGCAACACGCTGCGGGGGGCACGGCGCCGCCCCAACCAGCCAACCGGCGCCTCAGGCCCCCCGCACCCCCGAGCT
>Ga0209048_10007273_pt1 | contig 10252 bp, 7 predicted proteins | sample FrelakmetCRP12CR_FD_187146 | JGI IMG/M metagenome (GOLD analysis project Ga0209048, IMG submission 187146) | Freshwater lake sediment microbial communities from the University of Notre Dame, USA, for methane emissions studies - CRP12 CR (SPAdes)... | ecosystem: Environmental > Aquatic >... | reverse complement strand
CGTGTTACTGAGCAGTATGCCGAGGTCTTGCACCTCTCGACTCGCATGGCTTAATCGAACTCCGATAGCAGTGGCCTCTGGCAGGATCAACCAGAATTCACAAATTATACGCACACTTACTGAACTTTATTCGGAATTAGCGGTTACTAAACAAATTTCCGCATTGCCAGTATCAACGTCAGACACAAACACCGGTCAAGCCGGTTATCGTTGGGTCTCCATCATATTGGAATGAAAATTTTCGTCGTGTTTTTCTGATTAAACACGGGCTTATAGTGTAGGTTTTGAGGATATTTATACCTTGTTACCCGACACCACGTTCCATCTAAAGCCGCAACAGCACGATGCCGTGACTGCGGGTTCGTCATCTGAATATGAGGATCATAAAATAGAGCGCTTAAGGATTTAAAGATTATCCTCATAGCACCATGATTTTCCCGTCGGAAAAATTCACAGTTCAATATATTTTTCAGAGGTTTGGTAAAATTGGCTGGTTTTAAGCAGATTTTTCATTATTTTACCGTCAGGACGATGCTTTGTTACGGGTAGAGGGGAGAAGGCGCAGCGTCACACGGGATCACAGGGTGAAGAAGTTAAAAATGTGGCTGCTGCTCAGTCCCGGGAGAGGAACACCCGCAGAACAGAAGGGAGAGTAAAAGAAGAAGAACGATAACGAAACGCTTCCGCATAATCAAGACTTAACAGCAATCTGGATTTATAGTTTCTTTACATAGGTCTGCAGTAAAACAGGGAGTGATAACGTTATGACTCCCCCGCCCTGCACACCTGTACGTAAATATCCCCGAAGAACTCCTCCTGCCTCAGGGCGCACTGGCCTTCCAGCATGAGAAAGAGAAGCGGAATAAATACGTCGGGGATCGTCCAGCCGAGTTTTTCACAGATCTCCGTAAGGGTCATCTCACCCTCCACCCCAAGACACTGGAGGCACTGCTCAAAAACCGTATCCGCTGAATCCTGGTAACCTTCATCATGGGCAATGCCAACAACGTCATCAGCATCGAGAGGGATTGGTTCAGTCTCTGAGAACCGGCGCCGGCGCCGCTCCTCCTTTTCCATATTTTTAAGTTCGATAATCAGCTCAAAGAGCGTGACCGGGCTCTCCCTCATATTTTTCCGGTCCAGCCTGCGTTGGATCTCTCGCTCAAGCCGTTCAATGGGCCCGAGCCGCCCCTCGTACTCGAACTCCGAATCAAGTGCGAGATCAAAATCATCACCAAATCCCGGTTCACCGTTATCGTCATCCTCCCCATCCGCTGGTGAAGTCTCCGCAAGGTGTTCGGACTTCATCCGAAGGAGGGTGGCGGCATAGAAGAGCGTCCGACCCGAGACCCTCAAGTTGAGCTGCCGGCAGCGTTCCAGCTCGTTCAAGAACCGGTCGGTCACCTCGATGATGTTGATGTTCCACGGGTCGATCTCCCCGCGTTCGGCCATCCCGACAAGGATCTCCACCGGGTCCTCGACAACCGGCTGTGCGGCACCGGGCGGTTCGCCCCCTGTTCCGGAACCTTCCGCTGCCTCGCCGCCAGCGGATTCCGGATTTTCGGGGAGTGCCGGATTAACAGGCGGCTTTTCGTTAAGCCCGGAACCGTCCGATGATGGTTCAGTCAACGGTTCCGGTGTGGCCGGGGGTACCGGATCCGCCGGAACAGGATCACTGGTGCCCGGCGCCTCTTTACTCATGTGCCTTGACTCCGGTGACGAGCGTGCTCTTATCAGGGCGCAGTGTGACACCCATAATCCGCTGCGCCTCCTCAATCATCGGCTTGCGGAGCGAAACAATCAGGAACTGGGAGGTAGCGGCATGCTCCTTGATCATCGAGGCGATCCGTTCAACATTCGATCCGTCCAGCGACATGTCCACCTCGTCAAACGCATAAAACGGTGCGGGAATATACTGCTGGATCGAGAAGATAAATGCAAGCGTGGTGAGCGACTTCTCACCGCCAGAGAGGGAGGAAAGCAGGTGCACGGTTTTGTCACGGGGCTGGACTGCAAACGTGAGCCCGCCTGCAAACGGGTCTTCCTCGTTCTCGAGCACAAGGTGCCCGCTGCCGCTCGTGAGTCTCGCGAAGATCTCGCGGAAGTTGGTGTCGATTGCCTTCAACGCGGTTGCGAACGCCTCGTACTTCATCTGCTCGAACTTCTGGATCCGTTCAAGGATGTTGGTCCGCTCGCGTGACAGGGTCTCCTTCTTTTCGGTCCTCTCGTTAACCTGTTTCTGGACCTTCTCGTACTCCTCGATTGCGAGCATATTGACCGCCCCGACTTTCCGAAGCTCTCCGTCAGCCTCCGCAATCCTGCCCTCAATCTCGGAGAGCGGGAGGTCTGTCTTTGCCTCACCTACCCGCTGGCGCAGCGTTTCCACCTCAATCCCGAGCGAGCTCGCCCGCTCATCGATTGCCGCCATCTGGACTTTTAACCGCTCATTCTCCGAATCGAATTTCAGGAGTTTCTGTTCTGATTCCGAGATGTGCTGCGACACCTCGTCGCGCTTCCCCCGGAGTTCATCAAGTTCTCCGGAAAATTCTTTCTGCCGATCTTCGAGTGCGGTGATGTGTGTTCTGTGGGTGGTAATCTGATCATTCGATGCGGTGACCTCCGCATCGATCTGCTGGTTGCGCTCCTCCTGCCGGGTGCGTTCCTCCCCAAGTTCCCCGAGCCTGGAGTTGAAGTGGGATCGCTCCCGTGTCGCGTCATTGATGTCCGCATCCTTGTTGCGCAGTCGGCGGTCAAATTCTTCTATCTCGCGCTTTTTTTTCTCCATCAGCTCGGTGAGCTGTGGGATATTGGTGTCATCGAGTCGTTTTTTAACCGCCTCGATCTCGGCATTGAGGGCATTGATTGCCCCGGTAGCCGTGTCAAGATCTGCTTCGAGTGCGGCAATCTCTGCCGCTCCTCCTTTTGTCTCTTCCTGCTGGCGGGCAACCGCCTGCTCGATGGTCTGTTTTTCGACCGAGATCGCCTCAAACCTCCGGTTGAACTCCTCGGTAAACATCCCGTATCTGGCAATCTTCTGATCGATCTCCCCGCGGGCTGCCCGCTGTGCGTCTACCTCCCCAGTGAGCCGTTTGACCGATCCCTCAATTTTTGATGCCTCGCCCGTCAGTTCTGAAAGATGTGCCCGGATCCTGACAATCTCGTCATCACCAGCAGCGCCAAAACCGCGAACAGGTTTTTTACTTGCGCCCCCGGTCATCGCCCCGCTCCGCTCCAGGAGCTCTCCATCCAGCGTCACCATCCGGTACTTGCCGATAAGTCTCCGTGCTCGCTCAAGGGTATCGACAACAACAGTCGCACCGAGTGCGACGGCAAATGCCTTGTCGTATCGGGGATCATATTCGACAAGGTTGACCGCATACCCGATGACGCCGGGTTCCTTTACCGGGGGAAGCGCCGGGGGTTTGAGTTTATTGATAGGAAGAAACGTAACCCTGCCCAGCTTCTCATTTTTCAGGTATGCGATTGCTCCTGCCGCCACCTCATCGGTGTCTACGATAACATAATGGAGCTTCTGTCCTGCGGCGACGTTGAGTGCATTTGCATATTCTGCCGGTGCCTTCCCGAGCGCTGCAATTGTACCGTGCACACCTTTCATTGCGCAGACCGCCTCGATCGCCCTGCCCCCCGACTCGCCCCGCGCCTGCTGTGCCGCTTCGAGCCGGATCGCCTCCTGCTCTGCCTCCCTGATCTCGCCCCGCAGGCGCTCAAGCCCCGATCGCTGGGCAAAAAGGGTGCCCTCGAGATCAGAAAGCGTCCTGTCTATCGTTTTCTTCTGCTCCGCAAGATCAGTAACGCTTGTCTCAGAATCGGTCAGCTGCCCCTTTTTTGCGGTAAACTCCTCATCAAGCTGTTTGAGAAGGCTGGTCAACCGCTCCAGCTCCGATGTGCGCATCCGGCTCTTCTCGATCAGCATGTCCTGCTTGTGGAGGAGTGTGGATCGGGCACCTTTCTTTTCCTCAATCTGCTGGAGCAGGGAGAACAGCTTCTCCCGGGCACCCTCGGTGTCCTGGCTGTGCTCCCTGATCTCGGTCTCGACCTTTTCCAGCTGGGCACGGGCGGTCGCCACCTCCATCGCGATATTGGTCCGGTCTATGGAGAGAGTGCGGACCTGCTCAGAACACTCCGCTACCCGACTCTCAGCCCGTTTTGTGTCCATATAGATGCGGTTGATGGCTTCTAAATTTGTCTCTTTTTCTTTACGAAGGCGGACAATCGTCTGATCCGCAACCTTAATACCCCCCTTTGCCTCCTCGAGTTCTGCGATCAGCTTGAGATAATCAGACCCGCTCTTTTTGTTGATCTGATCATCAATATCCTTTAAGTCAGCACGGAAGTACGAGAGTTCATTTTCCTCAAGGCTCCGGTCCGCTTCGATGCGGGAAAAGTTGATCTTATGATCCTCGGTCACCCGCAGGAGAGTCCCTAGCTCCTTCTCGCGGTCATGGAGCTGGGCGGCGGAACGGCAGTTCTGGTAAAACGAGAGCTCCTTCTGCCATTTCTGGTACTCAAGGGCATGCTCCCGCTCCTTCTTCAAATCATTAACCCTTTTTGAAAGCTCGAGCAGGAGCAGCTCCTCGCGTTCAATCCGCTCCCGCACCACACCCAGTTCACGCAATGCCTGCTCTTTTTTCTGGTCAAACTCGGCAACACCCGCAATCTCATCGATGATCTTCCGGCGCTCGAAGTCACTCATTTCCATAATCCGGGTGACATCTCCCTGCATCACCACATTATAACCGTGGGGCTTGATCCCATGCCGTGAAAGGTGATCAACGATATCGCTCTGCTTGCAGACCCGCTCGTTCAAATAATTATAGCTGTAATACCCGTTCCCCGTCCGCTTGATCCGGCGCCGGATCCGCGTACCGTCAGAAAATTCGATCGCCACCTCAGCGGTGTTCTTTCCTGAATTCAGGTTGATGAAATCCGTGAGCTTCTCTGCCCGAAGGTTGCGGGCGGTCGAGAGTGCCAGAACAAAGAGGATCGAATCGATGATATTGCTCTTTCCAGAACCATTGGGCCCGGAGATGACGGTAAACCCTTCAAGAAAAGGAATTTTTGTCTTTTTTGAGAAAGACTTGAAGTTATCGATCTCCAGCTCTGTGATATGCAAAGACAAAGGCTCCGTTACTTCTTTGCAGGATTGGCTTTCTCATCATCTGCTGCGTAGATGAGATCACTCTGTTTTTTTGATGGGTCCTTCCCTTTCTTCCTGCCATAGCCCGCAGATGCAACGATATAGCTCTTATCCCCCCTCCTGGTTTCGAGTTTCATCGTCCCGTCGTTCTGCATAATCATATCCATCGACGGCTCATCTGCCTTTGCCGGTGCATCCGACTGGCGTGCAGACTTGGGCCTCATAACGACCGTGCTCCCGCCAGGTGCCGCTCCCCCCGCTGCCCCCTGTGGCTGGGCACCCTGCACAATAGGTTGCACCCTTTTTAACTCCTGACGGCTGCGCTCCTCACTCGCCTTGGAGAGCTTCATTACAATGGATTTCATATCGAGGAGTTCTTCAGTAATTCCTTTTACGAGTGCCTCGATCTCTTTTCCCTTCCTTTCCAACGCTGCAATGCGGTCATCGCCTGCAGCCCCGCCTGCTGATCCGTTCGTCATCCTGATCAATTACTCCTTTTTTTCCACTTCAGACTCAATGATACCTGGTCTTTGCATCCTTCCTTTTGGGCCATTTTTAGCCTACGGTGGTCAGTATGGACGCCTTTGTACTTATAAATACTAGTATTTTCTCCTGTCAAGGAAAAAAGGTTTGTGCTCTTTTTCTCCGATCCTTCGCCGATGCGCTGGTTGACTGCCCGGACTGCATGCGCCGATCTGCTGAAGCGCAGGCTGTAATAAGCCGGATTGTCATATTGTCAACCCGTTCCTGACAGGATAACAAAAATGTATTACCTGATTGCAGCACACCCTCTTCCATATGTCCTATCTTGCGAAAACAGATCCGCAAATAGCAGATATTATCGAAAAAGAGCGGTTGCGGCAGATAAACGGGCTGGAACTCATCGCATCCGAGAACCTTGTTTCACGTGCAGTGCTCGAGGCAATGGGATCGGTTATGACCAACAAATATGCAGAGGGCTATCCCGGCAAGAGATACTACGGGGGGTGCGAGTTTCACGATATGGCAGAGAACCTCGCCCGCGACCGGTTAAAGAAGCTTTTCGGTGCACAGCATGCAAACGTCCAGCCGCACTCCGGCACGCAGGCGAACATGGCGGTGTATTTTGGGTTCATGAAGCTTGGTGAAGGGCTGATGAGCATGAAACTCACGCAGGGGGGTCACCTTTCCCATGGCTCCCCGGTCAGCTTTACCGGGCAGTTTTACAAAGTGTCCCAGTACAGCCTCGACCCGAAGACCGAGATGCTCGATTACGGCATAGTCGGGGAGATGGCAAAAAAGGAAAAACCGAAGATCATTGTATGCGGCGCCTCTGCATACCCCCGCACCATCGACTTTAAGGCATTCCAGGAGATCGCCGACAATGTCGGTGCGTACTGCATGGCAGACATCGCCCATATCGCTGGGCTCTGCGCAACCGGCGTCCACCCCACCTCGGTCGGTGTCACGAACTTCACTACAACCACCACCCACAAGACGCTCCGCGGTCCCCGTGGCGGTGCGATCATGTGCAACAGCGAATACGCTCAGGCGATCGACAAGGCAGTCTTCCCCGGTATGCAGGGGGGTCCGCTCATGAATACGATTGCGGCAAAGGCGGTCTGCTTTGAGGAAGCACTCCGACCATCGTTTAAGGAATACAATAAACAGATCGTTAAGAACGCAAAGGCCATCGCTGAGACCCTGATCGATGCAGGGCTCAGGCTTGTGTCAGGCGGCACTGATAACCATCTGATGCTCCTCGACCTTACAGCACAGGGCATCACCGGGCTTGACGCCGAGACCGCATTGGGACGAGCCGGGATCACCGTGAACAAGAACACGATCCCGAACGAGACCAAGAGCCCATTTATAACGAGCGGTCTGCGCATCGGCACACCGGCAGTGACTTCACGCGGCATGAAGGAGCCTGAGATGCGCGAGACAGGCAGGTATATTGCACGGGTTCTAAAAGACATCCACGATGAAGCAGCGATCAAGGATGTGCATTCGAAGGTACATGCGATGGCGAGCAAATTCCCGCTCTATCCGGAGTGAGTGCCCCGTGCACATCTCCACCAACCCCAGTCCTGAGTCGTCATGATTCTCGATGGAAAAACATGCTCGGAACATCGGCTTGAGATCCTGCGTGAAGAGGTCAGCAAATCGGGACTGCACCCGCACCTTGCCACGGTGATCGCGGGGAGCGATCCAGCCTCTCAGATGTACATCCGCATGAAGCACCGCGCCTGTGAGCATGTGAACATCGGGTCGGTGGGGATCGAACTTCGCGCTGATGCAACAACCGTGCATGTGATGGATGCAATACGGCGCCTCAATGATGATACTGGGATCGATGGTATCCTCGTCCAGCTCCCGCTCCCCCGGCAGATCGATGCCGACCGGGTGATCAGTCTGGTACGCACTGACAAGGATGTTGACGGGTTCCATCCTTATAATCTCGGGCTGCTTTTCTCCGGAAAACCGAATTTTATTCCCTGTACACCAAAAGGCATCATGACACTGCTTGCAGAATACCATGTTGACGTTACCGGCATGCATACAGTCGTTATCGGACGCAGCATCGATGTCGGACGACCGATGGCAGCTCTGCTCACCAATGCTGACGCCACCGTGACCCTCTGCCACAGCAGGACAAAAAACCTCGTGGATGAGATAAAACGTGCAGATCTCCTTGTTTCCGCAGTCGGCAGGGCGCACTTCATCACCGCAGACATGGTAAAACCGGGCGCTGTTGTAATCGATGTCGGCATCAACCAGCTTAACGGTAAACTAGTGGGTGACGTGGACTTTGCAGGGGTCAGGGATATTGCAGGAGCGATAACACCGGTGCCTGGCGGTGTCGGTCCGATGACAATCGCAGCGCTGATGGAAAATACATTCCTTGCTGCGAAGTTGAGGGTATGAAACACTGTGTGGTGAACGGGATCACGGTCGGGGGTGATGCCCCGGTCCGGATCATGGGCGTGATCAACTGCAGCATGGAATCTTTTTATACGGGTTCTTATGTCCCGACAGAATCTGTTCACAGCAAGGCAATAGAGATGGTGGAACAGGGTGCTGCAATCATCGATATCGGTGCACGCAGCACCGCACCCAACGTCCAGCAAATCAGCGGGAAGGTTGAGGCGGAACGGATCGATGCGGCGCTGAGGGAGATGGACGGGAGCGGGATCACCGTTTCCGTTGACACGATACACCCTGGCGTGCTCGCAGTCTGCCTGAAACATGATGTCCACCTTGTTAATGACATCGGAGGGTTCGTATCTGACAATTACGCGAAGATGGTCGCAGAGTCCCGGTTGCCTGCAGTCCTGATGGCATCATTTTCCCAGCCCGGGGATGCAGTAGGGCTCGATGCCACGATTGGAGCCCTTTCTGCTGTAACCGAACGCTGCGAACGTGCCGGTGTCACGGATTATATCCTCGACCCGGGTATCGGGATCTGGACACCCCTGCGTTCTGTTGAGGACGACTGGCAACTCTGTTGCCACTTTGACGCGTTCCAGCGCTTTGACCGGCCGCTGCTCGCTGCCATCTCTCGGAAGACCTTCATCGGCTCGCTGCTCAACAAATACCCTGAGGACCGACTGTTTGGTTCCCTTGCCGTCACCATGATGCTTCTTTTAAAGGGTGCGTCGCTTGTCCGCACCCATGATGTGGCAGCCACTGCCGATGTATTAAAGGTCCATGAACGGATGGTGAAGGGGGCGTGAATCCCTCGTTTTCGGTCTTCGGACTCGCGACCGGGATTCTCCGCAGCGGTGACTCCATTGCTGACCGCGTTGCTGATGCAGCGGAAAAGGTATGTGGCGGTGTTCAGGATGGAGATATTCTTGTGATTGCCGAGACAGCGGTGGCAACATCAGAGGGATCGATCATCGACCTGTCAACAATCACGCCATCGGCGCGATCGCAGGAGCTTGCAGAGAAGTATCAGATGGATCCCCTTATGGTCGAAGTTGTACTGCGGGAGAGCGACTCAGTTGTCGGGGGCATCCCCGGCTTTCTGTTGTGCATGAAGGCAGGCACGCTTCTTCCTAATGCCGGTGTGGATGCTTCCAATGCCCCGCCGGGTTGCGTGACCCCCCTACCAAAAAACCCGGATCTCAGTGCAATGACAATCAAAGCTGCAATTGAGCGAAGGTGCGGGGCAAAGATTGGTGTACTTATCGCGGACAGCCGGACCCACGCGATGCGATCGGGTTGCAGCGGCGTCGCCATCGGGTGCGCCGGCATTGTGTCGGTGATCGATGACCGTGGGCGAAGCGACCTCTTTGGCCGGAAACTGGAGGTCACAAAGCGGGCAGTCGCGGACAATATCGCGTCAGCAGCGGAACTGGTCATGGGAGAGGCGGACGAGGGTGTGCCCGCCGCGATCGTACGGGGACTCGGGCTCTCTATTCAAGATGTGTCCGGTATTGAGTCGATCGATGCCTCCGAGTGCCTGTTCATGGGGCTGCTGCGGAACAGTTCCGCGGACAGGTCCGTGCTTAAATAGTCCGTCGAAAAAAAATCAGCGCCACTCCAGCAATGCTGAGATGGCGCGATGCAATTATATTTTGATTGAGCATGATGATCAAGTACCTTTGTTTGAGGAAAGGGGGCATCTATGTCAGGGATGGCGGTCAAGATCCCACGGGGTACATGCAAGCTTTTTGGCGCAATTAAAGCACTCAGCTCCATGAAAAAATGCACAGTCCTTGTGCACGGGCCAAAAGGCTGTGTCTATCATATCAATTATATCATGGGCATGCGGGGCGACAACCCTTCTGAAATCTATTCGACATGCCTCGATGAAAATGATGTGATTTTCGGGGCTGAACAGAAGCTCAAAATGGCAATCGAGGATCTTGACCGGGAGCTCCACCCCGACCTTATCGCGGTCCTGTCGTGCTGCGCTTCAGATATTATCGGTGAGGATGTCCAGAGCGCAATCAGGGGTACTACAACCACCGCACCGGTCATCGGGATTGATGCAGGGGGGTTCGAAGGTGATTTCAGGACGGGCTACAGCGAGACCTTAACAAGGCTGGTAGAAGAGTTTGTTGAGAGACGAGACGAGACCGACCCGCGTTCCGTAAACCTGATCGG
>Ga0209048_10007272_pt1 | contig 10252 bp, 10 predicted proteins | sample FrelakmetCRP12CR_FD_187146 | JGI IMG/M metagenome (GOLD analysis project Ga0209048, IMG submission 187146) | Freshwater lake sediment microbial communities from the University of Notre Dame, USA, for methane emissions studies - CRP12 CR (SPAdes)... | ecosystem: Environmental > Aquatic >... | reverse complement strand
GGGCCGGGAGCCAAGAACGGAGGGCCCACCGGCACAACTCGCAGCCTGATGGCTTTGTCAGCGGCTTTGCCGGGTTATTCGGCCGCTGACCCGCCTGATCATGATCTTCAGGATGCCAGTGCCCAGGTTACCGGAGCCAGCGCTATCTTAAATGGAAGCCTTTGTGAGCCAGTATGCTGATAATCCAGCTACTTGCGCCTCCTGCAATGACAGTGAACCGAACCTGACCCGCGTGCTGAATTGCTAGAAATCGGAGGCAATTCCCTTTTTCTCCCAATCGCCATAACGTGTGGGTTCCGGGCCTTTACGTCCGCCAAGTTCCTTCGGGAGGGCACCGCCATCATGGCCGCCCTTGCGGATATTGGCCTCTTCCAAAGCGCGCTTGGCGCCCTCTTTCCGGCGGCGCTCGATGTCGGCTTCGGTCATCTGTTGCATTTCTCATCCTCACATGCACCCGCTTCCCTGAAGCGGATGGTCCGCGCAGCATGGCAAAATATCATTCGCGTTGGAGGGTGCCCCGAATCTTGCTGAAGATCAGGTCGCGAAACGGAAGTGCATGACATCGCCGTCATGCACAGCGTAATCCTTCCCCTCGAGACGCATCTTTCCGGCCTCTTTCGCTCCCGCCTCACCGCCAAGCGCCACAAAATCGCGATAAGCGATGGTTTCCGCCCGAATGAAGCCTTTCTCAAAGTCGGAATGGATAACGCCCGCGGCCCCCGGTGCCGTGGTTCCCTTGGTGATGGTCCAGGCGCGCGTCTCCTGTGGCCCAGCCGTAAAATAGGTGATCAGTCCGAGGAGGCGATAGCCGGCCGCGATCAGGCGATTTAGGCCGGCCTCTTCCAGCCCGAGCTCCTTGAGATAAAGCGCGCGTTCATCTTCGTCCAGGTGAGCAAGCTCGGCTTCGATCTTGGCCGAGATCACCACAATTTCCGATTCCGCGCCGCTGAAGCGCTCCTCAACCTGCCTTGAGTAGGCGTTGCCAGTCCCGGCGCTTGCCTCGTCCACGTTGCAAACGTAAAGCGCTGGCTTGGCGGTCAGGAGCTGCAGTTGCCGGAAGGTGCGATGCTCGCTCTCGGGGATTTCGGCGAGCGCGAGGCGTGCGGGCTGCCCCGCGGAAACGAACCTGAGCGCCACGTCGATCAAAGCCAGGGCAGCCTTCGCTTCCTTGTCCTGGCCCTTCGCCTTCTTTTCAAGCGCGGGCCTCCGCCGCTCCAGGCTGTCGAGATCGGCGAGCATGAGCTCGGTCTCGACTGTTTCGGCGTCAGCGATAGGATCGACTCGCCCCTCCACATGGGTGACATCGTCATCCTCGAAGCAGCGCAGCACATAGGCGATCGCGTCGACCTCGCGGATATTGGCAAGGAACTGGTTGCCAAGCCCCTCACCTTTCGAGGCGCCGCGCACCAGGCCGGCAATATCGACGAAGGTCAGCCGTGTTGGAATGGTCGCCTTGGACCCGGCAATCCCGGCGATTTTCTCGAGCCGGTCGTCCGGGACAGACACCTCGCCCACATTCGGCTCGATGGTGCAAAAAGGATAGTTCGCCGCTTGCGCCGCCGCGGTCTGCGTCAGCGCATTGAAAAGGGTGGATTTACCGACATTCGGCAATCCGACGATGCCACATTTGAAGCCCATAGACGTTCCGGAATTTCCTTTGCCTGCTATTTTGTTCCGCCGCGAACGCGCTTCCGGAACCACCGCATGAAGATATTGCCCCCCTCACGAGCTGCCCTCAATGGCGCAACTCCCTCGTCCAGGTGAGGCTCGAAAAGCCGCCGAGGCCCTTTGATGGCTTCGGCCTCCTTCGCACGGTCTTCCGGCGCGGTGTCGAAGAGGGGCTCGGTGGCTTGCGCACGAAACAGCTCGACCTCGTGGGCGGCCGCAGCGGCAAGGGCGCCGTCGACAACCGGCTCGTAGGTTTGCGGTACGAGCGATTGTTCGGAAATCGCTTCCTCAATATGCCGGTCGGAGACCTGTTGAGCCACCGGCGCTTCGGCGCGAGCCGCTCGCACGTCATCCGAAGCAGAATGCGCTTTGCCGTTGCGCAAGGGCGCGACCCCATTCAACTTTGCCGCCGGCGTCGAGGGCTTTCGTCCACGGGCGGCTTCACTTAAAAAAGCGGCCTCGCTTCCTTCCGCGAGCTTCGCCATCCCGCGCGCCACGCCTTCGAGTAACGGTATAAGCCAGTCGCGGTCGGATTTTGCAAAATCCTGCAAGACATAATTGGCGACCAGAGCCCGATCACCGGGATGATCGATGCCGAGGCGCACGCGCACATAGTCGTTGCCGGCATGCGCGGAAATTGATTTAAGCCCGTTATGGCCAGCGTTGCCGCCACCCTTCTTGACGCGAATGACGCCCGGCTTCAGGTCGATCTCGTCGTGAATGACGATCACGTCGGCGAGCGGCAGCTTATAGAAGCGCATGGCTTCTCCAACTGCGCGCCCGCTCTCATTCATGTAAGTGGACGGCTTTAAGAGGATACACTTCTCAAGCCCGATCTGGCCTTCTGCCGTATATCCTTGAAAGCGCTTCTTCCAGGGGCCGAAGCCATAGCCCCTCACAATCTCATCAACCGCCATGAATCCGATGTTATGGCGGTTGCCCGAGTATTTCTCACCTGGATTGCCCAATCCGACGATCAGCTTCATGATCCTCATCTCTTATTATCGATGAACGCGCCGGAGCAGGCTGCAAAATCCATGCAAGCCTATTCGCTCTTCTCCTCTTCGGCGGCGGCTTCCGTCTCCGTCTCGGGCCGCATTGCTGCCGCGCCGACGATTGTCGCGACCGTGAAATCGCGGTCGGTGATCGTCGGCGTAATCCCCGCAGGGAGAGTAACCGAGGATATGTGAAGGCTGTCGCCGATATTGAGGCCGGTCAGATCGACGGTGATCTTCTCGGGGATCGCGTCGGCGGGGCACGAGAATTCGATGGTGTGCCGAACGATGTTCAAGGCGCCGCCACGTTTCAGGCCGGGCGAGGCATCCTCGTTTATAAATTGGACCGGCACATCGACGTCGATCCGCGACGTGCTGCTGACGCGCATGAAATCGACATGGATCGGGAAATCGCGCACGGGATCGACCTGCACCTCGCGCGGGATAACGCGTTCCTTCCTGCCGTCGACGTCAAGCAGATAGACCGTCGAAAGGAAATGGCCCGTCTGATAGTGCTGCCACACATTCCTGTATTCCAGTGCGACATTCGCTGGACCCTCTTCGCCGCCGTAAACGACGCCGGGGACCATCTTTTGCGCCCTGAGCGCGCGATTGGCGAGTTTGCCAGTGCCTTCGCGCGCGGTTGCTTTGAGTTCAGTAAGCTCCGCCATGATCATCTCTGTTGTGTTAGGTGAGCGCGATTGTGCGGCGAACGGGCGCGCGGACCTTCGGCACTCGGGGGTGTCTCAAACCATCTCTATAAGGGCAAGCGAAGCGAAAGACAATAAGGTGGTTTGTCTGTCCAGTATCGCTTTGACCAGGCGCCCGTTTCCCTTAGGCCATTGGCGCGTAATTGCGGCTTCCCGGTCAACCCGCCGGCATGACCGGCTTCTCGTGCGGCAAGCCCCCGTCGTCGATATCGAAATCAGGGTCGAACACGGTCTTTCCCTGGGCGCCGAGAAACTGCGGCTGCGCCTTGATCCACTCGCTGGGCTTTTGCTGCTTGGCGTAGGCCACAAGGCGCGCCTCAAGGTCGCTGACAATTTCGGGGTGCTTATCAGCGACGTTGTTCGTTTCGCCAGGATCTTCGGCAAGATCGAAGAGCTCGGTCTTACCGGGCAACAGCGCAACCTTGACGAGCTTCCAATTCCCCTTGCGGATCGCGCCCCGGAAGGCTTCAACACTGATCAGAATATCCTCATGCGGCGACGGCTGGCCGTCCGCAAGGGTCGCCCAGGCATTTTCGCCGTCGAGCGGATGATCCGGACTCGCCTTCCCGCCCGCCAACGCGAGTACCGTCGGCATGATATCCACCATGTGCAGCGGCTCGGTCACGACACGTGGCTGAAGATGACCAGGCCAGTTCGCGAAGGCCACGACGCGGACACCGCCTTCGTGGAGGGTGCCCTTGCCGCCGCGCAAGTTTCCATTCGAGGCTGGCGGCTTCTCGCCAAGGCTGACACCGCCGCTTTCCTTGCGTTCCTCCTCCGAGCGCGCACCGGTCGCGAACAACGCGTTGGTTGCACCGCCATTATCGCTGGCGAATAGGATCAGGGTATTCTCGCGAAGGCCCTTTTTCTCAAGCGCGTCGACGATTCGGGCGACCTGCTCGTCCAAGGCGGTAATCATTCCCGCATAGATGCGCCGCTGCGCATCCGCGATCGTACCTTGTATCGTTCGGCGTAGGCGTCGGGCACCTGATAGGGGGCGTGTGGGGCTAACGAGGCAAAGTAGAGGAAGAAGGGAGTCTTTCCGTCCTGCGCTTCGATAGGTTTGACGGCTTCATCGCCTATGAGCGTGGTGTAATAGCCATCCTCTTTGAGAAAACTGCCATTGCGCTGCCAGTCGACGAGGCCGCCGCGATCCTTGGTGAAGTAATCAACCTCGCCCACGAGATTGCCGTAGAAATGATCAAAGCCGCGGTTCTGCGGCCAATACTTCTTGTCGGCATGCCCGAGATGCCACTTGCCGACAATCATCGTGCGGTATCCGGCATCCTTCAGAGCTTGCGGCAGCGTGAGTTCATCCGTGGGAAGGCCGTATTTGTGGCTGGGAAAAATCACAAGCGTCTGCAGGCCGAGGCGCATCGGGTAGCGGCCCGTCATCAGCGCCGCGCGCGAGGGCGTGCACACCTGCTGCCCGTAAAAAGACTCGAGCCTCACCCCATCCTTGGCCAGCTGGTCGATATTCGGTGTTTGGATGTCGCTGCCGCGGTAGCCGAGGTCGGCGTTACCCAGATCGTCGGCCATGATGAAGACGATGTTCGGCCTCTGTTCGGCTGCCTCAGCCGCGACGAGCGCGGCGGAATAGGCGATCACTATAAGAAAAAATTGGAGAAAACGACGCACGCTTACTCTCCCTGGTAATATTTAGGTCGCCGATAGAGTTTTTGATATTCAAGCTTCATGCGGACGAAGCCAAACGTTCGCCTTAGGCGTGCGTTTATGCGCGGCCCTTACCGAAGGTGAGATCAAGTTCAATCGAACAGGCTCGAAACGGATTCCTCGCCTGAGGTGCGCAGGATTGCCTCGCCGATGAGCCCGGCAAGCGAGATCACCTCGATATTGCTTGCCACCCGTACCGCTTCGTTCGGCAGGATCGTGTCCGTGATGACCAGGGTCTCAATTTTGGAGGCCATGATCCTGGCCACGGCACCGCCGGAAAAAACACCATGCGTAATGTAGGCGACGACCGATCGCGCGCCCTTCTCGATGAGCGCCGCCGCGGCGTTGCAAAGCGTGCCGCCGGAATCGATGATGTCGTCGATCATAATGCAATTTTGGCCGGACACGTCGCCGATCACATTCATCACCTCGGATTCGCCCGGCCGGTCACGCCGCTTATCGATAATGGCGAGAGGAGCATCGATGCGGCTCGCGAGGCCTCGCGCGCGCACCACGCCGCCAACGTCAGGCGAAACAACGGTGATGTTGCCCTCCGTGAAGCGCTTGCGGATGTCGCGCACCATGACGGGCACCGCGTAGAGATTATCGGTCGGGATGTCGAAAAAGCCCTGAATCTGGCCGGCGTGGAGATCGACCGTCAGCACCCGGTCAGCTCCCGCATGCGTGATCATGTTCGCGACGAGCTTCGCGGAAATGGGCGTGCGCGGGAGCGTTTTGCGGTCCTGGCGAGCGTAGCCAAAATATGGGATTACCGCCGTGATTCGCCGCGCGGAGGCTCTACGGAGCGCGTCGCTGATGATAAGCAGCTCCATGAGGTTGTCATTGGCGGGATAGGACGTCGATTGGATGATGAAGACGTCCTCTCCCCGAACATTTTCACGAATCTCGACGAAAATCTCCATGTCGGAGAAGCGGCGCACAAGGCATTGCGTCAACGGAGTCTTGAGATAAGCGGCGATGGCGTGAGCCAAGGGCCGATTGCTATTGCCAGCGACCAGCTTCATGAGAGGGACAGTCCATTGTCACAAAAGGTTCACACAAACGGCAGCGAGCGCGCTTCTAACAGCGCGCTCGCTATCTGTAAACCTACGAGTGTGCAAATACCACCCGCACGTTGAAGCAGGCTACGATCGTATTAGCCAGACGATCCCGTTGCAGCCTGAGCCTGGCCAGAACCTTTGCTCAGAAGCTTCGAGACCTCGGAGGCTGCAGCGCCTGCCGCCTGCTCTGCGACTTCACCCCATGCACCATCCAGGGTGCCCGCGGTGATCTTGTTGTTCTGCACGACGGTCTTTTCCATCTGCTTGCCGGATGGATCGATCACGACCCAGCGGATGGTGATTGGCTGCTGGCCGTTCGCGACAGTACCCATCTCCACCTGGCCCTGGATTTTGTAGGTGCCGGCCGCGCTGCCCGAAGCGAGCTTCACGCCCTGGCGGCCAAGCGCCTTTTTCATGGCCTCGGAAAGAGAAGTTTTGCCATCGCCGGGCGCGCCGCTCACAACAGGCACCACGGCCAAGATTTCTTGAGGAGCAGCCGCGGCCGTCTGGGCAGGATGCGCCGGCGCCGAAGTATCAACTGCGGAAGCAAGCGATGCCGTTTCCGCCGGAGCAGCCTTCGCACGCGGAGCCTTCGGTGTCGCGTTGGCCGCCGTCTTCACGGGAGCGGAAGCCGAGCTCGCAGCAGCAGCCTTTACAGGGGCGGCATCTGCTGGCTTGGCGTCAGCGACCACCGGGGCAGGAGCCGAAGCGTTCGGATTCTCTATCCAGGCGTTCACGTCCGTTGCAGACTTCATAGCAACTTTCTGAACGGCCTCTTCGTTTACGTGGTGCCAGGAGTCGCCGCCGCGCTTGGGAGAAACGATTTCCTCGCCCGTGATGGAGCGAACCTTGTTGCCCGCCTTGTCCATGACATCGATCGTGTAAGCCACTTTCGTGCCATGCTTAGCCTCTGCCTGCGCAACATAGGTCGGTTTGACGACGTAGACGGCGTCCTTGGCGTCGACGAGTGCGACACCGTTGGCCTTCATCGTTACAGCAAGCTGATCGTTCACCTTGCTGGCATATTTTTGCGGGAGCCCCTGCGCAGGCGCCAGGGCGACTGCGGGCTTGGCCTTCATGCTGGAATTGGCCGAATCGCCCTTTTGAAAGAGATCACCGCTGCAGCCGGTAAGGCCCGCAAGCAAAAGCGCCCCAGTCAAGAGCGACGCGGCACCACGAGCTGCGCTTAGCGCGGCCGGTTTGTTCTCGCGCGTCACTTTTCCACTCCTTGATTTTCATGGCTCTAGGACGGCGGTACTTGACTATACCGGCACTTATTATTCCGCCGAATCTTCTTAACGATCGAAATTTAGCGACCGCCGCAAAGGCCGTCTAGGCGCTGAGGACACACACGCGCCCCGCATTGCAAAATCCCGCTGAAATCGGGGGTTGACTGCCTAGTTATCCACATCATCGAAGAACGATTGCGGAAATTTGGCGTCCGTAATCGGGCTCTCCCCGGTGGCAGGAACGCCGATAGCTGAAAAGAATCGATTCGTTCCCATAGGTGCACACACCAACGTCGCTAATGTGCGCGATGCCGAGAGTCTTGAGCTTATCCTTAACGTATTCGGGCAAATTGAAATGACTGTGACAGGTCAGAGCCTCGGAAAAATACTTCTCGTTCCCGGCACAGCCCGCGATGAATGCTGCTTTGAACTCCGGGCCGACCTCGTAAGCGGCCTGTGAGATTGCGGGGCCGATGGCAGCCGCAATGTGGGACACATGCGCTCCGAGACTCTCCATCGCCTCGATCGCGCTCTCGATGACGCCCGCTCTCGCGCCCTTCCAGCCGGCATGAACAGCAGCGACAACACCTGCGGCGGCATCTGCCATGAGGAGCGGCACGCAATCGGCGGTGAGAACGCTTACGGCAAGATTGGGGGTGTTCGTCACAATGGCGTCGGCTTCCGGAGCGTCCGAAGCCTCCCACGGCGTATGCACAATGACGGCTTTCGCGGAGTGGCTTTGGTGCGGCCCGATCAATGCGGTGGAGGAAATTCCCAGCGTATCCGCAGCCCGGCCGCGGTTTTCTTCGACGCGCGCGCGAGCATCGCGGGAACCCCTCCCGCAATTAAGGGACGCGTAGATCCCTTCAGAAACGCCGCCCGAGCGGAGAAAGAAGCCGTGCGCGATGCCGCCGCTTTCCAGGCTCGCCGCCTTTACAGTGGCCGGGGCATTCCTGACATCGATCTCATCACTGCCGCCGAGCTTCGTTCCGTCCGCCATGTGTCTTTATCTTCTTAAGCTGAACCACTCCTCAAAATGGGGGCGGGGGCGCCGAAACGCCATTGGTCAAAACAAGAACCTTGAACAGCGCCCCCATCTGCGCCGGATCGACAAGTCGAGCGACGCGGCTTCTCATCTCATCGGCTTCGTTTTGCGAAGCGCGGCCCGAGAGCTGCGTCACCCGCGCTTCAAGTCCGAGCCGCAAAAGCCATTCGCCCAGGGGCATGGGACCGAAGGCTTCCAGCTTCGCGTCCGCCGCCGCTTGCTTCAGTTGAAGAAAGTTCACATGCGCGGTGACGTCGCTTTCGCCTGGGGCATCGAACAGGCCAGCGAAGCGATGCGCCCTGACGGCTTGCACCGTGTCGCCGAAAGAGGGCCGGAAATAGCCGTAATCTATGATCAGGGCAGCGAAGGGCGAACGCGCCGCGAAAGCGTCGATGATGCCGCCAACCGCGGGGCGACGCTCAAAGACAGCGCCATCCTCAATTTCATTCGCAGCTGCGCAGTCGAGCCCCTGCGGGGTCTTCACGACGGGCCCGACGGCGAACCGGAAAGCGCCACCCTCCAATTCGACCATGCGTTCGCGCCAACTAGCAGCGGCGTCAAAGACGAACTGCTCCACGGGCAAGCAATCGAAGAACTCGTTGGCGATAAGGATAGCCGGACCATCCGGGACGTCCTTGAGGTCGTCATGCCAGGACATACGAACCGGCGCTTCACCAAGGGCCGCCCTCTGGGCTTCCTGCAACGCCTTCGAGGTTTCGACAAGGTGGATCGTCGCGCCGGCCAGGAAGCCGGGCACGACCTTCAGAGCCCGAAGCGCGTCGGCCATCAGCGTTCCGCGCCCGGGCCCAAGCTCGACCAGCCGGACCGGCGCGGGCTCGCCCATCTGCCGCCAAACCTCGCCCGCCCATAAGCCGATGAGCTCGCCGAAAACCTGCGATATTTCCGGCGCGGTGATGAAGTCGCCGCCCTGACCGATTGCGGCTTTAGTCCGGTAATAGCCGTATTCGGGATCGTAGAGGCACGCCTCCATGTAATCGTGAACGGAAAGCGGACCACCGGCGGCAAGACGCGCGGCGAGTTTTCTGGCCAATGGCGTCGCATCGGCATCGCGAAGCGGGGAAGGCGTCATCCGGGACACATCTTGATGGCTTTCGGCAAGGGCCGGGCTTTCGCTCAGGGAACAGGAATCATACTCACAGTTCGTCTTGAAAGAAGCGAAAACGGCCCACGGTTCTCGTCCAACCGGCTTTTTGTATGCTCGTTGCGAAAGGTGGCATCTCGCTTAAACTCCGGATCAGCTTGCGATTGCGTCCGCATTGCTTGAGGCGGGATCTTAGGTAAAAGCGCCTTGCCGGGAGGTTAATGGATTTAAGCCATTGATATAAAAGTAGAAAAATAAGAGAGAGCTTGCGCCGCCGCGGCTGCGAAAGGCGCGGCTATGGTTAACAGGCGCGGCGGAAATATATTTAACGGACTTTAGCGCGTCCCACTTCTGGAAATAATTCCTCGATCGACCCGCCTTCAACCGGACTCGATCAGAGGAATAAAGTTATTCATTTTCACAGGTTTATGCGCATCCGGTCGGACGCGGGCTCTCTCGCTTCGCGCCGAATAAACGAATTTTTAGGCGTAAATTCAGGCCGGAAATAAATCCGGCGCGCCGAAATTAACCATCTCGGGTTAACGCATAATCTGTGCGGTAACGAGCGGTTTACCATGATGGGCGCCTTACCCGGCCTTACGCCGAGGGCTACCGGTTGAACGCGCGCTTAGTCTCCGCCCAAAGCGTGTTTCGATTAGCTGGAACCGATGTCATGGCCGGGCTTGACCCACGGCTGTCCGGTTTAATTTTCTGGCATTGGTGCATGGCATTGATTCTACTCCGGTCTGGACGTTTCGCGACGATCTG
>Ga0209048_10007271_pt1 | contig 10253 bp, 7 predicted proteins | sample FrelakmetCRP12CR_FD_187146 | JGI IMG/M metagenome (GOLD analysis project Ga0209048, IMG submission 187146) | Freshwater lake sediment microbial communities from the University of Notre Dame, USA, for methane emissions studies - CRP12 CR (SPAdes)... | ecosystem: Environmental > Aquatic >... | reverse complement strand
GAGGCCGGGTTCGGCACCGTGAAGTACGGCGACCCCACCAGCATGGAGACGATCCAGGGACCCCAGATCAGCGCCCGCCAACGCGACCGGGTCCTCGGCTACATCGCCAAGGGCGTCGAGGAGGGGGCCCGCCTGGTGCTGGGAGGGGGCCGCCCCGCCCACCTCCCGCGGGGCTACTTCGTGGAACCGACCCTGTTCGCCGACGTGGACAACACGATGACCATCGCCCGGGAGGAGATCTTCGGCCCGGTCCTCATCGTCATCCCCTTCGACGACGACGATGACGCCGTGCGCATCGCCAACGACAACCAGTACGGGCTGTCGGGCGGCGTGACGTCGGCATCGGAGGAGCGGGCGCTCGCCGTCGCCCGCCGGATCCGCTCCGGCACCGTCAGCGTGAACGGCGGCGTCTACTACGGCGCCGATGCCCCCTTCGGCGGCTACAAGGCGAGCGGCATCGGCCGCCAGAACGGGATCGAGGGCTTCCTGCAGTATCTCGAGACCAAGACCCTCGCCGGCCCCGCCTGATCACCGCCGGCGCGGTTCGTCACTCCCCGTCCCGGGAACGGTCAGGTCGCGGGGCGGAGGCCGTCCACGACCCGGCGGTAGTCGTCGGTGTCGTGCGCCTGGCCCTCGGCGGCGAGGCCGAGGGCCAGCGCGTTGACGGCCGCCTGACGGAGGTGCTGGTTGAGCACCGACTTGGTCTCCTGGACGGCGAAGGGGGGCTGACCGGCCAGGCGGTGCGCGTAGGCGACGGCCTCGGGGAGGAGCCGGTCGGCGGGGACGACGAAGTTGGCCATGCCCAGGGCGACCGCGTCGGTGGCCGGGATGCGGTCCCCCGTGAACAGGTAGTGCTTGGCCACGTGCAGGCTCGTCAGCGACGGCCAGGTCACGGCCGCGCCGTCTCCGGCGACGAGCGCCACCGAGACGTGCGGATCGGCGAGGAAGGCGTCGGCGGCGATGAACACGACGTCGCACAGCGTCGTGACCGTGCAGCCGAGCCCGACGGCGGGGCCGTTGACCGCAGCCACCACCGGGACCCGTACGCCGAGCATGGCGTCGACGAGGCGGCGGGCCTCGCGCAGCTCCCGGCGCCGGAAGTCGGGGTCGTCGCGGCGGCGCTCGAAGTCGGCGTAGCGGCCGCCGCTGCTGAACGCCCGGCCGGCACCCGTCACGACGACCGCCCGGCAGCCGTCGTCGTCGTCGAGGGCGTCCCAGACCCGCGCGAACGCGACGTGCAGCTCCGGGGAGAAGGCGTTCAGCTCACCGGGACGGTTGAGGGTCACGACCCGGACCGGCCCGTCCGATTCCACCAGCACCGGCCGGTCGTCGGTCACGGATTCCACGTTGACTCCTCGCCAGAGCCCGGCCCGGCCGGGCCCCGGCGCGTCAGGCGATGGGCAGGGGGGCGGCGGGCTCGGTCTTGAGCGAGGGAAGCACCGGTGGGGCGCTCCGCCAGTCGGGGATGCCGTCCTGGGGCTCGGCCACGGGGTACTTGCTCTCGTGGATCTCCGCCCAGTGAGAGTGGTTCAGCTCGTGCAGGGTGAAGCAGGCGTTGAGGGCGTTGTAGAAGCCCATGTTGTCCTGGGTCTGGTTGACCGACTCCTTGATGAGCAGTGCCGTCATCGTCGGGGTCTGGGCGATCCGGCGGGCGAACTCGAGGGTCTTGTCCTCCAGCTCGGCGCGGGGGAACACCTTCGAGACCATGCCGAGCCGGTAGGCCTCGTCGACATCGAGGGAATCCCCGGTGAGCATCAGCTCCTTGGTCCTCCGGGGACCGAGCTCCCAGGGGTGGGCGAAGTACTCGACACCGCACATCCCGAGGCGGCTCCCGACCACATCGGCGAAGAGGGTGTCGTCGGCGGCGACGATCAGGTCGCAGGCCCACATCAGCATGAGGCCGGCCGCGAACACCGTGCCCTGGACCTGCGCGACCGTGATCTTGCGCAGGTTCCGCCAGCGACGCGTGTTGTTGAAGTAGTAGTGCCACTCCTGGAGCATCCGGCTCTCCGCGCCCTTGCGGGTTCCCCCGTTGATGTCCACCGAGGGGTGGCGCTCGGGTCCGGTCCCGGCCTCCAGGCGGGCCTCCTTCGAGCCCATGTCGTGCCCGGAGGAGAACAGGGGACCGACGCCGCCCAGGATCACGACCCGCACCGCGTCGTCGGCCTCGGCGCGCAGCAGGGCATCGTCGAGCTCGACGAGCAGCCCCCGGTTCTGGGCGTTGCGGGTGCCGGGGCGGTTGAGCAGGACCCGGGCGATGGTCCCATCGTCGAAGGTCTCATAGGTCACGTACTTGTAGTCAGCCATGCCGGCCCCCCGATCGGTGCGCTGGACCGCCGACCATCACGTCTCTGGGCCCCCAGCGTGGGCGACGAGATCATACCGGCGACGGTGTCCTGCCAGGCTGCGCCCGAGCCGGCCCCGACGGGACCGTCCCCCTCCCCGGACCATCGAGCGCCGACTGCCGTCGGTGCGGCCCGGTCCGACCGGTCGGACCGGTCGGACGCCTACGCTTCCCCGGTCGTGACCGCGGTCGACGCAGGGGGCGACCTGGCGACACGGATCGCCCGTGCGGCACTCGCCGCCCCGGCATGGGAGCGCTGGGCCGAGTGCGGGGCGATGGCCCTGACCGGCGACGCCGCGGGGCCGCCCCTGGCTCCCGCGGCCCCGATCGCCTCGGTGGTCGAGGCGGCGGCGATCGTGGCCGGCGACGTCGCCGCCCCGGCCGCGGCGCTGATCGGCGAGCGTGCCGCCACCCTCGGCCTGGCGCGGCGGGGCAGGATCTCGTGCGGCGGCACCACCCGGCTCCTGCCCGCCGACGACGGCTGGCTCGCAGTCGGATTGCCGCGGCCCGCCGACGTCGCGTCGCTCAGTGCGTGGCTCGGCATCGACGGGCCCGAAGGGGACCCCTGGCCGGTGGTGGCCGCGGCGCTGGCCCGGATGCCGGTGGCCGAGGCCGCCGCCCGGGCCGCGCTGCTCGAGATCCCGGTCGGCGTCCCCGGCGAGGAGCCCGCCGCGCCGACCCCGTGGAGCGTCGAGCCCGGACCGCCGGGACCCGCGGTCGCGGCGCCGCTCGTCGTCGATCTGTCGGCCCTGTGGGCCGGTCCCCTGTGCGCCGACCTGCTGCGGCATGCCAGTGCCCACGTCGTCAAGGTCGAAGACCCCGCCCGTCCGGACATGACCCGGCACACCGACCCCTCGCTGTTCGACCTGCTCAACGGTGGCAAGCGCAGCGTCGCGCTCGACCTCCGATCACGGGACGGACGCCGTGACCTGCTCCGGCTGCTGCGTGTCGCCGACGCCGTGGTGTCGTCGAGCCGGCCCCGGGCGTTCGAGCAGCTCGGGATCGACGTGGGTCGCGTGCTCGTCGAGACCCCGACCGTGTGGATCGCCATCACCGCTCACGGATGGTCGGGCCCCCGCAGCAATCGGGTCGGTCTGGGCGACGACGCCGCGGTTGCGGGTGGGCTGGTGATGCGAGGCGACGCAGCGACCGGGCCGCGCTTCGTCGCGGATGCGGTCGCCGACCCCCTCACGGGCGTGCTGGCCGCAGCCGCGGGAGCGGCCCTCTTGGGGGCCGGTGGGTCGTGGTTCGTCGATGCGCCGCTCGCCCGCGCCGCGGCGTGGACGGCGGGGCTCGGCTCCCATCTCGCCGACCGGGCCGCGACGTGGGGAGCAGGGGGATGGGAGCTGGACGGCGCGCCGGTGCGCCCGCCACGGTCGCGCACACCCGCCGGCGCGGCGCCACCGCTCGGGCACGACACCGACGCCGTGCTCGCCGAGGCGGCGCGGCGTGCGTGAGCGGCCGGTGCTCCTGCGCAGGGCGGCGCTCGCCCCGCGCCGCCTTGCCGACGTCCGCCTGGCCGGCGGGCGGGTGACCGCCGTCACCGGACGGCTCGAGGCCGAGCCCGGAGCCGAGGAGATCGACCTCGACGGTCGCGTCGCCCTTCCCGGGCTGTCCGACCACCACATCCACCTGCTGGCGCTCGGCGCCGCGCTGGGCTCGGTGGACGTGTCCGGCGTACGGACGCTGGACGACCTCGTCGGTCGGCTGCGCACGGCGTCCCCGCCGCGCGAGGGCGGATGGGTGCGGGCGGTCGGGCTCGACACCGACCTCGCTCCCCTCGTGGATCGGTGGGTCCTCGACCGGTCCTGCACCGATCCCCTCCGGGTGCAGGACCGGACGGGGAGCTGGTGGATCCTCAACAGCGCGGCGGTGCGGATCGTGCTCCCCGGGGGCGGCCCGTGGCCGCCCGGCGTGCTGCTCGACCCGGTCGGGCGCCCGACCGGACGACTCGTACGACTCGACGGGTGGCTGCGCGATCGCACCGGCGACCGTCTCGATCCGGCCGGGGCGTTGGCGGCAGCCGGCTCGCAGCTCGCCCGGCGCGGGATCACCGCCGTGACCGACGCGTCAGCGGGCAACGGCGTGACCCAGGTGGGTGTGCTGGCGTCCGCCGTCAGATCGGGCGTCCTCCCCCAGCGGGTGACCGTCATGACCGGGGACCCCGAGGTCGCCGTCCCCGAGCCCCTCGAGACCGGGCCGGTGAAGATCCTCCTCGACGACGCCGCGCTCCCGGACCTCGACGGGCTGGCCGAGCGGGTCCGGGCCGCCCACGCCCGGGGGCGTCCCGTCGCCGTTCACTGCGTCACCGCCGTGCAACTCGCCCTGACCCTGGCCGCCCTGCAGGACGCCGGGAGCCGACCGGGGGACCGGATCGAGCACGCCGCGATCGTCACCGACGACCTCCTGGCTCCGCTCGCCCGCAGCCGGGCCGTCGTCGTGACCCAACCCGGGTTCGTGTTCGCCCGGGGGGACCGGTACCTGGACCAGGTGGAGGGGGCCGAGCGCGACGCGCTGTACCGCCTGGCCGGGCTCCGGCGCGCCGGCGTCGGGGTGGCGGGGAGCAGCGACGCCCCGTTCGGGCCGGCCGACCCCTGGGTCGGCATCCGGGCGGCGGTGGACCGGCGGACACGGGGCGGTGACACGGTCGGCCCGGACGAGGCGATGACCATCGAGGCCGCGGTGGGGATGTGGACGGGTGGGTCGGCGACCCCGGCTGTCCCGCGCCGGATCTCGACGGGGATGGCGGCCGACCTCTGCATCCTCGACGCGACGTGGAGCGAGCTGACGACCGCCGAACCGCTCCCGGTCTCGGCCACGCTGATCGGCGGCATCCCGGTGACGCGCTAACCGGCGACCTCGTCGACCAGGTGCCACGCCCGGGCGGTCTCGGCGTCGATGCGGGCGCCCGTGATCATCAGCCACGCGGCCCGCGGGCTCCCGACCCGGCGGGGGATGCTGACCGTCCCCCCGGCGCCGGGGACGAGTCCCATCCCGGTCTCGGGCAACGCGAAGAACGCGTCAGGGGTGGCCACGACCCGTCCAGCGAAGGCGGCGAGCTCGGCGCCGGCGCCGACACACGCACCGTGGGCGCGCACCACGACCCGGTCGCCGACGAGGGACATCCACCGGCCGGGATGACGGGTCAGCCGCACGACGTGGGCGACGGCGGGCTCACCGACCGTCCCGAACTCCTCCAGGTCACCCCCGCTGCAGAACGACGGGCCGGACCCGGCCAGCTCAACAAGGTCGATGTCGGGGTCCAGCGCAGCCAGGGCCAGCGCATCGACGAGCGCGTCGCGCATGGCCGTGTCGACGGCGTTGTGCCGTGCGGGCCGGTTGAGGACGATCCGCAGACGGCGGTCGTCCCGTCGGACCAGCACCGGGGGCTCGGACTGCACCGGCTGCGGCCCGGGCGGTCGAGCCGCCCGCCACCCGCGAAAGGGAGCACTGGCGAGGAGGGCGGCGTAGACGGAGGACTCGGCGGCCAGACCGGCCCACACGTCAGCACCGTCCGAGGCCCGCAGCAGGGCCGCCGCCGAGAGCGACACCAGCGGCTGGCGTTCGACGGCGCCGACGACCGCGGCCAACGGCGCCCGCACCCACGGCGCCGGCGCGTCCGCGACCTCGGTCAGGTAGATGTCGAAGCCCGCCGGGGTCCACCCGGGGTCGCCGACGTACACGGTCACGGTGGGGACACCCCGGAGCCAGGAGCCGAGCTCGGGGCCGACCGCGCCCCCGTGGACCACCAACGGGGCCGGATCGAACAGCACCGAGAGCCGCTCGGGGATGGGATCGGTCACGGCGAGCCCGGCGAGGTCCGCTCCGTCGAGCTCCATGGGCCGACGGTAGCCCGGCGGCAGGAGCCGCCGACCGGTGTCAGGCCGGGCCGGGCCCGGGCTCAGGCCCCGCCGCGCAGCTCCGACTTGAGCTGGCGGCGCAGCAGCTTGCCGTTGTCGTTGTAGGGCAGGGCGTCGCGCACCTCGATGCGGGCCGGCGTCTTCGCCGAGCGCAGGCGGTCCCGGACGAACTCCTGGAGGCTCCCGACGTCGAGACGGGCACCGGCCACGGGCACGACCACGGCGGCGACGGCCTCGCCCCAGTCGACGTCGGGGACGCCGATGACCGCGGCGTCGGCGACCAGGGGATGGGCGAGCAGGACGTCCTCGATCTCGCCCGGGCTGATGTTCTCCCCGCCCCGCACGATGACGTCGTCGAGGCGGCCCTCGACGTAGAGGTACCCGGCGTCGTCGATCCAGCCGCCGTCCATGGTCGGGAACCAGCCCTCGGCGGTGCGCGTCGAGCCCACCCCGAGGTACTCACCCGAGACCTGCTCGCCGCGCACCCAGATCTCCCCGGGGACACCGGGTCCCAGGGCCTGGCCGTGGGCATCGCGGATCTCCACCTCGACCGTGGGGAGGGGGCGGCCGACCGAGCCCAGCCGGCCCCGGACGGCGGGGTCCGCCGACACGATCGCCTCCCGGTGGTCGTCGGGACCGAGCACGGCGATCGTCGAGCTGGTCTCGGTCAGGCCGTAGGCGTTGACGAAGTCGACACGGGGGAGGCGCACAACGGCCGCCTCGATGACCGGCAGGGGCATCCGGCCCCCGCCGTAGGAGAGGTGGCCGAGCGAGGCGAGCGTGACGTCCGGGCGGCGCTCGAGCACCTCGAGGATCCGGGCGAGCATGGTGGGCACGACCATGGCGTGCGTCACCGCCTCGGCCTCGGCCACCGACACCCACGCCTCGGCGTCGAAAGTCTCGAGCTGGACGACGCGGCGCCCCGCGTAGGTGGCGCTGAGGGTTCCGGCGATCCCGGCGATGTGATACGGCGGGACGCTCACGAGCACCGCCTCGTCCTCCCCGGCGCCCATGAACTCGACCGTGCCCAGGATGTAGGAGACGAGGTTGTCGTGGCGCAGCAACGCCACCTTGGGCTGGCCGGAGGTGCCGCTGGTGAACAGCTCCACCGCGGGCGCGTCGGTCTCGGCGGCTGGAGCCTCCGTCGGGGACGTGGCGGCGATGGCCGCCAGGAACTCGGAGCGGGTCACCACCTCCACCCCGGCGACCCCTGCCAGGCGGGCCTGCACCGCCACCTCGACCACCACGACGGCCGGGGCGAGCCGTTCGGCGGCGCGCCGGACCTGGTCGTCGCTCCAGCGGTAGTTGATCGGCGCGAACGGCAGGCCGGCGATCGCCGCGCCGAACAGCGCGATCGGGACCGCCTCGGAGTTGGCGTCCACCAGGCCGACCGTGGCCGCCGGGCGCCCGCCGAACCACGCCGCCGCCCGCCGGGCGCAGTCGAGCAGCGCAGGGTAGGACAGGTCGCCCAGGGCGATCCGCTCCCCGCCGCCCTCGGCGGCCATCTCGAGCAGCATCGCGATGTTCACGCGCGCCCCCTCTCTCCGGCGACCAGCGTCAATCTGAAGACGGGAGCGCCTTGGCCTGCTTCACCCCGAGGGCGGTGCCGTTGACGCCGAGCGAGCCCTTCCCGGCCTTGGTGCACAACAGCTCGATCCCCACCTCGTCGTCGGCGTAGCGCTTCCCCAGCTGGGTGCCGCCGGCGGCCGAGGAATCGGGGTCACCACCGGGCGCCTCCGCGTCGAGCGGGAGCATCGGCGCGCCGCCGCAGGTCAGCTCCACGCCGTTCTTCGGCGCTCGGACCACGATCACCTGCGTCTCGCACACCCCGCTCTTGAGCCGGGTCCCGGCCTTCAACTCCACGTCTGTTCCCTCCTGCGGCTCCCATGGAAGAGGACCATGCTTCCACGCGGCAGTTGGCTGGGCGACCGCAGGACCCTCCAGGCCACGGCCCACCCTCCCAGGCCAGGCGGCCTCGGCGACCACCAGCGTCCGGGGCTCGGCCGTGGATCCCCGGGGCACGGTCCCCCGCTCGTCAGGCGCCCGAGTTCGTCAGCTCCACGGCCACGAGGTTCCATGAGTCGCTGGTGGGGCCGACATCGCTCACCTTGACCACCGAACCGACGGGACCCGTCGGCGTGTTGGTGTATTGGCTCCAGTACGTGTCACCAACACCCGTGTTGACCCATTGATCCAGGCTCACCCAGCCACTCGGCAAGGTCCGAGAAGTGGCGGTGTCCCAGTCGCTCCCAACGGCGAAGACCAACGAGGTGTGGCCCGTCGTGGTGAGATTGAGCGATGGTGCACCGCTCGCTCCCGACGCGGCTGCGGACGCACCCACTCCACCGACGCCCTCCATGGCGATGACCGTCAGATCCTGGCTGTAGCCGGAGGAGGCCTCCGACGACGTGACGGTCGCGCTGCTCAGCACGCTCGGTGCAGTCGCCGCCCAGATCTCGGCGTCCCCCAGCTGGGCGTTGGCCTGCTTCACACGGGTCCAGGTCAACCCGGCGCCGCTGACCGTCACCGCCTGGGTCCCTGCGGTTCCCGGCCCGTCGGCCGAGACGAACGCGATCAGCGTCTCGCCTGCCATGGCCGTGTGGAACGCGGGTGTCGTGACGGTGCCGGTTCCATGCACGCTCGACTGCGCCTGCAGGACGAAGCAGGTCATCGGCGGCGCCGGGTTCTGCACGATGACCGCGACGGGACTGGCCGTTCCGGGATTGGCGCTCGTATCGAGGGCCGTGGCCGACAACGTATGCGTCCCCGTCGTGGCCGTCGTGGTGTCCCAAGTGACCGCGTACGGCGGTGCGGTGATCGCACCACCCAAGGGCTTGCCATCGAGGAGGAACTGGACCGACGCGACCGCGACGTTGTCCGTCGCATTCGCGACCACGGGAACGGTGCCGGACACGGTCTGGTTGACGGTCGGATTCGTGATGCTGACCGTCGGCGGCGTGGTGTCAGGCGGTGGCGGGTTGTTGTTCGGAACCACCGTGATGGTCTCGACGGGAGCGGAGGCCACGTTCCCGTTCGAGTCGGTGACACTGGCGCTCAAGGCGTGATTGCCGAGCGCCGTGCTGCCCACGGTCCAGACGGAGGAATACGGTGCGGAGGTGACCGGGCTTCCCAACGGCAGTCCGTCCAGCAGGAACTGCACCGAGGTGACGGTTGCCGGCGCAGTCGTGGACGCCGTCGCCTGCAAGGTGACCGTGCCGGACACCGATGCGCCGTTGACCGGGCTCGTCACGGTCACCGACGGGGGTGTCGTGCCCGGGTTGGTCTGCGACAGGACGGTCACGCTGCTGCCGTTGATCTGGAGCGTCGTGTCGGTGACGTCGTTCGTCGTGTTGCCCTCCGTCAGGACATGGTTCGGATCGACCGTGGCATGCAGGATGTAGGTTCCGTCGGGTACACCGCTCAGGCTGATCGGCTGGCCGGCATCAGTCTGGTCGTACTGATCGCCCCACCCCACTGACCAGCCCAGAGGAAGGTTCGGATTGGTGCAGTTCGACGCCGGGATATACGTGGAGTTCGGTGTGTTCGGGACCCCGCCGACATAGGCGTCGGCCGTGATGCAGTAGTCCGTCTTCGGGCTTGTCGCCACCACGGCACCGGGTGATCCGTCGGCGTTCACGGTGTTCAACGTGAATCTGGTGAGCGGGAACTGGTAGTCGGACGGTGGGTGGTAGATGCCCACGGCCGCTACCGCCACGCTGTGGTCGTAGGTCCAGACCCCTGGGCTCGGGCTGCGGTAGATCGCCTGCACGAAGCTTGCCGTTCCGGTCGTGGAGTTGTACGTGGGGTCGAGTTCGAACGGCCCTGCACCCGCATCCCACGTGATGTGGGTGAACTGGAGCTGGCGTTGCCCGTTTGCGGTGCCGATCGAGATGTTGTTCGTCGGCACCTTTATCTGCATGTCCGGCAGGGTGACGCTGCCGAGGGGCGACGTCGTGAACGTGCTGTCGCCCGAGGTCGCGGTCGCGCCGGTGCTGCCCGTCGACTTCACGGCGTAGTGATACGTGATGCCGGGCGAGAGCCCGTTGACC
>Ga0209048_10007270_pt1 | contig 10254 bp, 8 predicted proteins | sample FrelakmetCRP12CR_FD_187146 | JGI IMG/M metagenome (GOLD analysis project Ga0209048, IMG submission 187146) | Freshwater lake sediment microbial communities from the University of Notre Dame, USA, for methane emissions studies - CRP12 CR (SPAdes)... | ecosystem: Environmental > Aquatic >... | reverse complement strand
GGTTTCGATGCCTTCGCGGACAGCCTGGATGGTCTGGCTTATTTCCCAGGGCATCGAGCCTCCGTTCGTATCGCATAACACCACAGTCTCAGCGCCGCCGCTCGCCGCGGCACGGATGGTCTCTAACGCATAGGCAGAGTCGGCTTTATAACCGTCAAAAAAATGTTCGGCGTCGTAGATTACTCGCTTGCCGCGCTGTCGCAGGAAAGCTACGCTATCCTCGATCAGGCGCAGGTTTTCATCCAGCGTGGTTTTGAGCACATCGGTGACGTGCATGGTCCAGGATTTTCCCACCAGCGTGCAAACCGATGTGCCGGCGTCCAGTAGGGCTTTTAAGTTGGCGTCTTCGTCCGGGCGGCTGCCCGCCCGGCGGGTAGAGCCGAAAGCAGTAATGGTGGTGTTTTGCCAGAGTTCTTTCTGGGCGCGCTGGAAGAATTCAGCATCTTTAGGGTTTGAGCCTGGCCAGCCGCCCTCGATAAACATCACCCCTAATGTGTCCAGCTTATGCGCGATGCGCAGCTTGTCGTCAACCGAGAGGGAGAGCTCTTTACGCTGTGTTCCGTCGCGCAGTGTTGTGTCATAGATTTGAATCATTGTTGGCTTTCATATGCTGCAATCCGATCCTTGAACGATAAGATGTATCCCAGTTCATCCACACCTTTTAACAGGCAGGCCTTCGAGAACCCATCGATGGGGAATGAGAAAACCGTCCCACCGGGTAAGGTAACCGTCTGGTCAGCCAGGTCGATGGTAATTTGAGCATCTGGGTCTTTTTCCAATGCTTCCGATAGGCTGCGGTGCGCAGGTTCTTCCAGCTCGACCGGCAGCAGGCCGTTTTTTAAGGCATTGTTGCGGAAAATATCGGCGAATGAATGGGCGATTACCGCCCGAAAGCCGAAACCTGTGAGCGCCCAGGGGGCGTGCTCTCGAGAAGAGCCGCAGCCAAAGTTCCGTCCAACGAATAAGACCTGCGCTTGCTGAGATTTGGAGGCATTAAGGACAAAACCGGGTTTTGGGTAGCCGTCCGGGTTGTAGCGCCAATCGGCAAACAAATTCGCGCCAAGTCCGGCTTTGTCGGTTACTTTTAGATAACGGGCGGGAATAATCTGGTCGGTATCGATATTATCGATTGGTAAATGTATAATCCGAGAGGTAAGGGTAGTGAACTGGGCCATGGTTTTACTCCAGTGTGCGGACATCGCTGATCCTGCCGGATAAGGCAGAGGCGGCGGCAGTCAGCGGGCTGGCCAGGAAAGTTCTTCCACCTTTTCCCTGCCGGCCTTCGAAGTTGCGGTTGCTGGTGCTGACCGCGTACTGGCCGGGTTCTAGTTGGTCGCCATTCATAGCGATGCACATGCTGCAGCCCGGTTCGCGCCACTCTGCTCCCGCTTCGGTGAAAATGCGGTCCAATCCTTCAGCCTGGGCCTGGCGTTTTACCTGCTGTGAGCCCGGCACTACCAGGACGCGCACGCCGGAGGCCACCTTGCGGTCTTTAAAAACTGCAGCCGCCTGGCGTAAGTCGCTGATCCGCCCGTTTGTACAGCTGCCGATGAAGACTACGTCGATCGGGTGTCCCAACATCGCCTCGCCGGGATGCAGGTCCATATAAGCGAGCGCCTTTTCCAGGGCGGCGCGTTCCGCCGCGTCGGAAAGGGTCATCGGGTCAGGAATGCGGCTTGTGACGTGCAGACCCATCCCTGGATTGGTGCCATAAGTAATCATCGGTTCGAGCCTGGAAACATCCAGTACGATTGTCTTATCGTAGACTGCACCATCGTCGCTCGGAAGCTCCTGCCAGCGGGCGACCGCTTGTTCCCAACCGGCCCCGGAGCGCCCCAGCGGAGTCTGGGCGAGGAATTCGAAGGTCACATCGTCCGGGGCGATCATCCCGGCCCGCGCGCCGCCCTCAATCGACATGTTGCAGACGGTCATGCGCTCTTCCATGCTGAGCGCCTGGATGGCCGGCCCGCTGTATTCGAAAACGTAGCCCTGCCCGCCGCTCACCCCATTTTGAGCGATCAAGGCCAGGATCACATCTTTAGCGGTCACATCAAAGGGGAGCTTTCCTTCGACGCGCACCTGGCAGGTCTTCGGCTTCTGCTGTAGAAGGCATTGGGTTGCCAGGACGTGCTCAACTTCGCTGGTGCCAATGCCGAAAGCCAGGGCGCCGAATGCGCCATGAGTGGCGGTATGGCTGTCGCCGCACACGATGGTCATGCCGGGTTGGGTCAGACCCTGCTCAGGCCCGATAATGTGGACGATTCCCTGGTTGGGGTTGTCCAATCCGAACAGCGGAATTCCAAACTCCCGGCAGTTTTCCTCCATCATGTGGATTTGTTTGCGAGACATCTCGTCGGCGTACGCCAGTCGACCTTCCACCGGGTCTCCTTCCGCCAAACGAGTTGGTACGCCATGATCGATTGTCGCCACGGTCCGGTCTGGCCTGCGCACTTTCAGCCCCCGTCTCCGCAGACCGGTGAAAGCCTGTGGCGAGGTAACCTCGTGAACCAGATGCAGGTCAATATACAAGACCGCGGGACTGCCGGGCTCTTGCGCCACAACATGGCAGGACCAGATTTTTTCGAAGAGTGTTTTCGGTTGAGCCATTTCTTGATGAGATCCCAATCTTTGAAAATGAAAGTTATTAGACGAAATCCGCCACGCGAAGGTGGATTTCCAGCTTGAAGGCAAGGGGCTGGCTGGAGAAAAGAGAGTACTAGGCACTCAGAAGGCAGCAGCCTTGCCGTTCGCAGGTTTTCTAATGGCGATTCTTCAGCAGGGGAATTTCACTTGCCTGGAAAATGCAACCATTAATTAGCGTGTAAAGAAAGTGCGCAGCCAATTCTTGATACCGAACCCTTGTTCTTCTGTGAAAACGGCTGATGTTTCTGCCGGGGCGTGTGGGAGCTCAGTAAGATCCCAACCGGTAGGGATGGTGCGCGGCTCTGGAAATGGGTCCCAATTTGATAGTTTATCTTGGGATGGTTCGGCGGGGTTTTTCATATATTCCTCCATTGCACGTACTAGTATCCTTTGGCGAAATTATCTTGTGGACATTTCAACCGAAGCCAGCGGAGTAGCTTCCGCACGGCCGGTTGCCACAAGCATCTTATTCAAGGCGGCCAGGTAGGCTTTAGCGCTGGCGACAATTATGTCGGTATCGGCGCCGTAGCCGCCAAAAGAGCGCGGCTGCTCGATGCCGGATTGAGCGCTCATCGTACGTTTTCCATCTTCGCCTTCGATGCGTACGGTCACTTCGCCAATGGCGTCGATGCCTTCGGTCACTGCGTGGACCACAAACTCCAGCAAGTTATTCGGAGACTGGACGATCGCATCGATGGCTTTGTATACGGCGTCTACCGGGCCAGAACCCAGTGCTGCCTGTACGTAGAGTTTTTGGTCAGGCCCGCGCAGCCGGACGGTGGCGGTTGGCATGCCAATCGTCCCGCAGGCTACCTGAAGGCCATCGAGGGTGAAAAACTCTTTGGGCTGGTACAGCTCATCGGAGACCAGGGCTTCCAGGTCGGAATCGGTGATGCCTTTCTTGCGGTCGGCGAGGGCTTTGAAGCGTTGGAATAATTTATCCAGCTCGGCTTCATCCAGCATATACCCCAGGTCAGCCATGCGCTGTTTCAAGGCGTGCCGCCCGGAGTGCTTGCCCATCACCAGGCGAGTCTGCTTCACGCCTACCATTTCAGGCAGCATGATCTCGTATGTCTGCTGGTTCTTGAGCATGCCGTCTTGGTGGATGCCGGCTTCATGGGCAAAGGCATTGGCGCCAACAATCGCCTTGTTAGGCTGGACGGACATACCGGTGTAGTTGCTGACCAGCTTACTGGCGTGAGCGATCTGGGTTGTGTCGATGCCGGTAGTGCAGTGATAAACCGGCTGGCGTGTATATAGCGCCATGACGACTTCTTCCAGGGCAGTATTACCGGCGCGCTCGCCGATGCCATTGATGGTGACTTCGGCCTGGCGCGCGCCTGCCTGGATGCCGGCCAGGGCGTTGGCGGTTGCCAGTCCAAGGTCGTTATGGCAGTGTACGGAGACGATGCACGAATCGATGCCGGGGACATTCTGGATAATGCCACTGATCAAAGCGCCGAACTCAGCCGGCATGGTGTAGCCGACAGTATCGGGGATATTCAAGGTAGTAGCGCCGGCTTGTATCGCCTCAGCCAGCACCTGGTAGAGGAATTCTGGTTCGCTCCGTCCGGCGTCTTCCGGGCTGAACTCCACATCTGCGCAGAAACTGCGTGCGTAAGCTACCATCTCGCGAGTGCGCTCCAGTACCTGCTGAGGGGTCATCTTGAGCTTGTACTTCATGTGGATCTCGGAGGTAGCCAGGAAGGTATGGATGCGAGGATGGGCAGCCAGGTTCACTCCTTCCCAGGCCTTTTCTATATCGCCCCGTGAGGCGCGCGCCAGGCCGCAAATGACCGGCGGGCGTGAGCCGTCGCTTGGATTGCCTACTTCGAGAGCAATACGTCGAACTGCTTCTAGATCATCGGGCGAGGCGGCCGGGAAACCGGCTTCGATAATGTCTACTCCGAGGCGGGCCAGTGTGCGTGCAACCTCCAGCTTTTCAGCAGAGGTCATGGTAGCCCCCGGAGATTGCTCGCCGTCGCGTAGCGTGGTATCAAAAATTCGTATGTAGTTATCCATTGATGACTTTTCCTTTCCCGATGGATTCCGGCCAGTCGTTCAGGCTTTTTTCGTCCAATTTTCCGGGCGCAGCGAGCGGACTACTTTACCGGTCTGCCACATTTCTGATTCGCGCAGCTCTTTGAGCTCCTTTTCCAGCTTGTCTTTGTAATCGGGAGCGCTGTTGGCAGCCAGAACGATGCGAGTCTCTTCGCCAGATAAAACGGAGTCGTAAAGCTCATCGTAAACAGGACCAACCGCGTCGCGGAAACGGCCCTTCCAATCCAGGGCGCCGCGCTGGGCTGTAGTGGAGCAGTTGGAGTACATCCAATCCATGCCGTCTTGGCCGACCAGGCGGATCAGGCTTTGTGTCAGCTCTTCTACAGTCTCATTGAATGCTTCGCTGGGAGAATGCCCGCGCTCGCGCAGCAGGTTGTATTGCGCTTCCATAACCCCGGCCAAAGCGCCCATCAAAATGCCGCGCTCGCCGGTCAGGTCGCTGTAAACTTCGTGCTGGAAGGTGGTTTGGAACAGGTATCCCGAGCCAATCGCAATGCCGATTGCCAGCGCGCGCTCCAGAGCCCGGCCGGTAGCATCCTGGAAAACTGCATAGCTGCTGTTGATGCCGCCGCCCTGCAAGAAATTGGCCCGAACGCTGGTACCTGAGCCTTTCGGCGCGACCAGGATTACATCGACGTCCGCCGGGGGCACGACCCCGGTTTGATCGTGATAGACGATCGAAAAACCATGCGAGAAGTAAAGCGCCCCGCCTTTTTTTAAGGTCGGGCAGATCTTCGGCCACATCATCCGCTGTCCGGCGTCTGAGATCAAGTACTGGACGATCGTAGCGCGTTTGGCGGCTTCTTCCAAAGAGAAGAGGGTCATTCCAGGCACCCAACCGTCGCGCAGGGCTTTTTCCCAGGTCTTTCCGCCTTCGTTTTGTCCAACGATGACGTGGAAGCCGTTGTCCCTCATATTTAGAGCCTGAGCAGGGCCTTGAACTCCATACCCCAGGACGGCGACAACTTCGCTGCCGAGCACTTCGCGAGCCTTTTCCAGGGGAAATTCTTCCCGGGTAATCACTTCTTCTTCAACATTACCGAATAAGAACTTTGCCATCTAATCCTCCGAAATGATAACTGCGATTTTTTGTGGGATGTTTCACACGTTCAAGCGACTGGCACAGATCCGAATTCCTTCCCATTACTGTTGAGCAAAGTTTCAGCGCCGCGCGACATTGCTACAGTGCCGGTACGCACCATTTCGATAATCCCTAAAGGACGGAGCAGGTCGACAAAGCCGTTTATCTTGTCTTCGTCGCCGGTGATTTCTACGATCAGCGAGCTATTGGTGACATCCACTACACGAGCGCGGAATACTTCGACCAATTGGATAATTTCTGAACGGTTTTCGGCGCTGGTATGGACTTTGATCATGGCCAGGTCCCGGCTTACCATCGGTTTTTGGGTCAGATCTTCTACCTGGATTACATTGACCAGCTTATAGAGATTGGTGATCATCCGGTCTGTATCGACCTGATCGCTGTCCACCACGATGGTCATGCGCGAGGTGCCGGCTATTTCGGTATGGCCTACAGTCAGCGATTCGATATTGAATGCGCGCCTTCGAAACAGCGAGGCGACTCGGTTCAGCACGCCTGGTTTGTCTTCTACCAAGATGACGATTGTATGGTACATGTTTTCACCCGTGTGATTTCATGGATAGGCTATAGAGATTTATTCCACATTGTTGTTGACTTTGGGCCGCTGGATCATGGTATGCAGAGCAGCGCCAGCCGGAACCATCGGATACACGCTGTCTTCCGGCTCCACACGAAAATCGATTAAGACCGTACCGGGCATTTCCTGCGCAGCGCGAACCGCGGCTTCCACATCGGAGCGTTGGGTGACTCGCAAGCCGGTCAGTCCGTGGGCATCGGCGATCTTAACAAAATCTGGGCTAAGCATGGGTGTAGCCGCATAACGGCGGTCGTAGAAGAACTCCTGCCATTGGCGCACCATCCCCAGGAAGCCATTGTTCATCACGGCGATATTGACCTTTACATTTTCCTGGACGGTAGTGGCGAGCTCCGCCTGAGTCATTTGGAACCCCCCGTCTCCTACAATTGCCCACACTTCCCGGTCTGGGCAAGCGAGTTTCGCTCCAATCGCAGCCGGCAGGCCAAACCCCATCGTTCCCAGCCCCCCTGAGGTGATCATCGAGAAAGGACGGTCATGAGGATAATACTGCGCAGTCCACATTTGGTGCTGGCCGACATCCGTGACCACCAGAGCATTGCCAGAGGTATAACGCCACAGGTCGTTGATCACATGAGCGGCGTACAGGTGGCCGTTGTCTTGCAGGTTTATGATGTCCCGGAGAGCGCTTTCGCTTTTCATTTCATTAATATAATTGATCCACGGGGTGTGGTCGTCAGGCTCCACCAGGGGTAAGAGCTGCCAAAGGATATCTTTCAAGTTACCGACCAGCCCGATATCTACTTTGACATTCTTGTTGATTTCTGTCGCGTCAATATCGATGTGGATCTTACGAGCATTTGGGGCATAGCTCTGCACGTTGCCGGTCACCCGGTCATCAAAGCGCATTCCAAAGGCTAAAAGCAGGTCGGCTTCCTGGATGGCATTATTTACCCAGGCTTCTCCGTGCATTCCCATCATGCCCACGCTGAGCGGGTGGCTGGCTGGCAAAACTCCGATGCCCAGCAGAGTGATCGCTACCGGCGCGTGGATCTTCTCGGCAAACTGGCGTAGCTCCTCCATCGCTCCGCTCAACAAGACGCCGCGCCCGGCCAGGATAACCGGCTTCTTCGACGAGTTGATCATTTCGGCAGCTTGTTGGACGTTTTTCGGCTGCGGGCGAAGGTCGGGACGGTAACCCGGTAAGCGGATGGGAGAGTCGTCGTATTCCCAATCTATGCTAGCCTGTTGGGCATCCTTGGCGATATCCACTAACACCGGGCCCGGGCGACCTGAACGGGCGATATAGAAAGCTTCGCGCAAAGTAGGCCCAATTTCTTGCACGCTTTTGACCAGATAATTGTGCTTGGTGATGGGGAGAGTAATACCGGTAACGTCGGTCTCTTGGAAGGCGTCAAAGCCGATCAATTTGCTGGCAACTTGCCCTGTGATACATACCAGCGGCGAGGAATCCATCATGGCTGTCGCAATACCTGTGACCATGTTGGTGGCCCCCGGTCCAGAGGTGCCCATGGCTACTCCCACGCGCTTGCTTGCGCGGGCATATCCGTCGGCCATGTGTGTTACGCCCTGTTCATGGCGGCCTAAAACGTGATGCACTGGATAATCCAGCATAGCATCATAGATTGGTAAATTGGCCCCGCCAGGATAGCCAAACACCAGATCAACCCCCTCCCGGACCAGAGTTTCCCATACAATTTGTGCACCTGTACGTTTCATCATGATTATCTCCTCTTGTTTTGGATCCCTCAGGAAGGGTTTGAGCCATCATTCAATATTGCGCCGGTGTCTGCGGAAGTCACGAAATGGGCGTAGCGCCGCAGCCAGCGGCTTTGAGTGCGCGGTTGGAAAGGCGCTAGTCCAGCCAAACGTGCATTGATTTCCGCTTCAGACAGGCACGCGTTTAAAGTACGTGCGGGAAGATCGATCTCGATAATATCGCCCTGCTGCAATGCGGCGATGGGGCCTTTCGCGGCCGCTTCGGGTGAAACATGGCCGATGCAGGCGCCGCGCGTCCCGCCAGAGAAGCGCCCGTCTGTGATCAATGCCACCTTATCTCCCAGACCCATGCCCATAATAGCGCTGGTAGGGCTGAGCATTTCCTGCATGCCTGGACCACCGCGCGGACCTTCGTAGCGGATGACCACTACTTCCCCAGGTCGGACTTCATTGGCCAGAATGCCTGACATGGCCTCCTCCTGGGATTCGTAAATATGCGCCGGACCAGCAAAACGCTGCATGGATGGGCTGACGCCTCCAGCTTTGACGACCGCCCCATGCGGGGCCAGGTTTCCAAATAAGATCGCCAGGCCGCCCCGAGCGGAATGAGGATTTTCGCAGCGGTGGATGACCTGTTCGTCGAGAATTTCTGCTCCGGCAATCGATTCGCCCAGGGTGCGCCCCGAGACGGTCAACCGGTCCAAATGCAGCAGGCGGGTGCCGCGTTGGATCTCGTTCAGGATTGCCGGCACTCCGCCTGCCCGGTGGACGTCTTCGATGTGCCACGGACCGGCCGGGCTGACTTTAGCGAGGTGGGGGACGCGGTCAGCGACCTGGTTGATCCGCTCTAGCGGGTAATCCAGGCCGGCCTCATTGGCGATTGCCAGGGCGTGCAGCACAGTGTTGGTCGAGCCGCCCATGGCCATATCCAGCGCGAAGGCATCGTCCAGCGCTTCATGGGTCACAATGCTGCGCGGGGTGACCTGCTTGTCGATCAGGTCCAGGATCAGGCCAGCAGCCTGGCGGGCGAGCTGCTCGCGTTCGGGCGTTCGTGCCAGGGCGGTACCATTGTAGGGCAGCGCCATACCCAGCGCTTCCATCAGGCAGTTCATGCTGTTGGCTGTGAACATGCCCGAGCATGAGCCACAAGAGGGGCAGGCGTAATCCTCGATCATTTTCAATCTCTGCGCATCTATTTTGCCGGCCTGGTATGCCCCGACGCCTTCAAAAACGGAGATCAGGTCAACTACCTGCCCGTCGGGGGTGCGCCCGGCTGGCATCGCGCCGCCAGAGATAAAAATTGCCGGGATGTTGACACGCATGGCTGCCATCAACATTCCCGGCACAATTTTGTCGCAATTCGGGATGCACACCATCCCGTCGAAACGATGGGCTTCGATCATCGACTCGACGCAGTCGGCGATCAGCTCGCGAGAGGGGAGAGAATACTTCATGCCCACATGGCCCATGGCGATCCCATCGTCGATCCCGATGGTGTTGAACTCGAAAGGCACTCCACCCGCAGCCCGCACGGCATCTTTCACCAGCCTGCCGAACTCTTGCAGATGGGCATGGCCGGGGACGATATCCACGTACGAATTGACGATGGCGACGAAGGGCTTATCCATATCGGCATCGCTGACGCCCACCGCTTTAAGTAAGGCTCGGTGGGGGGCGCGTTCGATGCCTTTTTTAATCTGACTTGAGCGCACGAGTTTCCTCCGTTATCAACAAAAAAGCCGCCCGTGGGTCGGGTGGCTTTTGTTCTTGCTTCTTTACACTTGTGGTTTTTTTGTACTTTTTACTTCTTCGAGTACTCTGAAACCGGCGTAAGCCTCCCAACCCGAATTGGGTTCTCAATAAGGATGAGAACCGCAAGTACGATGACGATAATAAGGGAGAGGGTGGCCAGATAATTGTTCATGTCTTAATTTCGTCAATTATACATATATATCATCGCTTGTCAATGGCAATATAATAAGAGAATTTTGGGAACCGCTCATAGCAGACTTTCATGGCAATCATGCTATACTTTGATGGAAAAATGCCCGAAAGTATGGAATGAACCGAGCCTGCCTCGAAATTTACTTTCAGGGGTTCGCAATATTTTTGCTGACTCAAGCTCATTATGAAATGAGGGAATCTATGAAATATCGACAATTTGGACGCACGG
>Ga0209048_10007269_pt1 | contig 10255 bp, 7 predicted proteins | sample FrelakmetCRP12CR_FD_187146 | JGI IMG/M metagenome (GOLD analysis project Ga0209048, IMG submission 187146) | Freshwater lake sediment microbial communities from the University of Notre Dame, USA, for methane emissions studies - CRP12 CR (SPAdes)... | ecosystem: Environmental > Aquatic >... | reverse complement strand
GGGGCGGTCGAGCAGCGCCGGCCGGTAGCGGCGGAGCTCGTCGACGAGCACCCGCTCCTGCTCGGCCGGCGCCCGGCCGGCGTCCTCCCCGAGGTCGATCAGCACGACGAGGACCCGGGCCCGCTCGACATGGCGCAGGAACCGATGGCCGAGGCCCCGACCCTCGCTCGCCCCCTCGATGAGGCCGGGGATGTCGGCCATCACGAACTCGGTGTCGCCGTAGCGGACCACCCCGAGATGGGGCTCGAGCGTGGTGAACGGGTAGTCGGCCACCTTCGGCCGGGCCGCCGACACGGCCGAGATCAGCGTGCTCTTCCCGGCGTTGGGGAATCCCACCAGCGCGACGTCGGCCATCAGCTTGAGCTCGAGGTCGTAGTAGGCGTCCTCTCCCACCTCCCCCTGCTCGGCGAACGACGGCGCGCGGCGGGCGTTGCTCAGGAACCGGGCATTGCCCCGGCCGCCCTGTCCGCCCCGGCCGGCCAGCCAGCGGTCGCCGACTGACGGGAGGTCGGCGAGCACCGTGCCGTCGCGGTGGTCGCGCACGACCGTGCCGGGTGGGACCGGGACGATGACGTCGGCTCCCCGCTTGCCGTGCCGGCCCCCGCCTCTGCCGTGGGTGCCGTTTCCCGCCCGGCGGTGCGGGTGATCCCGGAACCCCAGCAGCGAGGAGACGTTGTGGTCGGCAACCAGCCACACGTCGCCACCGTCGCCACCGTCGCCACCGTCGGGACCCCCCTTCGGCACATGCGCCTCGCGGCGGAACGAGACCGAACCCGCGCCGCCGTCTCCGGCCTTGACGTGCATCTGCGCTTCGTCGACGAAGGCCAAGGGTCCGGACACGGCCGATCAGCCTAGGGCTGGAACCCGGCGGCCCGGAGCGCCGTCGTCGGGCCGTGGTCCCGGGAGCGGCGGACGTGATGGAACCCTTCGATGGCCCCGGCACGGACGGCGCGGCAGGCCCGGTCCCTCAGGGCAACCAGCTGACGCGGCCCTTGAGCTCCACGTAGCCGACGAAGGCGACGGCATCGACGAGGAAGTGGGCCAGGATCAGGGGCAGCACCCGGCCCCGCCGCTGGTAGATCCGCCCGAAGAACAGGCCGAGGACCAGATTGGCGCCCCCCGCCCCCCAGCCCTGGTAGAGGTGGTAGGAGCCGCGGACGAGGGCGGAGGTGCCCAGCGCCCGCCCGTCCGACCACCCGAGCTGGCGGAGGCGGTGGAGCAGGTAGCCGCAGACGATCACCTCCTCGGAGATGGCGGTGCCCGCGGCGTGCAGGACGAGCAGGAGCGTGTTCCACCAGTGGTCGGCCGACCCCCCGACGAGGATCTGGCGGTTGAGCCCGAGCGCCCTGGCCGCCAGCAGCCCTCCCATCCCGACGGCGCCCACCAGCAGGGCCAGCCCCACACCCCACCGGGCGTCCTCGGCGGGGCGGCTCCCGTCGACCCCGATGGTGGCCGGTGACTCGGCCGAGCGGGTCAGCAGGTAGAACACGAGCAGCACGGGTGCCATCTCGGTGGCGAGGTCGACCACCTGGTAGGTCAGGTCCAGCCAGACGTGGGCGTCCCGGGGCGCGTAGAGGACCGTGGTCTGCTGGGCGAGGGGGACGGCCGTGGCCAGCAGGCCCTTGAGCAGGTCGAGCAGGGCATAGACCCCGGACGCACCCAGCGAGAGGGCGAGAACGAGCACGACCTCGAAGCCGAGCTGGCCCCTGGTGGGCGCCCCCGGCACCGAGAGACCGGCACCGTCCACCGCCAGGGCCGGCGCAGGGTCGGGCCCGGGCGGTGGGTGGGGCGGGGGGTCAGCCGGCGCGGGGGGTGGAGGGGTCGTCGGCACCCGAACAGGATGGCGCGCCGGAACCCGTGGGGGACGACAGTGTCTGCCCGGGCGCGTGCCCCCCGGGCCGTCAGGCCGGGGTCTCGGCGAGGACGTCGACGAGGCGGCGCCCGCGGCGTGACCCGAACTTCACCCTGCCGTCGCTGAGCGCGAACAGCGTGTCGTCACCCCCGCGACCCACGTTGTGGCCCGGGTGGAAGCGGGTGCCCCGCTGACGCAGGATGATGGCGCCGGCGCGGACGGCCTCGCCGTCGTAGGTCTTCACGCCGAGGCGCTTGGCGTTGGAATCGCGGCCGTTGCGGGTGGACCCGCCGCCCTTGGTCTTGGACATCGCTGCTCCCTCAGGCCCTGGTGATGCCGGTGATCTCGACCACCGAGTAGTGCTGGCGATGCCCCCACCGGCGCCGGGCACGGGCCTTGGGGCGGTAGGTGAAGCCCGTGATCTTCGGGCCCTTGGCCTCGCCGACGACGCGCCCGGCGACCAACGAGCCCGACAGGGCCGGACCCGTGACCGTCTGGTCGCCGTCGACGACCAGGATCGGCGTGAAGGTCACGTCACCCTCGGACCCGCCCAGCAACTCGACCTGGAGGCGATCCCCCTCGGCCACGCGGTACTGCTTCCCGCCGGTCTTGATGACTGCGTACACGAGGGGAACAGGCTACCAGGGAGCGGCGCCACAAGCGATCCGGGACCCGGGCCGCTACTCGAGCAGGCTCCGGTCGAAGACGATGCCCCGTCCCTCGCAGGTGGGGCAGGTGTCCGACAGCGACTCGACGAGGCCCTCCGACACCCGCTTGCGGGTCATCTCCACCAGACCCAGCTCCGAGATGTCGAACACCTGGGTCCGGGTCTTGTCCCGTGCCAGGGCCTCCCGGAAGACGCGGACGACCTCCGACCGGTTCTGGGCGATCTCCATGTCGATGAAGTCGATGACGATGATCCCGCCGATGTCGCGAAGGCGGAGCTGTCGGGCGATCTCGTCGGCCGCCTCCAGGTTGTTGCGGTAGACGGTCTCCTCCAGATTGGAGGTCCCGACGTTCTTGCCCGTGTTCACGTCGATCACGGTGAGCGCCTCGGTCCGCTCGATGATGAGCGACCCCCCGCTCGGGAGCCACACCTTGCGGTCGATGGCCTTGTGCAACTGCTCGTGGACGTGGTGGCGCTCGAAGACGGGCAGGCCCTCCTCCTCGGCGTCGTAGTGCTCGACCCGGTCGGCGAGCTCGGGGCTGATCGACGAGACGTAGTCGCGTACGTCCTCGTACAGGGCCGCGTCGTCGATCACGACGCCCCGGTACTCCCTGTTGAACTCCTCCCGGATCACCCGCACGGCCAGGTCCGGCTCCCGGTAGAGCAGGCCGGGCCCCGTCGTTCGCCGGGCCAGGGCATCGATCTGCGCCCACTGGGCCGCCAGCCGTGCGACGTCGCGCCGCAACTCGTCGGCGCTCGCGCCCTCGGCGGCGGTCCTCACGATCAATCCGTGGTTGCCCGGCTTGACGTCGTCGAGGATCCGGCGGAGACGCTTGCGCTCGTCGTCGGACAGGCGCTTGGAGATGCCATAGGTGCTCGAGTTGGGGATGAACACCACGAACCGCCCCGGCAGCGACACCTCCTGGGTGAGACGTGCCCCCTTGTGGGCGATCGGGTTCTTCGTGACCTGGCAGACGATGATCTGGCCGGGCTTGAGAAGGTGCTCGATGCGGGCCTGGGACCGGGCGCTGGAGCCGCCCTCGACGTCCTCGGTGTCGAAGCGGACGTCGCCCCGGTACAGCACGGCGTTCTTCGGGGTCCCGATGTCGACGAAGGCCGCCTCCATGCCGGGCAGGACGTTCTGCACCCGGCCGAGGTAGAGGTTGCCGTCGATCTGGTTGGCGTCGTCCTGCGGACGGGAGATGTAGTGCTCGATCAGCACCCGGCCCTCGAGCACCGCGATCTGGGTGGCGTGGGCCTGCTTGTGCACCGCCATGAGGTAGCGCCCGACGGGGCGTCCCTTGCGCTCCCGGCCGCGCCGCCGCTCGAGGGTCTCGGGGTCGGGCTCGGCGAGGGGCTCGCCGGTGAGCATCTCCACTGGTTGGCGCTCTCCCCGGCTTCCCCGCCCCCCTCGCCCACGGGGGCCCCGGGCCGCGCCGGCAGCCGCGCCGCCGTCGCCACCCTCGACGCCCTCGGCACGCTCCCCACGGCCCCGACCCCCGCGCCGGCGGCGGCGGCGGGGCGCCCCGCCGCCCTCCTCCTCGTCGGCCGCCCCGGGGCCCACGGCGGACCGGGCGCCGGGTGGGCGGGGGGTCTGGCCGGCGGCCGCGGAGGTGGCGGGCGCCGGCCGGGTGTCCCCGATCTGGGGCTTGCGGACCTCGCCGACGGCGGGGCGGGGGGTGGCCTCCACGCCACCGGGTCGACCTGGCTCGCCGGTGGCCACCGCCGCGGGCACCGCCCCGGCACCGGTGGGCGGCGGACCGACGCCGGCATCAGCCGCGTCCCCACCGGGGTGGTCGGCGCCGTCCGCGTCCTCGGCGTCGTCGTCGTCATCCGGCCCACCGGCCTCGCCGGCGCGGTGGCGGCTCCGGCTGCGCCCGCCGCGGGAACCCCGCCGGCGGCGCTTCCGGAGCGCGGCGTCGTCGGCAGCGCCCTCGTCCGCGGGCTCGGCGTCGGCGGCCCCCGCGGGCTCGGCGTCGGCGGCCCCGCCGTCACGGTCCTCAGCGACGGCGACGTCCGGGGGTGCCCCGGTGGAACGCCGGGGCGGGGTGGGTGCCGCCGGCAGGGGCGTGGGACGGGACTCGGGGCCCTCGTCCTCCGGCCCGACGATGGGCTCGGCCATAGGGGAGATCCCTTCTCATGACGCACGCACCTCGGCGTGCGGCGCGTCCGTGGCGTCCAGCGGGAGTGGCTCCCAGCGGGCGCCGGCGCGCGTGATCCATTGGTGGGTCCGCCGGACGTGACCCTCGGAGAGCCCTGGGGACAGGGCGGCGAGGAGCTCGGCGGGTCGAAGACTGCGGGGCTGAGTGGCCAGGTCGGCCACGATCACCCCTCCGGGTGCGTGGTCGACGTAGCCCTCGACGACGCATGTCGAGGGCCCGGCCACCCGGAGCGAGAGGATGGACGGACGGACGTCATCGCTGAACTCCGCCCCCTTGCGCTCGCGGGTGATCACGACGGAGTCGGCGGCCAGCGCGGTGCCGACGAGCGACTCGATCTCGTCGGGCGTGGCGCCAACCGCCTCCAGCTCCCAGGTGCAGGAGGTCACGGCCTCCTGCAGGGAACCGGTCCCGCCGTCGATGACGGCGAGCGCGGTGACATCGATCCCCGCCGGAAGGGCGGGGGACAGCCTGCACGGCAGGTCGCCGACGTCGAGCTCGCCGGTGTCGAGCTCGCCGGTGTCGAGCTCGACGTCGAGGTACTCGGCCACCGACTCGTGACCGGTGGGCAGCGCCAGCCCGAAGCTCACCCGTGGCCGGGGGGTGAAGCCCCCGGTGTAGGCCACGGGCAGCTGGACCCGGCGCAGGGCGCGTTCCCACATCCGGGCGAGATCGCGGTGGCTGGTCCACCGGACCTTGCCGAGCTTGGTGAACCGCACCCGGACCCTCACGGGGCCGCCCTCCCCCGCCCGGGCCCGCCGGGCGGTCGCCGGCCCGGCAGGATGCAGCGCCCCTCGCCCGGGGAGGGCGCCGCCGCCCTCATCGCAGGTGCCCCGAACCGACCGCGGCGGCGACCGGCCTGCCTGCTCGAGGGACGAGCTCGACCGGGACCTCCGCACCGCCAGCGAGGTCCTGCCCCGTGCCCTGACTGCCGCCGGCCGGCGGCATCGTCGATGCGACGACGTGTTCGACGCCGTACCCCGTGCAGGCGCCACAGTCGTAGCACGGGGTCCAGCGGCAGTCCTCGAGGACCGCCTCGGCGAGGGCGTCCTGCCAGTCCTGCCAGAGGAAGTCGTGATGGAGGCCGGCCGAGACATGGGCCCACGGGAGGAGCTCGGCTTCGGGGCGGTCGCGGTGGACGTACCAGTCGACGGACAAGCCGTGGCGGGCCATGGCGTCCGTCCACCGGTCGAGGTCGAACATCTCGCTCCACTCCTGGAACGTGCCGCCCGCCCGCCAGACCTCCTCGATCACCGCGCCGAGCCGCCGGTCGCCGCGGCTGGCGATTCCCTCGGCGAGGGTGGCCCGGGGGTCGTGCCAGCGCAGCTGGACCCCCTTGTCCCGGCGCAGGGCGTCCCGGAGCAGGTGGACCTTGCCCTGCAGCTCGGCCACCGTGTCCTGTCGGGCCCACTGGAAGGGCGTCTGCGCCTTCGGCACGAACCCGCCCACGCTGGCCGACACCGTGGCACCCCGCACGTGGCGCCGTCCGATCTCCGCGCTGGTCCGGGCCAGCGCGGCGATGCCGAGCACGTCCTCGGTCGCCTCCGTGGGAAGGCCGATCATGAAGTAGAGCTTGACCCGCCGCCACCCCTGGCTGAAGGCGGCGTCCACCGCTCCGTAGAGGTCCTCCTCGCCGATGAGCTTGTTGATCACCTTGCGCATCCGCCAGGTGCCCCCCTCCGGGGCGAAGGTCAGTCCGGTGCGGCGGACCTTCTGGATCTCCGACGCGATGGCCACGGTGAAGGCATCGACGCGCAGGCTGGGGAGGCTGACCGAAACCTGCCCGGCGCACGCCGGGTCGTTGATGATCCCCGACACCGTCTCGCCGATGTGGGAGTAGTCGGCTGAGGACAGCGAGGTCAGGCTGACCTCGTCGTACCCGGTCCGGGCCAGCCCGTCGCCCACCATGCGCCGGACCTGCTCGGCGGGGCGCTCGCGCACGGGACGCGTGATCATGCCGGCCTGACAGAACCGGCAGCCGCGGGTGCACCCGCGGAAGATCTCGACGTTGAGACGGTCGTGCACCACCTCCGTGAGCGGGACCAGCTGCGTCCGGGGGTACGGCCAGGCACCGAGGTCGGCGACGGTGCGCTTCTCGACGACGGCGGGCACGTCCGCGTACCGGGGCGTCACCGAGACCACCGCCGGTCCCTCGTACACCACGTCGTACAGGGACGGCACGTAGACGCCCGGGATCCGGGCCAGGTCCCGCAGGACGGCGGCTCGCGCCCCGGCTCCCCCGACCCGACCGCCGCTTCGCTTCCAGTCCCCGATGGCCGCGGTCAGCTCGGCGACGACCTCTTCGCCGTCGCCGATGACGAAGGCGTCAACGAAGTCGGCAAGCGGCTCCGGGTTGAAGGCGCAGTGGCCGCCGGCGAGGACCAGCGGGTGCTCGGGGCCCCGGTCGGCGCAGCGCACGGGCACACCGGCGAGATCGACGCAGTTCAGGACGTTCGTGTAGACGAGCTCGGCCGAGAGGTTGAAGGCCAGGACGTCGAAGCTTCCCGCGTCGCGGTGGCTCTCGAGGCTGAACAACGGCAGGCCGCGCGCCCGGAGCTGGGCCTCCAGGTCGACCCATGGCGCGTACGACCGCTCGGCGACGGCATCGTCCCGATCGTTCAACAGCTCGTAGAGGATCTGCAGACCCTGGTTGGGCAGCCCGATCTCGTACGTGTCGGGGTAGAGGAGGAGCCAGGCGACCTTGTCTGGCGAGTGGGCCGGGGCGCGGGCGCCGTCCTCGCACCCGATGTAGCGGGCCGGCTTCTGCACCTTGGCCAGGAGCGGTTCGATCCGAGGCCACAGTGATGTCATTTCGAGCAAGTCTACTTGGCGAATCCGTGACCCCCGTCTGACCCGCCCCCGCCCCTCCCGAGCGGCATCTCGGGGCTGGCGACGGCGGGGTGGTCCTGCGCTAGTCTGCGACCTGTCGCACCACGGTCCGGCGGAGAGGGACGCGTGCCTGCCTCAGGCGGGCGCGCGCAGCAACGGAGCGGCAGGCCGTCCGCCGCCGGCTCGCCTCCCCCAGTCCGGCTGGGAGGCACGCCGACGGCGTGCGGCTGGAACCATCCGATTCCTCGCCCGCACCCCTCGTTCCCCGCCCAGCGCCCGGCCACCAGGGACGCCTCTTGCTCTTCCCGACCACCGACTTCGCGGTCTTCTTCGTCGTGGTGTGCACGGCGAGCTGGCTGCTGCGCCCCTGGGCGCGGGCCTGGAAGTGGATGATCCTCGGTGCCAGCTACGTCTTCTACGGGTGGTGGGACTGGCGGTTCGTCCTCCTGCTCGGCGCCTCGACGATCCTCAATCAGGCCGGCGCGCTGCTGGCCACCCGACTGGGCGACCAGCGGTGGCGGCGCCGGGCGCTGACCGCGACGATCCTCGGCAACGTCGCCCTGCTCGCCTGGTTCAAGTACTACGGGTTCCTGGCGGTGAACGTGGCCAACGCCCTCCACCGGCTGGGTCTGGGCTCACCGCTGCCGATCCTGCAGGTGGCCCTGCCCGTCGGGATCTCCTTCTTCACGTTCATGGGCATCAGCTACGCGGTCGACTGCTACCGCGGAACCATCGAGCCGGCCACCTGGCTCGACACGGCCGTGTACCTCGCCTTCTTCCCCCACCTGGTGGCAGGACCCATCGTCCGGGGCTCCGACCTGCTGCCCCAGCTGCGCCGACGGCGCGACCCCCGGCGTATCGACGCCACCCGGGCGGGGTGGCTGATCCTGGCCGGACTGGCGAAGAAGGTCGTGGTCTCGTCGTTCCTGGCCCGGGCCATCGTCGATCCGGTGTTCGCCCTGCCCCACCGGCACTCGGCCGCCGAGGTCCTGGTCGGGATCTACGCCTACGCGATCCAGATCTATGCCGACTTCAGCGGGTACACCGACATCGCCATCGGCGTGGCGCTCCTCCTCGGCTTCCGCTTCCCGGAGAACTTCAACGCGCCGTACACGGCCACCTCGATGCGGGACTTCTGGCACCGGTGGCACATGACGCTGTCCTCGTGGCTACGGGACTACGTCTACATCCCACTCGGCGGGAACCGTCAGGGTCGGTGGCGGACGGCACGCAACATCATGGTGACCATGCTCCTCGGCGGGCTGTGGCACGGGGCCGGGTGGACCTTCGCGGCCTGGGGGGCCCTCAACGGGGGAGCGCTGGCACTGGGGTCCCTCCGTCGGGATCGACGGCGGGCGCAGCGGGCCGCCGCGGCGCGCGAGGTCCTCCGTCCGGCCGACGTCCACCGTGGGCGGGACGGCCCCGCGACCGCCACCCTGACCATGGCCCCGGCGCCGCCGACCGATGTCGCGGCCCAGGCACCGCCGACGCCGGGCCGGGTCTGGCTGGCCCGGCTGGCGACCTTCAACTTCGTCTGCTTCGGCTGGGTCCTGTTCCGGGCAGAATCGTTCCACTCGGCCCTGACCGTCCTCTCGCGCCTCGCCCATCCCGGGCCGGCGCCGCTCGTCACGCCGCTCGTCCTGCTCACCGTGGTCGTCGCCCTCGCCAGCCAGTACGTCCCGTCCGATGCGGTGGCCCGGATGCAACGTCACCTGTCCGACCTCGGCGCGCCCGTCCAGGGTGCGATCCTGGGCTCGGGCCTGTACGTCATCACGCTGCTCGGCCCCATCGGGGTCGCTCCCTTCATCTACTACCGGTTCTAGAGGTCGGATGGCACGCCGCTCCACACTCCCCCGTGCAAGCGCCCTCCTCGCCCTCCGGCGCGTGGTGGAGCAGCCGGACGCGGCGGTCGACTCACCGTGGGACCCGGCCCTCCGCGACCACTCGGCCACGGTGCGCGTGGCGGCCCCCGCCACGACGCTGGCCGTGCGACCCCAGGTCCGCCGAGCCACCGACGTCGAGCACGATCAGCCGGGCCGCCGCCCCGGCCCGGACGACCGACGACGCGTCGGCGGGCCCGCCAATCACGGCCGTCCATGGTCGGGTTCGGCCAGTGGGCGGCGTCGGGAGCTCGCCGTCGTCCACCGGCCGCCGGCCTCGGAACCGGAGCCGTCGCACCGCAGCCCCGAGCGACCCGCCCGGGCGCTGATCACCTCGACACCGGCCGTCGAGGGCACCGACCCGACCCCGTCCCGTCCGCTGCCGCCACCGACACCCCGCCCGAAGCCGGTGGACGCAGGCTGGACGCCCGCCGCGCGGGCCGCCAAGCCGGCGTCGGGCTCCCGGCGCCGGGGTGGCGCGGCGGCCCCCGGCCGGGTCGCCGGGACCGCCGACGCGGCGACACCGAGCCGGGGTCGCACCCGGCTGTCGGTCATCGACTCGACCCCGGTGGCCGACTCCGCCCTCGGCCCGCCGGCCCCTCCGGTGGCGGGCGCACCCGGCCGGCGCCCGATGAACGTCCTCCAGGTGATCCTGGCACTGCTCGTCTGCCTCCTCGTGTGGTTGCTGCTCGACGCGCGGGCCCTGGCCCGGTCGGCCGAGTCGTCCCCGCTCGGTACCCGGCGGAACGTCGCGCTCGACGTGCTGCGCCCCATCGACCGGCTGAGCGCCGCCCTGTCGATCGACCGCGTCAGCGTCCTCGCCGACCACCTCGCCGGTCGCCGCCACCCGGGGGGTGGCCACGACGGG
>Ga0209048_10007268_pt1 | contig 10255 bp, 8 predicted proteins | sample FrelakmetCRP12CR_FD_187146 | JGI IMG/M metagenome (GOLD analysis project Ga0209048, IMG submission 187146) | Freshwater lake sediment microbial communities from the University of Notre Dame, USA, for methane emissions studies - CRP12 CR (SPAdes)... | ecosystem: Environmental > Aquatic >... | reverse complement strand
ATAAGAATCGAGTAGCGGGAGAGCTTCCTGATGGCCTCATTCCCTTTTGTCGCCAGGGTAATGAGGATGCCGCCTCTGCTGTTGACCTCTTCCATGTTGGAGAGGACCTTCTCAAAAAGGTGCCCCGAAGGCGCAAGGATAACGACGGGGAGTTCTTCGTCGATGAGGGCTATGGGACCGTGTTTCATTTCGCCTGCGGGATACCCCTCTGCATGAATGTATGAGACCTCCTTCAATTTCAGGGCACCCTCGAGGGCTATGGGATACTGGATGCCCCTGCCGAGGTAAAGAAAGTCCTTGGCCTTGAACAATTCCTTTGAGATGGCAAGTATCTCGTTGTCGAGTTCCAGTACCGCTTCTATGTGACCCGGCAGATGAAGGAGGTCATCGATGAGACCGGATGCGGCCGACTCATCGATGGTTCCCCTATTTTTCCCTATGGCAATGGCAAAAAGGTAGAGGGCAACGATCTGCGCGGTGAAGGCTTTTGTCGACGCCACGCCGATCTCTGGTCCCGAATGAGTGTAAAACACGTAGTCAGCCTCGCGCGATGCCGTACTGCCGATAACGTTGCAGATGCTCAGGGTGGAGGACCCAAGCCTTTTCGCCTCGCGCATGGCAGCGAGGGTATCGGCGGTCTCGCCTGACTGAGTGATGATGATAAAAAGAGTCCTGCTACCGAGAATGGGAGTTCTATACCTGAATTCAGAGGCGATATCGACCTCTACCGGAACCCTCGCGAGTTCCTCGATCATGTATTTGCCGATGATGGCTGAATGGTAAGAGGTACCGCAGGCAACGATGAATATTTTATCTATCTTCCCGATGATCTCAGGACTCAGCCCGAATTCTTCGATTGCGACTTCTCCCTTTTCCGGGAACACTCTTCCCCTGATAGTGTCGGCTATCGAGCGTGGTTGCTCGTAGATCTCCTTGAGCATAAAATGGCGGTAGCCGCCTTTTTCGGCCATGGAAGGGCTCCACGATATCGTCATGACAGCCTTGTTCAACGGTTTCCCTTCGAAGTCTGTAATGATAACCCCGCTCCGGTGCATGATGGCCATCTCATTGTTATCGAGGAAAATAACCTCCCGTGAATAGCTGAGAAAAGCAGGCACATCAGAGGCGAGAAAGAATTCATTATCTCCAAGGCCCAGCACCAGAGGACTCTCTTTCCTGACAGCTACAATTTTATCCGGCTCTTTTTCATCGATGACTCCAAAGGCATAAGCACCACGGACTTCTTTCAAAGCCGATCTCACCGCCTCCTCCAGAGGAACTCCGGCGGCATGTTTATTGATAAGATGGCAAAGCACTTCGGTGTCGGTTTCCGATTTGAACGTGTACCCTTCGGATTCGAGTTTGTGCCTTAGTTCGACATAATTCTCAATTATCCCGTTATGGACGAGCACGATCCCATCGGACCGATGGGGATGAGCGTTCTCATCCGAGGGCTTCCCGTGAGTAGCCCATCGAGTGTGACCGATGGCAGCAGTGCTATGAATTTTCTGTGCATCGATGATCGCTTCGAGCTGATTGATCTTGCCTTTGCAGCGCTTAACCTTGATTTCGTCGCCTTCAAAATAAGCGATGCCCGCAGAGTCATATCCCCTGTATTCGAGGCGTTTGAGACCCTCCATCACGACGGGGATGGCGTTCCTGTTGCCGATATAGCCGATGATGCCGCACATGTGTACCTCCTTAGAATGATGGTCCGTCTATCCTTTAGAAGAATTGCGATTCTTTTTGCGGGCTCTCCCCGCTGCCCATCCATCGAAATTCCGTTGCGGAGTTCGGGAAACAGCGAGTGCAAATGGGGGAACATCTTTGGTGATCGTCGACCCAGCGCCAACATAAGCGCCCTTGCCGACCTTGACCGGCGCGACCAATTGTGTATCGCTGCCGATAAAGCAGCCGTCCTCGATGACAGTTTTAGACTTGTTTACGCCATCATAGTTGCAGGTTATAGTCCCCGCTCCTATGTTCACATTACCGCCGATCTCGGCATCCCCCAGATAGCTCAGGTGTGAGGCCTTGGAGCCGTTGCCGATGACGGACTTTTTTATTTCTACGAAATTCCCGATTTTTGCAGAAACCCCGATGGCCGAATAAGGCCTCAGATGGGCAAAAGGCCCTACCGATGCGGCGTCCTTGATGATTGATGATTCAATAACGGTAGAGTCTTTGATGGTAACCCCGTTGCCGACCGTGCTGTCTATAATTCGTGTGTTGGGGTATATTACACAACCTTTGCCGATGGCACTTTTCCCTTCGATAATCACATTGGGATATATAATCGTATCTCTGCCGATCTCGACATCGGGATCGATGAACACAGTTTTCGCGTCGACAAAGGAGACTCCTTTTTCGAACCATTTGGAAACGATCCTGTCCCTGAGGTAGAGCCCTGCCATGCAGAGATCTCTTCGTGTATTGATTCCGGTCAACTCGGTCTCGTCACCGAGGATGTGCGAGCCCACCCGAAATCCCTTGCGGACCGCGATGCCGACGATATCGGTCAGGTAGTATTCTCCCTTGAGGGGGTTTATTGGGATTTTTCTCAACAGCTTAAGCGCGGTAGATTCCATTACATAAATGCCGCTGTTCACTTCTTTTATTTGCTGCTGTTGGTGATCAGCATCCCCAGCTTCAATGATGGCTGCCACCTGCTGGCCGTTCCGGACGATCCGACCGTAAGCATGATCACCTTCCACTGTGAAGGAGAGGATGGAGAGGGCTTCTTTTTTACGCTTATGAGTTGTGATAAGCCGCTGCAGTGTCGAAGAATTTACAAGAGGAGTATCTCCGCTCAGGACTAACACTGTCCCTGTTTTGCCCGCGAGCTTCTGGGCCGCTGCCCTGAGAGCATCCGCGGTGCCTTTTGGTTCTCTCTGGATTGCAAAGGTTATCCCATCATCATTGAGCGCATCCTGTATGCTGTGGCTGCCAGGGCTGACTACGACAACGATTTTATTGGGCTTCAGTGCCCTGACCGCATCGACGACGTGACGGATGATCGCTTTGCCATTGATGGTATGGAGTACCTTGGGTGTGTCGGACTTCATCCTTGTACCGAGTCCGGCCGCGAGAATGACCGTGAAAAGGCTCACTATGCTCCCTCCTTTGCCTCAAAAATAAGAGCGGGCGTGGCTGTCCCTCCGGACAGGACAATCCTGATGCCTTCGTCGATGGGAATATTGGTGTAGATAATGCTGTTATCATCCAGCAGGACTATCTCTCCCAGGTAGAGGTTGTTTGTAGGTATGTAGACAGTCTTCAGGCAGGTCTCTCGTTTGTCCGATCGGACGGTACACTCCTTGGTCAGAAAGCCGAAGGCGTAGCAGCCGGCCCGAGGATATTCTATGATGACGAATTTCTTAAAGGACCCCTTGCTTTCGGGCGAAAAAGCATCGACAAGCTGCTTTAGCGCCGTGTATATGCTATTGAATACCGGGATATTGAGCAAAAGCTTCTCAAGCAGGCCCAGTACTCTTTTGCCGAAAACATTTGTTGAGATAATCCCCACAAGAAAGATAATGCCTACGGCGGTGATAAACCCCAGTCCGGCTATATGCCTGCCCAGGAAAATATCGAAGAACTGACCGAGTATTCCATCGATGAATTTGAAAAGGGTGGCGACGACAACGAGAGTGAGTATCACGGGGACGGTAATGACGAGTCCTGCAAGAAATTTGCGCTTGAATGTAATGCGAATTGGCTCAAACATAGCTATTGTTTATTGTCTACCGTGTCTATTGAAACTGTCAAGCGCTCTTAGCAGCATCTTCTCATGACTTCAGGCTGTCGTCTGTCACATCGAAGTTCGCATAGACATTTTGTATATCATCGTGGTCTTCGAGGCCATCGATCAACCGCAGCATCTGCTCGGCAGCAGCGCCTTCCAGAGGGACGTAATTTTTAGGAAGCATCGTGACTTCTGCCAAGGCAATATCGATTTTATTGCGATTGATCGCATCTTTCACGACCTCAAGAGTTTCGGGGGTGGTGATAATTTCATAATTCTCTTCTTTCGGGTCATTCTTCATGTCTTCGGCACCCGCATCGAGCACGATGGACATCAGCGCATCTTCATCGACTTTGGCTTTTTCGACGAGGATATACCCCTTCTTATCGAATATCCACGAAACGCAGCCTGATTCGCCGAGGTTTCCGCCATTTTTTGAAAGGATATACCGGATTTCAGAAACGGTTCGATTCTTGTTATCAGTCATGACTTCCATCATGATCGCAGCTCCGCCGGGCCCGTACCCTTCATATATGCTTTCCTCATAAGTCGTCCCAGGCAGCTCGCCGGTGCCTTTCATGATTGCCTTTTTGATGTTGTCGGAGGGCATGTTTACTTCTTTTGCTTTGTCGATGGCCAAGCGCAGCCGGGGATTGCCTTCAGGGTCCCCCCCACCGGACCGCGCGGCTACCGTAATCTCCTTGACGATCTTGGTAAAAGACTTACCCTTCTTAGCGTCCGTGTTGGCCTTTTTATGTTTTATCTGAGACCATTTGGAATGTCCTGACATGAAGACCTCCGCTATGGATAATTGCAACCAAATTAATTATTGGTCCGACAAAAATGAAGCCCATTCGGCAAAAAACGCAATTTTTATATTAATAATATTGCGTTAAATCTGTCAATGAGGCAAGCGCAGAAGTGAGCGAGACAATGATTACAATACTGCGTCTTTCAATGCCTCTTCGCAGGGGCAGCAGCGTGTTTTGGGAACAACAGGAATAAAGGCTTGCAGCAGTCTTTCAATGAGTCCATTGGAATTTCTCATGCTGTCGACGACCTCAGTGGCGGTCAGTTTTTTGTCCGTTATGCCTGCGGCATAATTGGTGACTGCAGAGATTCCGAGGAGGCAGACTTCAAGTTCCCGGGCCAAAGCCGCCTCGGGCATAGCGGTCATCCCGACGATGTCGGCCCCGATCTGGGAAAAAAAGCGTATTTCCGTCGCCGTTTCAAGACGCGGTCCATTGACACATATATAAGTTGCGGATGTCTTTATGGGAAGCCCGATAGTTTTGGCGGCGAAGATGCAGAGTTCTCTCATTTCCGGACAGTACGGATGGGTAAAATCGATATGGACTACTTTTCCGGCATCGTAAAAAGTGTGAAGGCGTTCTGAAGTCATATCGATGATCTGGTCCTGAAGGACCAGGGTTCCCGGCGGCATGTCCCGATTGATCCCTCCTGTGGCGTTTACCGCTATAATCCGGTCAATCCCAAGCGATTTGAAGCCCCAGATATTCGCACGGTAATTGACCTGATGCGCGGCAATGGAGTGGGGGATGCCGTGTCGCGGCAAAAAGATCACATCGGCTCCCTCGAAGGTCCCTATCTTATATGTAGAGGAGCAGGGCCCATAGGGTGTCGTGAGTGAAACCTCCCTGGAGATAGAGAGTCCCTCGATTTCATAAAGTCCGCTTCCCCCGATAAGTCCGATCGCCATGCCTTTATTGTATTCATATATTTAGAACGATTCAAGGAAAGTTGCCTTTATGCAGAGGCACGCGGGGCGTCACTAAAAGGTAGAAGAGATTTGCGCATGGTCGTACTTGTGGTATCATGAAAGAATAATTTTGGAGGGTTTGTGATAGCAGATGCCCTTATAGAACGCCTTCTGAGGCGCGCTCTGTCCGACGGCGGGGATTATGCCGATATATATATTGAGCAGCGCAAAGGCACCGTTATCCAGTTTGAAGACGGCCGGATCGAGAAGGCTGTCTCCGGATCGATTGCGGGCGTTGGTATCCGGCTTGTCCGCAACCTGAAGACTGCGTATGCCTATAGCAATGACTTTTCCGAAACGACGCTCGACGAGATTGCCGATACTGTCCGCATTGCGATGAGTCCGGCCTCATCATCCAGCACATGTCAGGAAGTGTCGATCGATCTGAAGAGAAGATACAATGATGTGCGTTCAGTCATCAAACTCGTCCCAGAGACTGTTCCAATGACGGCAAAAATAGCCCTCGTGAGGGAAGGCGACGAAGCGGCCCGTAAGTTCAGCCATGCAATTAAGCAAGTGAATGTTGTCTACAGGGACTCAGTCCAGAAAGTGAAAATCATTTCATCCGATGGATTCATGTGCGAAGACGAAAGGGTTCATACAATCGCCTTGGCTCACGTGGTAGCAAGCAAAGGGGATTGCATTCAGACCGGATACGAAACTGAAGGGGGGTGTATCGGGTTCGAGCTCTTTGAAAAGAGGCCGCTTAGCGATATCGCCCATAAAGCTGCCGAGAGGGCGCTACGTATGCTCGATGCGAGACGGGCGCCAGGGGGGAGGATGGCAGTAGTAATTTCTTCCGAAGCAGGCGGCACGATGATTCATGAGGCTGTTGGGCATGGGCTTGAGGCCGATCTCGCCCAACGCGGGCTTTCGATTTATTCGGGGAAATTAGGTCAGCAGATCGCTTCCCCGTCGATCACCGTGATCGATGATGCAACATTACCCAATAAAAGAGGCTCCTTCTGCTGCGATGACGAAGGCACGCCTTCGAGAAGAAATGTGCTTGTTAAGGGAGGGATTCTCACCAGTTATATGTATGACAAATACACTGCCATGATAGACGGAGTAGAATCCACAGGTAACGGGCGCAGAGAGTCGTACGAGAATAAACCCATACCGAGGATGACCAATACCTTTATCGCACCCGGTCAGGTAAGTCCTGATGAGGTGATTGAGTCCGTCGCTCAAGGATTGCTAATAAAAAAGATGGGGGGCGGTCAGGTGAACACCGTGACTGGAGATTTCGTCTTTGACGTTCAGGAAGGCTATCTGATCGACAACGGGCAGGTGGGTGATTTGGTGAGAGGGGCTACGCTGGTCGGAAATGGGCCCCAGGTTTTAAACTCCATCGACATGGTGGGATCGGACCTAGGCTTTTCTATCGGCACCTGCGGCAAGGATGCACAGGGAGTTCCTGTTGCCGATGCAATGCCGACGTTGAGGATAAGGGAGATCGTTGTAGGTGGAGAGGTCCCATCATGAGACGGGGCATAAAGTGTAGTAAAAAAAACACATTATTGCAATAAATCAACACTTCCTGATTATAACACTCTGATTCCATGGAATTCCTTGACTGGTATGTTTTTTGCTTTTAATCCTTACTTGTGATGAGATTACAGCGCACCATAAAAAAAGAAGTGTATTTCCGCGGGATAGGTCTGCACACCGGGAAATACGCTTCTGTGAAGCTTAAACCTGCTCCGCGCGATACCGGGATCGTTTTTTTTCGTTCTGACAAGGATGCGATTATCAGGGCCAACCTGAATTCCGTAAGCGATACCGCCTTTGCGACTACTCTCGGCTATGATGGGATCAAGATCAAAACTGTGGAACATCTGCTGGCCGCGGCCGCGGGCCTGGGCATCGATAATCTTTTTATTGATATCGATGGTCCCGAAATACCAGTCCTCGACGGCAGTTCCACTGAACTTGTGGGGATTTTGCTAGAGGCCGGGATTGCCAAACAGGCCAAAAAGATATCGTATCTCAAGATAATATCCCCGGTTTCTTACGAAGACGCCCATTGCCGTGTCGTTGCGCTTCCCTACGAAGGGAGGCGTCTTTCCTACTTTATGAGCTTTAATCATAAGGTTCTGGGAAATCAGGATTTTACGGTCGATATCAACGAGGCAAACTTTGCGACAGAGCTTGCGCCCGCGCGGACATTCGGGTTTTTGAAGGATGTCGAAAGACTCAGGGCAAACGGTCTTGCTAAGGGAGGTTCTCTGGATAACGCGGTAATCGTTGATGATGAAGGGATACTTAATACATCAGGATTAAGGTTCAAAGACGAGTTTGTCCGTCATAAGATACTCGATGCCGTAGGGGATTTTTCGTTGATAGGTATGCCTATAGAGGGGCATGTTATTATGGAAAAATCCGGCCACAGTGCCAATGTCCATTTTCTGAAAAGGCTGCTTACCTCATCGGAATGCTACCGGATTGTTTCTGAAGTTGACCAATTCAGCCGCCAAGTATTACACTACACCTAAAAAAAGAAGAGGGAATACCCACAGTTTGAACCCTCGCGAGGTTTTAACCAAACTGTACTTCGGGTATTCCCTGAATCCCTTTTGAGACCGTTTCTTTCCTTATTTCTTCTTTGCTGTTTTCTTTGCTGCGGCTTTCTTCGCCGGAGCAGCCTTTTTTGCAGGAGCCTTTTTTGCTGTCGCCATTCTATTCACCCCCTTTCGTCACCACAAAAACATTCGCTTTTGTGGAGCTTTTAAGCACCTAAGCCCTTCCTATAAGCGTTATTCTCTTTTCAGCGAGTATGCGTTTCAGTCCCGCATCTTTCCTCTTCTTCTGTTTATATTCATCCTCGTCGATCATAGTACAGTTGATCCGTTTCCCAAATTTCTTTTCCATATCCTGCAGGCCGATTAAGAGCGCGGGGGTGGAAGGACCGATGACGACGAGATCGACGGTGCCGGTCTCTTCCCCCACCGCGTAAGGACCATAGATAAATGCGAGCCTGACTTCGTTGGCGCGCAGAAGACTTTTCAGTGCTCCGGGCAGTCCCTGTGATTTTGCAATAAGCCCTTTGAGTTCCGAATAGAGCGGAGAACTCTTGTCCGCATGGCAATATTTGAGGTTGGCAACTTTTTCGCTGATGACAATTCCCATCTCCTCGAGCTTGTCGATCTCACGCTTCACTCCTGAGGGGTTCTTCCGGAGAAGTTTTGCGATCTCTCTCACATAGAACCTTTCATCAGGGCTGTTCAGCAGGAGCGACAGCACCTCGGCCCGAATCGATGATGAGAAAAGGCTTTTCAGCATGTATCACTTCACCTCTTTAAAAAAGTATAAATGATAAAATGCATTTTGTCAACAAAAAAATTAAAAAAATAAACATAAGTTGATTTTAAATGAACATTCTATTTTTAGAAACGATTGTTGACTAATATGAACTATCCTTGAAGAGTGTTGGTAACAGGCTATCTCTGGAATTTATGGTCCATTACTTCCGGAACATGCCATGTTTCTTGCGGCGTAATGAATTTAAATATAAGAACGATCGTTGAACGGAATATGCTTTCTCAAGATTGGTCTTTGGGTAAATCGTCCTGTCCGTCGCTGCGGTACCCGCCAGGCGCGATTTCAGCTTTAGGAAGTACACTATCGGGTTCCTCAGCGGTAAAATCAACAGGGGTGAATAGTGCGAATTAACGGACGAAGAGGAGCGAGGTTTTGATTGCGCCTTCTCTGATGACGACAGGGGTATCATCGGTAACATCGACTAGCGTTGAAGGGACCGCCGTCGGCGATTCCCCGCCATCTACTATCAGGTCGAGGCTATCGGCGAAGTAATCGGCGATCATCGCGGTATTGCGGGCGGGCGGCAACCCTGAAATATTGGCGCTTGTCGCGGTAATGGGAAAACAGGCAGCTCGGACGAGGTCAAGGGCGAACGATGCACCGGGAATACGGACGGCGACCTTCCGGTTCGAAGTGATATATCTGTTGAGGCCACTCCTGGCGTGAAAAATCAGGGTCAGGGGACCCGGCCAGAATCTTGAAATCAGGTCGGCAGCGGTGCTGTTGACGAATTCGGCCAGAAGGGACAATTGTTGAACGCTGCCTATTATTATCGGGACAGTTTTTTCAAGCGGCCTTTGTTTGAGCCCGTAAAGCCTTTTTAGCGCATTCTCATCGTCATATTTTGCACCAAGTCCATACATGGTCTCGGTGGGATAGCCGATGGTCCCGCCGTTTGTCATGATCGAGATTGCTCGTCGAATTATTTCATCTGCATTGGCATCCGTCAATTTTACCGATATCATGCTCTAATTATACAGGACTGAGCATGGCGTAAAGCTATTTTGAAAAGGGACATCGTCTAATAGTTTCGGATCGCGTTGCCACGATAAAGAGGAAGGACTTGCAGGAATGAAAAAAGGACTTTCTAAAATATAAAACATATCACCTGTGCCCCAACGTTAATCCAGTAAATACAATTGGGTATAATGGCAAACATATGCTGCTTTGTAATCGGCGTCAGGCAAAGCCTGATAAATGGCCGTTTACTCAAAAAGTGAGACACTCAAAATCTGTAGAATTGTGCAGAGGCCATGCAGGGAAAGTGCCCCCAACAGCAGAAAGTCTTCACCTTGTGATTACCACTGTACTTGTCCACGCATTGGTGAAATTGCCGGGGAGCAACGAAATCCATAACCTGACAGACAATGCTCCTGCCGGCATTGATGTGTCGTCTCCCTCCACGTTAG
>Ga0209048_10007267_pt1 | contig 10258 bp, 21 predicted proteins | sample FrelakmetCRP12CR_FD_187146 | JGI IMG/M metagenome (GOLD analysis project Ga0209048, IMG submission 187146) | Freshwater lake sediment microbial communities from the University of Notre Dame, USA, for methane emissions studies - CRP12 CR (SPAdes)... | ecosystem: Environmental > Aquatic >... | reverse complement strand
GTGTCGCCTCGAAGGAGCAGCCATTCTTGCAGGAATTGCGCCGCGCCACCCACAAGCACTGGTTTTACCGGCCGCTCTTTATTGCCTTTTCCAATGATGCGTACTTCGTACAGTAATTCATCCCCCTTCACTAAGGTGACATCCTTGACTTTCAGGCCGGCCACCTCATGCACGCGCGGTCCCGTCGAATAGGCCAGGGCGAACATCGCCCGGTCGCGTAAGCCGGCATATGTGTCATCAGCCAGGCAGACCTCGATCAATTTGTCGAACTCTTCTTGGGGAATGTAGCGCCCTGTTTCGATACCGGAGGCCCGCTCCCCGCGCGGCTTCTTGGCCAAGAGCGCCCTTTCAGCGCGCGATGAGATTTCTTCCCGCTGATCTCCGGACAGGAGACGTTTTATATCATCGTTATCTTGTAAAAGGTCTATGATGGTGCGGATGTACCAGCGGATCCCGGCCAGGCTGCGGGAGATGTAGGCCGGGGATACCTTTACGTTGGCCAAAGCTTGAAGATATTCTTCCCCCAGCGACTTGGTGATCGGGCGGCCAGCTCGCCACCCGTTGAAGCGCTGGATATCCTCCAGATAGGCGCGCTTGGAGTGATTTGATCCCAGCCCGACGGCGTTTGCCAGCCGGTACACGATCAACGCGCCCAGCAGGAATAGCAGTCGCCGCTTCAGGTCAGTGAAGCGTCCAGCTGCGCCGCGTGTGATGTTCTCGTTAGCCAACTTCCGTCTGCCTCAACCTGTTCACGCCTCTACGCTGCCGCCGGCAGCCTCAATGGCCGCTCGCGCACCTTTGGTCGCGAGCAACCCCTTGAGTGCGACCGCGCGCTCGATCTTGCCCGCCAGGATCACCTTGGCATTGAGCGCTTTCCGCGCGACGATGCCCGCCGCCTTGAGCACAGCCAAATCGATCGGCTTGCCTTCCACTGCGTTGAGTTCCGAAAGCCGAACCTCGGCCGTCAAGCCCTCGCTCATCGAAACGAATCCGCGTTTGGGCAAACGCCGCTGCAGCGGCATCTGGCCGCCTTCGAACCCGACCTTGTGGTAGCCGCCCGCCCTGGCTTTCTGACCCTTGTGACCACGCCCGGCGGTCTTGCCGGTACCGCTGCCGATGCCGCGGCCTACGCGCTTGCGTGCGTGCTTGGCGCCCCGCGCCGGTTTAATGCTGTTCAGATGCATTTATTCCTCGCACTTCAAGAGGTAACCCACCTTATTCACCATACCCCGAGTGGCCGGCGTGTCCTCGATCTCCACCGTGTGGTTCAGGCGACGCAGGCCTAATCCCCGCACTGTGGCGCGGTGGCTCTCGCGCGTGTTGATCACGCTGCGTACCAGCGTGATCTTTAGTTTCTTCGCCGCTGATGATTTTGTCGCCGTATCGGCTTTTGGTTTGGTTGCCATCTCACTCAACCCATGATCTGTTCGACGGTCTTACCGCGCTTGGCGGCAATCTCCGAAGGCGTGTTCATCGCCTCCAAAGCCTTGATCGTGGCGCGCACCACGTTGTAGGGATTGGTCGATCCGAAGCACTTGGCCAGGACGTTCTGCACACCCATGACCTCGAATACCGCCCGCATCGGGCCACCGGCGATGATCCCGGTACCGTCGGAAGCCGGCTGGATCAGCACCTTGGCCGCGCCATGCTCACCGATGACCGGATGATGCAAGGTGCCGTTCTTCAGGCTGATCTTCACCATCTTCCTGCGCGCCTCGTCCATCGCCTTCTGAACCGCCACAGGAACCTCGCGGGCCTTACCCTTGCCCATACCGATCCCGCCGTCGCCATCACCCACGACAGTGAGGGCAGCAAAGCCCAGGATGCGTCCGCCCTTCACCACTTTGGTGACGCGGTTGACGGATACCATCTTTTCGCGCAGGCCGTCGCCGCGCTCTTCCGTCTGTGGTGCTCTCGCCATGGTCTATGATCCTTAGAACTTCAGGCCGGCTTCACGCGCGGCATCCGCCAGGGCTTTAACCCGGCCGTGATATTTGTATCCGGAGCGATCGAACGCCACCGCTTCGATTCCTTTCTCGCGCGCCTTCTCGGCGACACGCTTGCCGACCAGAGCAGCAGCCTTCACGTTGCCGCCATTGGCCACTGCCGCGCGCAATTCCGCGTCCAGCGAGGACGCGCTCGCCAGCACCTTTCCGCCGGTCGAATCGATCACCTGGGCGTAGATATGGAAATTCGACCGGTGCACCGTCAGGCGCACGGCCTTTAATTCGGCAATCTTGGCGCGGGTCTGACGCGACCGGCGCATGCGCGCTAGATTCTTGTCTTTCATGACAATCCCCGCTGGCTCATTTCTTCTTGGTTTCCTTCAACACGACAACCTCGTCGGCGTATCTCACGCCCTTGCCCTTATAAGGCTCGGGGGGGCGGTAGCCGCGAATTTCCGCCGCTACCTGACCGACTTGCTGCTTGTTGATACCCTTGATCAGGATTTCAGTCTGAGTCGGCGTCTCCACCTTGACTCCCTTGGGCATCACGTGCACCACCGGATGCGAAAAACCCAAAGCCAAATTGAGCTTGTCGCCCTGCGCCTGTGCGCGGTAGCCGACGCCAACCAGGGTCAACTTCCGCTCGAATCCTTTAGTAACGCCCGTAACCATGTTCGCCAGCAACGCGCGCAGCGTCCCCGACATGGCGTCCGACTGCTTCGTGTCGACGGCTTTGCCGAACTGCACCTGATCGCCTTCTCGCTTGACTACCACGCCACCCGACACAGGCTGCTTGAGTGTGCCAAGCGGACCCTTGACCGAGATTTCGTCAGCGCTGAGCGCCACTTCGACATTGGCGGGAATTTGTACCGGCAGGTTTCCGATTCTCGACATGTTCTATTTCCTCAACTCGACGGCGTCCCGCTTATGCAACGATGCACAGGACTTCGCCGCCCACGCCGGTAGCGCGCGCTTTGCGATCGGTCATCACACCTCGGGAGGTGGACACGATAGCGATGCCCAGCCCGTTCATGACTTCCGGAATATCCCGGCTGGCTTTGTAGATTCGCAGGCCAGGACGACTCACGCGCTCGATCTTCTCGATGACCGGGCGCCCGGAGTAGTACCTGAGCCCGATTTCGAGCGTGCTCTTGGGTCCCTCGGCGCTGACGCGGAAGTCCTCGATATAGCCTTCGTCCTTCAGCACCGCCGCGATGGCCAGCTTCAGCTTGCTGCTGGGGATCGCTACCGACACTTTTTCCGAAGCTTGCGCGTTGCGGATGCGAGTCAGCATATCGGCGATCGGATCACTCATGCTCATGTGCCGCCCCCTCCCTTACCAGCTCGCCTTGATCACGCCGGGTATCTCCCCACGCATGGCAATCTCGCGCAATTTGTTGCGGCCAAGACCGAATTTGCGGTACACGCCGCGCGGACGCCCCGTGAGGGCACAGCGGTTGCGCAGGCGCACCGGGCTGGCATTTCGCGGAAGGCGCTGAAACTTGTCGCGCGCCGCCTCGCGTTCCTCGTCGGAAGCCTTCTGATCTTGGATCGTGGCGATCAACGCGGCGCGTTTGGCGGAGAATCGCTTGACCGTCTCGCGTCGTTTCTGTTCGCGGTTGATGAGTGCAATCTTGGCCATTGCGACCTCAGTTTCTAAACGGGAAATGGAAGGCGGTGAGCAGTGCTTTGGCCTGCTCATCGGTACGCGCCGTCGTGGCAATCGTTATGTTGAGGCCACGCAGTGCGTCGATCTTGTCGTACTCGATCTCGGGGAAAATGATCTGCTCCTTCACACCCATGTTGTAGTTGCCGCGTCCGTCGAAAGATCTCGGCGAGATACCGCGGAAGTCACGGATGCGGGGGATGGCGATCGAGATCAACCGATCGAGAAATTCATACATGCGCTGTCCTCGCAAGGTCACCATGCATCCGACCGGATAATCCTTGCGAATCTTGAACGTAGCGATCGACTGGCGCGCTACGCGCACCACCGGTTTCTGGCCCGAGATCTTCTGCAGATCTCCTACCGCGTTGTCCATGATCTTCTTGTCGCCGACGGCCTCTCCCACGCCCATATTCAGCACGATTTTCTGAATGCGGGGGACTTCCATGATGGACTTGAAGCCGAACTTCTTCATCAAGTCCTGGGCGATGACGGTTGTGTAATGTTCTTGTAAGCGTGCCATGTTCGTGCTCTCAAGCGTCGATCATTTCGCCGTTGGACCTGAACACCCGCACGCGGCGGCCGCCGTCCAAGACCTTGACGCCGACCCGGTCGGCTTTCTTGGTCACGGGGTTGAAGATCGCAACATTGGAAACGTGCAGGGGCATCTCTTTGTCGACGATGCCACCCGTTTCCCCTTTCATCGGGTTGGGCCGACGGTGCTTCTTCACCATGTTCACCCCTTCCACCAGCAGGTGCTCGGCGTCGACAACGCGCAGGACCGTGCCGCGCTTGCCTTTATCCTTGCCGGCGATGACCATGATGTCGTCGCCTTTTTTGATCTTTCGCATCGCAGCTTCCTTTACAGCACTTCCGGCGCCAGCGATACGATCTTCATGAAGCGTTCGGTACGCAACTCGCGCGTCACCGGACCGAAGATACGAGTCCCGATTGGCTCCAGCTTGTTATTGAGGAGGACCGCCGCATTGGTGTCGAACTTGAGACGGGATCCGTCCTGGCGGCGCACGCCGTGGCGAGTACGCACGACGACGGCGTTGTATATCTCGCCCTTCTTGACGCGACCCCGCGGGGCAGCATCCTTGACGCTGACCTTGATCACGTCACCGATACCGGCATAACGGCGCTTGGAGCCGCCCAGTACCTTGATGCACATCACCGAACGTGCACCGGTGTTGTCGGCCACGTCCAGCATGGATTCCATCTGGATCATCGTTTGTCTTCTCCAACTTGTTCCGCCGGCCCGGTCAGGCCTTCGGCGGCCAGTCTTGGAACCCGTCCGGGTCTGGCGCCACTACTGCCGCAGCCAGCTTTCAGGTACACGGCCGGCGCGGTCTGAAACATCCACGGCCACATAACTTCGACCGCGAAAAACGCGCCAGTCTATAGAGTTAGAAGATCGAGCGCAAGCCCAGGAGCTATTCTTCTCGCGCCTTTTCCAACACCTTCACCACCCGCCAAGCCTTCGTCTTCGAAAGCGGCCGGCATTCTTCGATCATGACCATGTCGCCCGGATGGAATTCGTTCTGCTCGTCGTGTGCGTGATACTTCCGGGAGCGCGTGACGAACTTGCCATACAGCGCATGCTTGACCTTGCGCTCTACGAGGACGGTTACGGTCTTATCCATCTTGTCGCTAACCACTCGGCCGGTGAGCCGACGACGGATGCTGGTTTGCGTTTCTGCGGTCGCTTCGCTCATGACTGCTTCGCCTTCTCCCCCAGGATAGTGCGTACGCGCGCGATACTGCGGCGCGTCTTGCTCAATTCCGAGGTGTTGTTGAGCTGCTGGGTCGCCTGCTGCATGCGCAGGCCGAAATGGGCTTTGAGCAGGGAGTTCAACTCCTGCGTCAGCTCGTCTTTGCTTTTAGTTCTGAGTTCCTTGGAATCCATAGATCACCCCAGCTGTCGCGAAACAAAAGTCGTCAGGATCGGCAACTTGGCCGCGGCAAGACGAAACGCCTCACGTGCCAAGGGCTCATCGACACCATCCATCTCGTACAACACCTTGCCTGGCTGGATCTCGGCCACGAAATACTCGGGATTACCCTTGCCGTTACCCATCCGCACCTCAGCGGGCTTCTGGGAAATCGGCTTGTCCGGGAAAATGCGGATCCAGATGCGCCCGCCGCGCTTGATATGCCGCGTCATCGCACGTCGCGCGGCCTCGATCTGTCGCGCCGTCAAACGTCCGCGACCGATGGCCTTCAGGCCGTACTCGCCGAAGCTGACCTTGTTGCCGCGTGTCGCAATGCCCTTGTTGCGGCCCTTCTGCTGCTTGCGGAATTTGCTTCTAGCTGGCTGCAGCATTCTTCGCTCCTGCTCTTCTCGGCTTGCGCTCCGGCTCCGGCTGCGGAACCACGGCAGGCTGCTCGCCCTTGCCCAGCACCTCGCCCTTGAACACCCACACTTTGATTCCGATTACACCGTACGTCGTCTTGGCCTCGGCGAAGCCGTAGTCGATATCGGCGCGCAGCGTGTGCAAAGGCACGCGGCCTTCGCGGTACCACTCGGTGCGCGCAATTTCGATCCCGTTGAGTCGACCTGCGCTCATGATCTTGATGCCCTGGGCGCCAAGGCGCATGGCATTGGTCATTGCGCGTTTCATGGCGCGGCGGAACATGATGCGCTTCTCGAGTTGCTGGGCGATCCCGTCAGCGATGAGCTGCGAATCCAGCTCGGGCTTGCGGACTTCCTCGATGTTCACGTGCACCGGCACGCCCATCATGCGCTGCAATTGACCGCGCAACGACTCGATGTCTTCGCCCTTCTTCCCGATCACGACCCCCGGGCGCGCACTATAAATCGTGATGCGCGCGTTCTTGGCAGGACGCTCGATCACGATCTTGCTCACGGCGGCATGCGAAAGTTTCTTCTTGAGGAAGTCGCGGACTTTGATGTCCTCATGAAGCATGGCGGGAAAGTGCTTGCTGTTGGCATACCATCTGGAGGTCCAATTGCGCAGGACCGACAGACGGAAACCAGTAGGATGGATTTTCTGACCCATTGCGGCTCCTAGTCGCCAACCGTCACGAAGATGTGACAGGTGGGTTTCATGATGCGCGATGCGCGGCCCTTGGCACTGGGGCGGAAACGGCGCAGGAAGGTACCTCGTTCAACGAAGATGCGCTTGACCTTGAGCTCGTCCACGTCGGCGCCATCGTTATGCTCGGCGTTGGCGATGGCCGACTCCAGAACCTTGCGAATGATGCGAGCGCCTTTTTGCGGGCTGAAGCCCAGCACGTTGAGTGCCCTATCCACTGGCAGGCCCCGAACTTGATCGGCCACCAGCCGGCCTTTCTGGGCGGAGAGGCGTACGCCGCGCAGGATTGCAGTTGTTTCCATGTTTGCCACCTATTTCTCTGCGCCGCTACGATGATTTCTTCTGTACCACGGCGGCCTTCTTATCCGCCGGGTGGCCCTTGAAAGTCCTGGTCAGGGCGAACTCGCCCAGCTTGTGCCCGACCATGTTCTCCGTCACATACACCGGAACATGCTGCTTTCCGTTGTGTACCGCGATGGTGAGTCCGACAAAATCCGGCAGCACGGTAGAGCGTCTGGACCAGGTTTTGATCGGCCGTTTATCGTTGTTGGACCGGGCCTTCTCAACCTTCGCCAGCAAATGATGGTCGGCAAAGGGACCCTTCTTGACTGAACGTGTCATGGCTCTACCTCTTATGCTCTATGACGGCTGCGCACGATCATGCTCGCCGTGCGCTTGTTGTTGCGGGTCTTGTAACCCTTCGCCAACTGGCCCCACGGGCTGACTGGATCGCGCTTGGTACCGGTCTTGCCTTCGCCGCCACCATGCGGATGGTCGATCGGGTTCATCGCGACCCCACGCACCGTGGGACGAATGCCGCGCCAGCGTTGCGCGCCGGCCTTGCCGATCGAGCGAAGATTGTTCTCTTCGTTGCCAACCTCACCGATGGTCGCCCGGCAATCGACGTGCACCTTGCGAATTTCTCCCGATCGCAATCGCAGCTGCGCGTAGGTTCCTTCACGCGCCAGCAACTGAACGGAGGTGCCTGCGGCACGTGCAATCTGCGCGCCTTTGCCCGGGAGCATCTCGATACAGTGAATCGTGGTTCCCACCGGGATATTGCGCAAAGGCAAAGTGTTACCGACCTTGATGGGGGCCTCCGGCCCGCTAACTACCTGTGCCCCGGCTGTTAATCCCTTGGCAGCGACGATATAGCGGCGCTCGCCATCGGCGTAACACAGCAGCGCGAGATGGGCGCTGCGGTTCGGGTCGTATTCCAGGTGTTCGACCTTGGCAACGATGCCGTCCTTGTTGCGCTTGAAGTCGACTACCCGGTAATGCTTCTTGTGCCCACCGCCCTGGTGCCGCGTGGTGATCTGACCCAGATTGTTGCGGCCGGCCTTGCGCGACTTCTTCTCGAGCAACGCCGCCTGCGGACGCCCCTTGTGCAGGTCGGGATTGACGACCTTGACGACGGAACGGCGGCCCGGCGAAGTCGGTTTTACTTTGATGAGTGCCATGTCTGGTTCTCCGCTTGAGTCGGTCCGCCGCTACTTCGAATCGCCCGGAGCGAAACTGATCTCCTGGCCTGCTTTGAGCGAAACGAACGCCTTCTTCCAGCTGCGCCGATGCCCTACCGCACGTCCGGAGCGCTTCGTCTCCTTGCCGCGCACATTGAGGGTCTGAATCCCCTCCACTTGCACCTTGAACATCAATTCCACCGCCGCCTTGATTTCGGGCTTGGTTGCATCGGACAGCACGCGGAAAACAAACTGATTGTTTTTCTCGCCCACGAAGGTCGTTTTCTCCGAAACCTGGGGGGCGATGAGCACCTGCATCAGGCGCTCGGGATTGAATGTCTTCGCGTTCATGCCAGCAGCTCCTCGATCTTGGCCAGCGCCCCGCGGGTGACGATGGTCTTTTCGTACCGGAGCAGACTTACCGGATCCGCGTTTCTGGGTTCGACGACAAGAACATTGGGCAGGTTCCGGGAAGACAGATAGAGGTTCTCATCGACGCTGTCGGTGATGACCAGCACATCGTTCAGACCCATGCCCTTCAACTTCTGCGCCAGGATTTTTGTCTTGGGCGAGACGACCGCGAAGGTCTCCACCACCGACAGACGCCCTTCGCGAATGAGCTGCGAAAGGATGGAACTCAGGCCCGCGCGAAACATCTTGCGGTTGACCTTCTGGGTAAAGTTTTCGTCGGGGCTGGACGGAAAGGTCTTGCCGCCGCCGCGCCATATCGGACTGTTCGCCGCTCCGGCGCGGGCGCGCCCGGTGCCCTTCTGCTTCCAGGGCTTCTTTTTCGATTTGTTGATTTCACCGCGCTCTTTTTGCGCGCGCGTTCCCTGCCGCCCATTCGCCATGTAAGCCGTCACCACCTGGTGTACGAGCGCTTCATTGAAGGCCTGCCCGAACAAAGCGTCCGACGCGGACAGCTTCGCCGTGGGTTGGCCTTTGTCGTCGATCAAGGTCAGGTCCATTCTCAGGCCCTCACTCTGACGGTCGGCGACACCACTACATTGCCGCCCTTGGAGCCGGGCAGCGCGCCTTTGATCATCAACAATTGCCGCTCGGCATCGATGCGCACGATCTCGAGGTTCTGCGCGGTACGGCGCACATCGCCCAAGTGTCCCGCCATGCGTTTCCCGGGAAACACCTTGCTCGGATCCTGGTTCTGACCGGTGGAGCCGGGCTTGTTGTGCGACACCGAGTTGCCGTGCGTGGCGCGGTTGGAGGAGAAGTGGTGGCGCTTGATGACGCCGGAAAAGCCTTTCCCCTGCGTGGTGCCGGTGACATCCACTTTCTGTCCGACCTTGAAGATATCCACACCGATGGTGGCACCGGCCTTGAGCCCGCTGGCCTGCTCTTCGGTAATGTGGAACTCTCTGAGAACGGAGCCCGCTTCCGCGCCAGCCTTGGCAAAATGTCCAGCCGCCGGCTTGGTCACGCGGCTTGGACGCCGCCGACCGAATGTCACCTGCACGGCCGAATAACCGTCGGTGGCTGGGGCCTTGATCTGGGTCACGCGATTGTTGGACACGTCCACGACCGTCACCGGGACGGCATCGCCGTCATCGGTGAAAAGCCTGGTCATGCCAACCTTGCGGCCGACAAGTCCTAAAGTCATTGTTATTCCCTCTTCAGAGGCGCCGGCTGCAATTGGCCAGCTAGTTAAAACTCAAGCGACCGGCGACAAACTCGCCACCTGTCACTCGTTACTAATTACAACTTAATTTCGACGTCCACTCCAGCCGGAAGATCGAGCTTCATCAGCGCGTCCACGGTCTTGTCGGTGGGGTCGATGATATCCATCAGACGCAGGTGCGTACGCATCTCGAACTGATCGCGCGACGTCTTATCGATGTGCGGGGATCGCAGCACATCGAAGCGCTGGATGCGGGTGGGCAGGGGAACTGGCCCCTTGACCACCGCACCGGTGCGTTTGGCGGTTTCGACAATCTCCAGCGCCGACTGATCGATCAAGCGATAGTCGAATGCCTTCAGGCGGATCCGGATTTTCTGGCTTTGCATCGCCATCTGCGCTACTCCAAAATCACTCTAGAATTTTAGCCACGACACCCGCACCCACGGTGCGCCCGCCCTCGCGGATGGCAAAGCGCAACCCCTCTTCCATCGCAA
>Ga0209048_10007266_pt1 | contig 10259 bp, 6 predicted proteins | sample FrelakmetCRP12CR_FD_187146 | JGI IMG/M metagenome (GOLD analysis project Ga0209048, IMG submission 187146) | Freshwater lake sediment microbial communities from the University of Notre Dame, USA, for methane emissions studies - CRP12 CR (SPAdes)... | ecosystem: Environmental > Aquatic >... | reverse complement strand
GCCACCCTTGTTTGGCACCAGTGATATCCCTATGCCATCACAGTACGCGACCACCTATAATCCACTGGCGTTGGTCTATCCTGGATCCGGGGGCACGACACTCGGGGTCACGACCCATGAGCTCCTCCAAACCATCGGAACCTCCCAGATTATAGGAGGTACAGTGCCTCCAGGATGGTACGCGGTCAAGATCGTTGAGAACCTGAATCCTTGCAGCAACTATATGGGGTTGGCCAAATTTGGAGTGCCTTACTCGGGCAGTTCCGCAACGGTCTGGCCAGAGAAAATTATGAACTGGATCGACAAAACATGTGGTGCGCAGTGCTTCGATTTGGACAATAATGGAACAGCTGAAACATGTTATACTCCCGGTCAGGTTGCCTCCTTTACGTGCAAGAACGCCAATTCAACTACGTCAATAGATATGAAGGCAGCTAGTCCAAACCTAGCGCCACTTTACTACGAGTTCTTACAATACGTTATCAGTCACGAAACGAGTCACATGATGAACCTGGCTTCCGGAAGCGGCACGTCCGCCGATCATCACTACACGACCCTGAAAGGGGTTCTCATGGAGCAATTTATAGGCACCACAGTAACCAGATCCGTAAGTGGTAATGGTATAAATATAAATGTGACCCTTTACATCTCAAATCAGTACCAGTCGCAAGACAAAACACAACACAAGCTTAAGTAGTTCAGAAAAACAGGTTAGGAAGAATGCCATTTGTATGGCGTGTAAAAATAGCGATTAAAACGGGAAGGAGGATATTGTCATGAGGAAAACAAAGATAGCGATTTCTTTTGTGGTAATTGCGGTGGCGATTCTTTTTGCAGGGAATGAAGATCTTTACGCAGGGGCCGGTGTCGCAAATCCTTGGGGCATTGTATCCCCGGCACCAAGAGGCACTCAGTGGACGGGCAGCTTAGTCATTACTGGGCAAATCGTAGACGTTCCCGGGTTGCCTGGAGGATTGCCTGCTGATGCAGCACCTGTGCCCCCGGAAACCGGGTATACGGATCAAATCGTTAAGATAGAGTTTTTTGTACGATTGGAGCACAATAAACTAGATGCGACATTTTCGGGTCTGGGGATAGACAATAACGGGTATTATCTCTTCTACGCTCTCGCGGATTATGCGAGTGGGCGCATCGGAGAGGCGTTGAATAGATTTTTGAAGGAAAAGGTGTACCCTAACCTACCCAAGCCCTATAGCGGGGGCGCCTTAACTGGTTTGACGGATGACATCACTAACGTGGATATTCAGCTGAGTCGCGGTCTTCAGGCGGGAACACCGCTTTACTTAAACGCGAATATTACGGTTGTTACATTCAAATAAGGACGCAGTTATTCCTTAGATGGTTTCCTGGTACCACCTCACTCGATCCCTCTCCCCCAATTTGGGGAGAGGAGGAGATATGTTGTGCCCACTAACCATAAGGTCAGTGGGCACATTTGTTTTATGTGGGGGCGAAGAACCCAATCTTCATCTTGGCGCACCGATTCAGGTGCGGGTAGATGCATAAACCTACGTCGGATGGTCGAGCCCGCTTCATTCCTTATGGCTTGCATTGGACTCGGCGGGTCCATGATTTGTGCCTATTGTTTTCAAGGTTGGTTTTTGGTATTCTCAAGACGGTGACTGGCCATGGGGCCATTGTGTCATGATGGGTAACTGAGCCGAGGCACGAGATGAAGAAACATTCCCGGATCACAAGTCTTTTGTTCTATGTGCTGGTGGGAATTATGGTGGCCATCAGCGCCACATCTTTTGTCGCTGCTCTATCATGGCTGAACAAGCCTTTCGCGGGTTTCTTGCTCTATGAAGAAGCATTCGTGGGAAGTTTCAAAAGTAGCGAGTGGGCTGGCATTAAGGCGGGGCTTAAGTTTCTCGATAGAATTGCGGCAGTGGATGGAAAGCCTGTTCTTGAAGGGCAGGATGTAGTAGATACGGTGAGACAGAAGGCACCGGGAACACCGGTGCGCTACATAGTGAAATCAAAGGAAGGGACCAGGGAAGTAACCGTACCTGTGGAGATCTTCACAGTTAAGGATTTCCTTCTGGTGTTTTTTGTTGTCTTTCTTGGCGGGTCGATTATTTATGCGTTCGGCATTACCGTTTATTTGCTGAAGCCGAATATGCGCGTCAGCTGGGTCTTCCTTCTGGAGAGCTTGTGGCTGGGTACTTACATGGTCAGCGGCTTCGAGATCCAGTCCTCCTATATTTTGGGCCGCTTTCATTATTCATGCCTTTGTCTCATCGCAACCACCCTTTTTCATCTTTTTCTCATATTCCCTGACAGAAAGCGTGTTTTGACCCGCTGGCCGTTACTTGAATACCTCATCTACGTGCCGGCTTTGACCATTGCCTCAGGCTACCAGATCTATTTTTCTTTTTTCAGGGAAGCCTCGACCTCGGATGTGTTTTCGTGGGTACCTACCTATACGGCACTGGGTAAAGCTGCCCGAGTATTCGCGCTCTTTTGCGTGATAGGTTTTATTGCCTTCGTTCTCCACGCCCTGTTTAGAGCCGCCACCACGCACGCACGGCAGAGGGCCAGGGTGATTCTCTTCGGTGTGACAATGGCTTTTGCGCCCCCGATGATGATCATGATTTTAGCTTTTTTGATAAAGTTTAATTTTCCCTGGAATTTCTTTCCGTTCTTCATCATCTTCTTCCCGGCATCCATTGCGTACTCCATTGTCAAGCACAATCTTTTCGATGCTGACGCAATAATCAAACGGACAGTAGGCTATGTTGTTGTGACGTGCATCATCATCGGTGCCTATGTGGGGGTAAGTGTTACACTTAATCTCGTTATGGGCAAGTACGAGTTAGCCCAAGCCCAAGCGTTTCCAATTCTTTTTACCCTTGGCGTTATTCTAGTTTTCAATCCGCTGCGTAACCGTATTCAAGCACTTGTAGACCGGGTATTCTTCCGGAAAGATTATGACTACGGGGAAATTGTTGAAAAGGTTGGCGGTGCCATGACCTCTTTGTTAGAGTTGCCGCTGATCCTTAAACGACTTGTGCAAACTTTCATGGAAGATATGTTTATCAGTACAAGCTCAGTCATGTTATTGGCACCAGTCGGGGCAGAATTTCAGGTATTTCTCGCAGAGGGTGAGCAAAAAGAAACTGTTGAAAAAGTCACCCTCAGGCAGGATAAGCCTCTCATGGAGATCATTAGAAGGGAAAAACGGGAATTGACCAAGTACGACGTAATCGAGGATCCGAGATACAGGGCAGTCTCGGAAAGCTGCGCTAAGGATTTTGCGCATCTCAATGCGAGCCTGATCGTCCCCCTAATCTATCAAAATCAGGTGATCGGGTCTCTGAACTTAGGGGAAAAGAAATCCGGTAGAGCTTACAGCCGCGAGGACATTGACCTTCTGCGGACCATCGCGAACCAAGGCGCTGTAGCCATCGAAAATGCAAGACTCGTAGATAAAATGAAGAGCGAAGAAATAGTGCGTGCAAACTTAGCTCGATACCTCTCACCTCATATTGTGGACCAGGTCATCAAAAAAGATGTGCAGGTCAATCTGGGTGGGGACAGAAAAGTTGTTACAGTCCTTTTCAGCGATATCAGAAACTTCACCCGGATTTCCGAGTCATTGCCTCCGGATAAACTAGTTCAGCTATTAAATGAATATTTCACTGAGATGGCAAGGATCATCTTTGAAAACCAGGGCTCTCTTGACAAGTATATCGGCGATGCGATTGTGGCTGTGTTCGGGAGTCTGATCCCCTTAGAAAACTCTGGCCGAACTGCTGTCCAGGCCGCCGTTCAGATGATGAAAGAGATGTCACCATTAAATGAAAGATGGAAGATCCAATATGGGTTTAGGATGGATATCGGTATCGGCATCAATACTGGAGAGGTCTTTTTAGGGAACATCGGCTCCCCGGAAAGGATGGAATTTACGGTTATAGGCGATACAGTAAACATTGCATCCAGATTCTCAGATATAGCCAAAATAGGACAAATATTGATTACCAAAGAGACATTAGCAAGTTTAACTCCGGATATAAGACACAAAGAACTTCCACCCACAGAAGTCAAAGGGAAAACAGGAAAGCTGGAAGTTTTTGAAATAGTCTACTCATAGATTTTTTCCATTTTGTAAACAGAGAGATATCGGTATTGCGAATCGTCGAAATATTCCGTTCCTTGCTACCTGTTCTTGCATCCCTCCTATCCAGTGTTTTGCTAATTCTTGCATTCCCGCCGTACAGTCTGGGATGGTTAGGATGGGTGGCACTTGTGCCCCTTCTTTCCTCTATCTCAGGCAGGAATGTGAAGCAAGGTTTCTTTCAAGGTTTTCTTTGCGGGATGATTTTTTTTGCTCTGGTGTTTGACTGGGTGTTTGAGGTTTCCGGATATACTTTTCTACACCATTTGCTATTATTTGTTTACACGGGTCTTTATTTCGGGGTATTCGGGTTGCTGTTCAGTTTACTTTGCAAGCGCTCCGGTTTGACAATAGCGCTCTTTGCCGCGCCATTCATCTGGGTTTTTCTGGAATATATCCGGTCTAACATGGGGTTCATGGCACTTCCTTACGCATGGCTTGGATACACCCAACATGCGCATCCCCTGGTCATTCAGATAGCCTCTGTGGCCGGGGCCTACGGCGTCAGTTTTCTGTTGGCCATGGTTAACTCAGCGGTTGCTGCATTCGTTCTATCTCTCTTATATCGATCAATAAACCTCAATCCATGGCCAAATCGTCCAATTTCGAATCGGGGGCTAGTTTCAATAGCTGGTACGGCGGCATTCTTAACTATCTTCACGATATGTTACGGGATCATGGTCGTGTCCAAACCGACAATGGGGAAAAAGCTCGAGGTATCTATTATTCAGGGAAATATAGAACAAGCGAAGAAATGGGATCGCAGCTACCGGAACTACATTCTGGAGAGGTACGAAGAACTCAGCAGGGAGGCCTCCAAGGATCAGCCAAGGCTAGTCATTTGGCCTGAAGCAGCTACACCTGGCTTTGTTCTTAGCGATATTGCTCTCCAAAAGCGTGTCGCGGGGCTTGTTCGAGAGATGAACACGTACTTTCTCATAGGAAGTTCCGAGTACCCTAAGTTTCAAAAGGCCCCTTTCGAATTCGATCGATTCGGGAATACGGCGCTCTTTTTCTCTCCGGATGGCAAGGTGCTGGGACAATATCTCAAGATTCGTCTTTTACCATTTGGTGAATATTTGCCCTATAAAGAAACCATCCCCTGGTCTTGGATTGACGTGCCAAATGTTACTTCTACCATGCCAGGAAAGGAGTTCACCGTTTTCCAATGTCCCACTTTCCGTTTCAGCGCCCCGATCTGCTGGGAGAACATCTTTCCTGACCTGCCAAGAAAATTCGTGAAAAATGGCGCGCAGTTCATTGTTAACATCACCAACGAAGCTTGGTTTGGCAGGAGCGTTGGCCCACAACACTACGTCATATCGAGTGTATTTCGGGCGGTAGAGAATCGCGTCTACGTGGTTCGCTGCGCCAACACCGGGATCTCTTGCTTCATCGACCCGTATGGCCGAATCGTTGGTCGAGTAAAGGATGAAAATAATCAGGATCTCTTCGTGCGCGGCGTCTTGACCATGACCGTCGTTCCGATGGAGTCTAGGACCGTGTATACTCGATACGGAGATTGGTTGGTGTGGATATCCGGTGGGGTCTCTCTGATTTTCACCATTGTCGCGTTCTTGAGGAGAAAGCCCGACACAACTGACCATCCGTGATCGCAACATATTCTGTTAACTCTCTGTCGCTCTCGTTTTTCTTGGTTGAACTGCCCGGACAGAGGTTTCGTAATAGGTCGGCGGCTCATAAGTGAGGCCAGCTTCAAGACGCTTCTGTTCCATATGCAGACGATATAGTATCCAGAGCCCAACAACTGGGGCTGCGAGACGAGATTTGACGCCGAACTCACGGTAAATATCCTCTAACACATCTTTCATCCGTTCCAGGATTATCGAATTGTCCTTGAACCAGCGCCGGGTAGCCCATAGAGCCCCAGAGTAAAGTACTGGCATTTCTTCCACCTCTTTTGCAAATCTCTTCCGAATTCGTGCCTCTGGGTGATTCTTGTACTTGATCCAACCGTTCATCAACGTGCGCATCATGCGCATTACGCTTGGCCCATTCGCTTCGAAGTCCCGCCAGAAGGCCCTTAACAAAAACTCGGTCTCCTGCCCGTTCTTGATGCGGGGATGACGATAGTTGAACCGGTACTGCCCGTGGACATCCGCCAACTCAATATCAGATTCGTTTAGAAGCATGCCTTTCTTCTTGAGTTCTTCGTACAGAGGCGTGCCATGGGTGGCTGAGTAGAGCATGAACTGATGAAACTCGGCGTTGTGGCTCACGGCCCATTCGATGACGTCATCAATATTGTCCGGGGTGTGCTCTTCTAAACCAATAATGGTCGACCCCAGTATTCGTATGCCGTTATCCTGCAACTCTCGCACCAATGACCGGGTGTCACTATCTTTCAATTTTTCATACCTGTTATTCTTGCCTTCCAAACCAATCCAAAGCCAGGATATACCCAATCCTACCAGTTGTTCCATCGTATAGTATTTCAATACATCTGCTGAGGCGAAAACAGACAGACTCCAAGCCTTCTCGTTTTGCTTCATCAATTCCAGTAAACGTAGAGCACGCCTCCGATGCAACAGGAAGTTCTCATCCATGACGAAGAAGGACCAAACCCCCATTTGGTCCTCCAACTGGCACATGATGTCGAATAGCTCTTCGCCTGTTTCATAGAAATTGACAAATTTCCCCTTGCCGCCAAACATGGCAGAAGTGGAGCAGAAATTACACCCTACAGGGCAGCCAACAGAAGGCATAAGAACGGCAGTTGGCTCCACTTTTCCGGTTTCTAGATTCAATCCCATACATCGCCGATTGACACCTGCAGGAACAAGGGGGTGGTTTATGGGCTGATCTGGATCCTCACCAAGGAACCTCCGAAACCATCGGACGCCCTCTCCCCGCACCGCATAGTCCGCGTCAATACGCGAATCCAAGTCACCGATGTTGGTGATATGTCCACCCACCACAATCGTAGCACCGGGCTGGTGCTCACGGATGAGGGTGCACATCTTTGCCACCTTCTTAATGTTTGACTGAATTGCACTGATTCCAATGATATCGTAAGGTATTACGCGAAGCTCCTGGATAAACCGACCTAAGTTCGGGTAATCCAGCAATGTGCAGTGGGCATGAATGTTCGCCTGGATCAGCTTCAATCCGTTGCTTCGTTGGAACATCCGGACGGAAAAAGGGCCCTGGACCCTTGTTACTTGATTGTGAAGAAACTCCATGGGATTAACGGCCCGGCTGCCATATTCATCGTCCTGTGCATAGGGGCCAAAGACGCTTGTCAAGAGAACCTTCGCCCGAGAGCCAAGTGGGTGGACTTGCTGGCGTTGAAGACTGGTTGGATCGTTAGCGTCGCAAAACATCATCTCACACTCTAAATTGCCTCTCGCTTTCGAAAGATTGGCTTTTCAGTTGTTTTTTTATACCAGTAAACTAATCAAAAAGCAATCCGATGACTTACATACACCCTAAAGTTTTTAGGCCGACGGTCCAAACCAAAACTAACGATCTGAAGTGCAGCCGGATAATGGAGGAGAAGGATTGATTAATGATGATATCAGTCATTATTTGCCAGATGGTGGAAGACGCTCTTGCCAGACCTCTCGGAGGGCATGGCGAAGGATTCCTCTTTTCCATATTTTTTGGGAGGACTGGATAAAGGCCACTGTTTCGCGTAGGAACCGTTTTTACTTGGGTTTAGGTTGGTTTAAACTTGGTCGTCAATTTTAAACATTTGCAGAATAAGATTTTAATTCAATCTTGAAAAAGTTGGCCAATTTACTATAATAGAGACCATTGATCAGAGATTTCGGTTCATCCATCGTATTGAATGAGCTTCCCTCTTTACTGTGGGAGAGGAGTTCCAAAAGGCGGAATAGGCAGAACGCTTTTATTATTTAAAGACGTCTCATTGAGGGGATTAAGGAATTGGCAGCGGAATGTAATATAGGGGCTCTCAAGATTCTGCTTGTTTACCCATCCTATCCGGATACCTTTTGGAGCTTTAAGCATGCGCTCAAGTTCATTCCGGAGAAAGCTTTTATTCCTCCATTAGGCCTTTTAACCGTGGCAGCCCTTTTGCCTCGATCCTGGAAACAGAAACTTGTTGATCTGAATGTGGGCGCGCTCAAGGATGAGCATATCCAATGGGCCGATTACGTTTTCGTGAGCGCGATGGAAGTGCAACAGGAATCGGTTAGAGAGATCATAGCGAAAGTAAAGGCCCACGGCAAAAAGATTGTTGCCGGAGGCCCACTCTTCACCATCATGCCTGATCAGTTTCAAGATATTGACCACCTGGTGCTACACGAGGCAGAGGCAACGCTCCCTGCCTTTATTGAAGACTTGAAGAAAGGAGAGGCAAAACCCATTTACACTTCTACCGAATGGCCCGACATTACATTTTCTCCCATACCCCAATGGGATCTTCTCCATTTTCGCGAATATGCGGTTATGTGCATGCAGTATAGCAGAGGGTGTCCTTTCGATTGTGAGTTTTGTGATATCGGGCTTCTGAACGGCAGAGAGCCCCGAACCAAGACGACAGACCAGGTTCTCAGAGAACTTGACGCATTATACCAAAAAGCGTGGAGAGGTGCTGTCTTTCTTACAGATGATAACTTTATAGGGAAACCCCGCAAATTAAAAGAAGATTTTTTGCCAGCCCTTATAAACTGGATGGAGGAACGAAGATATCCTTTCCGCTTCTTGACTCAGGCCACGATCAATCTCGCAGACGACGAGGAGTTGATGAAATTGATGGCCAGAGCTGGCTTTGATTCAGTGTTTGTAGGAATCGAAACCCCTGAGGAGAAAAGCCTTTATGAGTGCAATAAGGTCCTGAATAAGAACAAGGATCTGGTAGCAGCAGTGAAAGAGATGCAGAGGTTCGGCCTCGAGGTCGCAGGTGGGTTCATCATTGGTTTTGATAGCGATCCCCCAAACATCTTTCAGAAGCAGATTGATTTCATCCAGCAGAGCGGGATTATCACTGCCATGGTAGGACTTCTGAACGCTCCGAAGGGCACAAGACTTTACGAACGCCTTCGGCAAGAGGGCCGGCTCATAGGAGAATGGACCGGGAACAATACGGACTTTTCGACAAATTTCATTCCTAAAATGGGCTATCAAGCACTTATGGAAGGATACAGGTACGTCGTGACCAGCATTTACTCGCCCCGAAATTTCTACAAACGTCTCGTCACTTTCCTAAGGACCTATAGGCCCCTAAAGAAGAGAGGGAATACGCTACAGCTTTGCCAAATCTTGGCTTTCCTGTATTCTTTATGGTCATTGGGTATAATGGAGGAAGAGCGTTTTTATTACTGGAAGACCCTTCTTTGGACCATCTTACGACGTCCCGAACTCCTTCCACTATGTGTGCGACTTGCAATCTACGGCTACCACTTTCGGAAGGTCTTTCAGGCCCAAATCTCTAAATCAGAAAACTCAACTGAGCATGTCAATCCAATATCGATGAAAGAAATCAAACCCGTGGTCCAGGTTTTCGGAAGAGAAGAAAGCACACGAGAGACGTTTGGAGCGGAAGAAACTCATGGTCTGAAAGAGGGTGACTCGGATCATGCACGAGGGACTTTAAGAAAACCTTGAGATGGCTTTAAAGGACTCGACCGGGAGAAAAAATTGGGGATTATAAATTAGCCAAAATCTTTGCGGACCGAATTACTTTGGAAGCCGATGCGGATAACTTTGAAGTGTTCCTTTATGATGCAAGAACGCCCAAGAAGAGGATGGAGATTAAAACGGAAACGAAACCCGCAACCATTACAAGTACGCAGTCTGTTCCTACAACTCCAGCTCCAGGGACTGCCACGCCTTCTTTGCCGCCCGTTTCGGCCCAAGCGCCAAGACCTTCTCTACCTCCGGCGACTGTCACCGCACCACCCCCACCGACTGCGACCCCAACAGTTATTCCTCCAGACACTCGAAGGGGAAGAAGCCCATACTACCCGACTCCGACGACCCCAGGACCGACACCACAGGGAACAGGAGGAAGTCGATGAAGGGGGGTGTTAGGTCCTAACGGGCTGTTGCTCAAAAAGCCCAATTCAAAAATATCTGAACATTTAAGTTTCGATGAATGATAGCCGAGGGTAATTAAGACCAAATAGCGCCATTT
>Ga0209048_10007265_pt1 | contig 10259 bp, 7 predicted proteins | sample FrelakmetCRP12CR_FD_187146 | JGI IMG/M metagenome (GOLD analysis project Ga0209048, IMG submission 187146) | Freshwater lake sediment microbial communities from the University of Notre Dame, USA, for methane emissions studies - CRP12 CR (SPAdes)... | ecosystem: Environmental > Aquatic >... | reverse complement strand
GCGGAGATGGGACTGTTATGGAAGTGGCCCAGGGTCTGATGGGTACAGGAGCGCCGCTGGCGATATTACCAGGAGGGACGGCAAATGTGCTGTCTGTTGAGCTGGGTATACCCGGCGATTTATCTAAAGCCGCCGCACTTATCGTGGATGGACCGCAAAGAATCCGGACTGTGGACATGGGGTTGTTGAACGAAAAGCATTTGTTTATCCTTAGGTTCGCGACGGGTTTCGAGGCCGAAATGGTTAAGACCGCGGATCGTAAGATGAAGGACAGATTCGGAAAACTGTCTTATACTCTGGCTGGGATCCTTTCACTCGGGAAACCGCTCCATGCGCATTACCGCTTTATTCTGGATGGCGAAAAATACGAATGCGATGGCGTATCCTGCATGGTAGCGAATACGAGTAATCTCGGACTCCCAGGGCTGAATGCCTCCAATGATACAGATGTCTCCGATGGCCTGTTAGATGTGATCGTATTCAGTAAATCCGAACATTCTTCCCTCATGTCCCTTTTGACCTTTGGCGTCAATGTAAGTGATGACGAATTGCGGAAAGAATGGAGCAAGGTTAAATTGATGAGCAAATGGAAGGCTAAGGAAATTTCTGTCGAGGCAGACCCGCCTCAGAACATGATCATTGATGGAGAAATCCTCGGGAGTACGCCCTGCCAGATCAAAGTGGTGCCCGGAGCGGTGAATATACTGGTCCCTGATTCAGGGCCAGCGTAAAATTTCCATGGAACAGGTAGGTAGAATATGGATCGTATTAGTAAGCTGTTTGGTCATAAACCCCGGCCTCCTTCTGGAGGTGCAGACGAATCGCTTCAGAATGATACACCGGGGAAAGAACCGTCTGCTTCTCAGCCAGTCGACTCCCAAATAACACAGGTCGCGCATCCAGTTCCTGGTACAGCCGGACAGGTATACGGCCTGAATTTTATATTGGACACGGGTGAGACTAAGACGTTCGATTCTTTACCCATATCGATCGGGCGCGGCGAACAGAATGAATTGGTCTTGAATGATCCGTCAGTTTCGACCGTGCACGCGCGGGTATATTACGACGAGATCATCAAGGATGTTTGTATCGTTGATGATAATTCTCTGAACGGCTTGTATATTGATAACCAACCGACCCGAAAAAACCTCCTCCTGGATGGCGCCAAGATCAGGTTTGGCAACGCGACCCTTATCTTTCGGGATACAGGCTACATCCATTCGAGCTAAGTTTGGGCTTTTACCGGAGCATGATGATGATTGTATGCCCTAATTGTCAGACAGAGAATCGAGCAGGGGCAAAGTTTTGCCGCAACTGCGCCGCGCCCTTGCCCCCTTCACCCGCATCCACGCGGCCTCTTGATAACATCTCAGAGGCTCCGCAAAGTAACTTGAGCGCTGTGGTGACCATGCGCCTTGACCAGGCCACCGGCTCATCCGGTCCGTCCACCCGGACTATAACGAAATCGTTGCCGGCTGGTCAGGTTTTTGTGCAGCGGCCCCCAGGGGCAATATTTGGCGATATCTTCATATATAAAGAGTTGGTTTATAGCGACGAACACGGGCACCGGTATACGGTGTCACAACCCAACCTGCCTAAGGATTTGCAAATCCTAGCATGTACTGATCCAGCTTGTGGCGCGGTTTTTCCTCCTCGAGGCGCAGTCCCCGAAAAGTTTTGCACCGACTGCGGCAACCCGTTAGAAAGCATCTCGCAGGATTTATTATTAACCGAAACCGATACCCCCTTCCCAGAAAGTGTCAGCCAGATCATTGCCAAGGGACTTTCACATGGAAGCATCCGCACTCCGTTGGCGATATTCGAAGAACGCCTGGCGGGTTCGCCTCGTAATTGCCTGGTAACCACTCCAGTGGTTGCTTTTGGAAATGTACCGGAGGTGGTCAAAGCTCTGAAGTGGGGGAAGGACTTAGCCCGAGGGTTGGACTACCTGCATGATAATGGCGTATCATTTAGCGGCCAGCTGGAGGATTCTCATTTCGGGTTGGTTGGCGACAAGTTGGTATGGTCGAACTTTACCAACAGTATCAATAACTCGGATGGCTTTATCGCCGACCGCCAGCCGGATGTGCGCTCTCTGGCCTCCCTGGTTTTCCATTGGCTGACCGGCAGGTCCCAATTTGTCCCCGATTCCAATTTGAGTCAGGAAGTTAACCGGGTATTCCAGCAGGCTTCGACTGCGTCCGGTTTTGCCACCGGCCGTGATCTGGCCGAGGCGTTTGATCAGGCGCTTAAAGAGGAACAGGCTCACCAGGCCGTTGACTTCCGGATCGGCCGCCGGACCCATGTAGGCATGGTCAGAACATTGAATGAAGACAGCGTTTTGACAATTGAGCTCAACCGTACCCGACAATCGATCAGCCAACCGTTGGGCGTGTTTGTGGTTGCAGATGGGATGGGGGGGCATGCTGCCGGGGAGATCGCCAGCGGAACAATTATCGACGTGATCACCAAGAAGGCTTTCGCCGAGTTGATGCCTCCGAAAGGAGATAAAACCGATCCCGGGAAGTGGCTGCACGAAGCAGTCGAAGAAGCGAATAAAGAGGTGTTTTCCTTGCGCAAATCGGCCGGGACCGATATGGGATCGACGCTAGTTTCGGCGGTTTTAGATGGCTCCCAGGCGTACATTACCCATGTTGGAGATAGTCGCGCCTATTTGATTAACAGCGGCGGTATCCGCCAGCTTACTACCGATCACTCTTTGGTGCAACGGATGATTGCTGCTCACCAGATTTCCCGTGAAGAAGCTCGCTATCACCCGCAACGCAATGTCATCTATCGCACGATTGGTGATAAACTGAAAATAGAGGTAGAAGTATCTTCAATCACTATGGCCAGCGGCGATTTTCTACTCCTGTGTTCGGATGGATTGAGCGGCATGGTCGTGGATGATGTAATCTGGGATCTCGTTCTTGGGGCAGTTTCACCCCAGGCAGCGTGTGATTCGCTAATCGACGCGGCTAACCAGGCTGGAGGCGAGGACAATGTTTCTGTCCTCATCATTAAGGTCGTCCGGGTATAAGTTGGCAGAGTATGGGATCGAAGATCACGGATCGAAGATCACAGATCGAAGATCACGGATCGAAGATCACAGATCGAAGATCACAGATCGAAGATCACAGATCGAAGATCACAGATCGAAGATCACAGATCGAAGATCACTGTATTTGAGAACCTGAAATGGCTGGAGAAATAAACTTTAACGCAACCTTACATCGGCTTGTATACCAGGCTTTGCCTACGCCGCAGCAGGCTTACCTCTTATTAGAGGCTGTGCCTGTAGCGGCAGCCTCAGCAGGCAGTAACCAACCGGTGAACTTTAGCCTCGTCCTGGACCGTAGCGGCTCGATGGCTGGGGAGAAGCTGCGCTCGATGAAAGAAGCCGCTAAAGCGGTTGTCGATCGCCTTGGCCGGGATGATATCCTTTCCATTGTCATATTTGATGATGCAAGCCCGGCCGATATCGTCCTTCCGTCAAGCGCGGTAGAGGACCAGGAGAAGGTAAAGAGACAGATAGATGCCATTCAGGAGCGCGGCGGCACACATCTTTCAACCGGAATGCGCCTCGGATTGCTAGAGTTGCAGAAAGGACAGACTGTGGGGCGGGTTAGCAGCATGCTCCTGCTCACAGATGGCCGGACATGGGAAGACCAGCAGGCGTGTGGAGAGCTGGCCGACCAATGCCGCCAGGCAGGGATACCCATCTATGTCCTAGGCCTGGGAGTGGGCAGCGGAAGCGATTGGGACCCTCGCTTTTTGGAAGACCTCGCCCAGCGTTCGGGTGGAGAGTGGGCGCCAATCGACTCGCTGGAGAAGGTTGGCGCAGTATTTGAAGGCGCCCTTCGTGCTTTGCAAGGCACAGCAGTCACCAATGCTCAGTTGACCATGCGCCTGGTAGGAGGACTCACTCCGCGGTCAGTCTGGAGGGTAACGCCCCTGATCAGTCTTCTCAACCGGCAGCCTGCTTCGGCCCACGATGTCCAGGTGTTCCTGGGTGATATTCAATATGGCGTGGGTCAGTCGGTGTTGGCAGAGTTGCTTCTGCCGCCGCGCCGCGCGGGCGCTTTTCGTTTGATCCAGGCTGACATCTGCTATGACAACCCGGCAAGCGGGTTAGCTGGAGAAAAAGTCAATTTGGATGTCGTAATAAACTTTACAGATGACGATGGGCAAGCAAGCCAGGTAAATGATCGCTTAATGAATATCATTGAGCGTGTGACCGCCCATAAGCTGCAAACGCAGGCCCTGGATGAAGCGGCTGCGGGACAGATCGTTAAAGCCACACAGCGGTTGCGGGCCACGGCTACCCGCCTGCTGGCGCTGGGAGAAGTGGAGCTGGCTCAGCAGGCAGACGAACAAGCCCGGTTGATCGAGGAGAATGGCCGCATAGACCTGGCGGCTGCACAAAAGATGCGTTATGCTACCAAACGATTGACGGAGATCGATACTTAGGTTTCAAACTATTGTTTCTTCGAAGGAGGTTTTCTAATGTCTGTCATAACCTGTCCAAATTGCCGCACACCTGCGCCGCCTGGCGCAATCTTCTGCGATAATTGTGGCTATGACCTGCGTGCAGTTGCTCCAGTTGCTCAACAGCAGACCCCGCCCACTTTTCTTGTCCCGCAATCCGATACGGGCGAGATGGTTTGTCCGAACTGCCAGCATGCCAATATTGCCGGCTCGGCTTTTTGTGAGAATTGCGGTGCGCAGCTTACACAAGCCAAACCGGTCGCTCCTGCTCAACCCCCAGCCCAGCCTGCACCGCAACCGGCAGCTCAGGCGGATGTTCCACCGGCGGTTCCGTCTAGCTTTGTCACCGGTCGGCTGGTAATTCAGGAAACGAACGTCTCCTTGACCATACCTGCCAGCAAGACGTCCATTATCATCGGTCGTGAAGACCCCGTGAGCGGGGTTTTCCCTGACATTGACCTGGATCCGCATGGCGGTCATGAAGCTGGGGTAGGCCGCCGGCACGCCCAGATCCTTTCTCAGGGCGGGCAGATGTACATTGAGGATCTTGACAGCGTAAATGGAACAATTGTCAACAAACAGAAAATTTCCTCTAGGCAGCCTTACTTGCTTCACTCTGGGGATGAGTTGAGGCTCGGCAAAATGGCGTTGGTTTATTACGATCGATAGCCCTTATGCGTACTTGCCCCGATTGCCATAAGCCAGTAGATGAGGCAGCCCGGTTCTGCGATAATTGTGGGTATTCTCTCTCGCAGGCGGAAGCAAAACCTTTGTCACCAGCATCGCCAGTAAAGCCTGCCCCTCCTTCTATATACCCGTCGCCGGCTCAGGGGATGTCCCTGCACGAGACGGCCCCCGGTACCTGTTCGGCTTGCGGTTTTGTAAACGTGGTGGGGGAGATGTTCTGCCAGAACTGTGGAGTTCAGCTTGCACCAGTAGCCAGCACTCCGCCTCCACCACCCGTGCCTGTTTCCTCTGCGGGGCCGGGCCCGGTGAGGGCTGTCTCTGCGAAACCGAAGGTTACACCAGGTCAGTGCCCTTCCTGTGGTCGTGCCTACCAGCCGGGAGAAGTTTATTGTCAGAATTGCGGCATGCAGCTTGTGGAGATTAAAGCCACTCCGCCCGCCACCGGCGATGAAGAAAATCCGACCTTGCCGTCGCTCTCGAACCCTCTTCAGGGCGCCCCAGAAGCCAGCCCGGAAAGAGTGACCGGCCGCTTGATTGTGAAGGAGACCGGGGCTGAGGTCTTCCTCCCGCCCGGCAAAGCCCTCCTTCTGGTCGGGCGGTTAGACCCGGTCCGTAATGTCTTCCCGGATATTGACCTGACTCCGTATGGCGGCGAAAGCTGGGGTGTATCGCGCATCCATGCGCGGTTGGTGGCGCAAGGCGCGAATGTATTCTTGGAGGATTTAAACAGTACGAATTTTACCTTTCTCAATCGCCAGAAGCTGCAACCAGGTCAGCGCTATATGCTCAAACATAAAGATGAAATTCGTTTCGGACTTTTAACCGTAGAATTTTTGGCCTATTAGGGAATTGACTTAAGATATTTGGCTCAATTTTAATTTACCGTTGAGGAGCATCGATGATAAAGCTGGAGGCGGCCACGCTGACACACCCCGGACAGGAAAGAGAAATAAATGAAGACCGTGTCTGGGCGCAAATCTATACACCTTCTGAAGGCGAGCCAACTGGCCTGTTCATCGTTTGTGATGGCGTTGGCGGATACTTGGGAGGAGAATACGCCAGCCAATGGGCGGTAGAGACCATCAAGCACGAATTGTCCAACCTGTTTTATTCCTCAGATCCCCGCGCCACACTCCGTCTGCCTGAAAAAGAGCTGGAAGTAACCCAGCCCGGCAAAGGATCGGCCACCCGCCTATCAAAAGCCCGGATGATTGAGAGCCAGGTGCTGCAGGCAGTGGAGAAGGCGAATGAGGTTGTTTACGACTATACCCGGCAAAAGCCGAAGCAAGCTGGAAATGCAGGTACCACCCTGACGATGGCGGTCATTCAAGGGAAAAGAGCGGTCATTGCGAATGTGGGTGACAGCCGGACTTATTTGCTAAGAAGCGGGAAGCTGCGCCAGATCACCAAGGACCATTCCATCGTCGCTTCTCTAGTTGCCAGCGGCAAGATCCAACCGGAAGAGGTCTTTGCTCATCCTCAGCGCAATATGATCTATCGTTCCTTGGGATTTAAACCAGAGGTGCAGGTAGACACCTTTCTCGAGTTACTGCAGCCCGGCGACCAGCTTTTATTGTGTACAGACGGGCTATGGGAAATGGTGCAGGACGCGCAAGTGATCGCTCAGCTCGTCGAGGAAGCAAGCCATCCTGAGCAGGCTTGCGAGCAGCTAGTTGAAGCGGCGAATCGGGCAGGCGGGGGAGACAATATCAGCGTGGTGATCGTAAGAATCCATTAAGCGAAGCATCTTAGATAAAGGTCTGCGATAAGCGTCATCAATTGGTGCTGGCATCATGACACTGGGACCGGGCACGATCGTTCAAAATCGCTATCGAATAGTAAAACTGCTTGGGTTGGGCGGTTTTGGAGCCATGTACCGGGCCTGGGATACGACCCTGGACCGCCCTTGCGCGTTGAAAGAGAACTTGGACGCCTCTCCGGAAGGTCAGCGCCAGTTCTTGCGAGAAGCGAAAATCCTGGCCAATTTGAACCACCCCAACCTACCGCGTGTAACAGATTACTTTTCGGTGAAAGGCCAGGGAGAGTACCTGGTGATGGATTTCGTCGATGGGCAGGACTTGCAGGAGATGCTCGAGAACAACAGCGCCCCTCTCCAGGAAGCGAGAGTATTGGGGTGGATCGGGCAAGTTTGCGATGCTCTGGCATACCTGCATTCTCACAGCCCTCCGGTCATTCACCGTGATATCAAGCCTGCGAACATCAAGATAACCTCTTCTGGGCAGGCAATGCTGGTTGATTTTGGTATCGCAAAAGTTTACGATCCAGGTTTGAAAACGACGGTTGGCGCGCAGGCGGTGACGCCCGGCTTTTCTCCACAAGAGCAATACGGAAAAGGTACTACCGATGGGCGGAGTGATATTTATTCGCTGGGCGCAACCTTGTATACGTTGCTGACTGCTCATGAACCGCCGGAGAGCATCCAACGTAATTTAGGGACGACATTGGTCCCACCGCGCACGCTGAACCAGGCTGTCTCAGCGTCAACAGAACGGGCCATCTTAAAAGCGATGGAGATGCTGCCAGGAGCGCGTTTCCAACGCGCGGCTGAATTCAAGGCCGCGTTGCTTCCTCCGCCTCCTTCGCCGCGACCTGCGCCGGTTCCGGTCGCCCGCCCTGCGCCAGCTCCGCAAGTCCCGGCAATCCGGTCGTACCAGGCGCCGCATGCCGCCTCCTCATCCGGCATCCCAATGATCTGGTTAGGCTTGATCGGCTTTTTATTGTTGGCCCTGGTTATCCTTTTGGGTACGCTGATTCGCAGGCTCGGGAACTCTGGGCGTACCGGGCGCCTGGCAACCCAACCCGTTCTGGTTGTCCGGTCTGCGACCTCTATAATTCCCACCGCTGCATCCACGATGACCAACACCTTGGAAGCCACCAGCCTGCCCGTGGTTAAAGCCCTGGCCTCCCCCAATCCTGTCCTCCCGGTCGCAACCCGTGTCTCTGGCTTAGATGGCATGGTGATGGATTACGTGCCAGCAGGCTCGTTTGCCATGGGTTCCACGGATTCCGACTCGCAAGCAGGTGATGACGAAAAACCCAGCCACCGCGTATATCTGGATGCTTTCTGGATCGACCAGACCGAAGTGACGAATGGTATGTTTGCCACATGCGTGCAGGCTGGGGCTTGCCAGCCGCCGGGAGAAAAGGGCTCGAAGACTCGCCTGTTGTATTATAGCGATTCCCACTATGAGAACTATCCGGTCATCTACGTTTCATACTCTGGTGCAGAAGACTATTGCCGTTGGGCTGGAAGACGCTTGCCTACCGAAGCGGAATGGGAGAAAGCTGCGCGGGGGATCGATGGCCGCATCTACCCATGGGGAAACCAGCTGCCTGATGCGAGCCTGCTCAACTATAATAACCAGGTTGGCGACACTCAGCCGGTTGGCAGCTATCCGGCGGGGTCTAGCCCCTTCGGCGCGCTGGACATGGCAGGCAATGTCGCGGAGTGGACCGCGGATTGGTATGGGGAGAGCTATTATGGGACCTCGCCAGCTTACAACCCAAAAGGTCCTCCTTCTGGCGAATATCGCGTGCTGAGGGGAGGCTCTTGGTTCAATGTTGGCCGGGTAGTCCGAGCTGCTTTTCGTATGTGGAATTACCCCGACTTGCAATCCGACAGTAGCAGTTTCCGCTGCGCTCGATCGGCTTAACCATTCAGGCTGAAAATGCCAGCCTTCTCGCTGTCAAGGTTTGGGTTACAATTAGGTTGGGTTTGAATTCCTCTGACAAATGATGCCATAGGAGAGTGGATATGAGTACCAATTTCTGTCCCAATTGCGGATCACCAAATGCCGCTCAAGCGCGTTTTTGCGCTCAGTGCGGCCAGACTTTATCTTCGCAGCCTGTAGCTGCTCAAGGTCCAGCTTCTCCTCCAGCTTGCCCGCGCTGCCATACACCGATACGTACCAGCGCCCGCTTTTGCCAAACCTGTGGGTATGATCTAATGCAGCAACAAGTTCCGGCAGGTCCACCGCCCGGTGGCCAACTGGTCAGAGTCCCAAACCAGCCGCCCGGTCAAGGCACACCGAAACCTCCTCCGCAGGCAACCCAATATATTGGTTCTTCTGCCGCGGCGTCGGACTTGATCGTGCGTTGGATGGGGGGCAATTCCCAGCACTTCCCGCTCTCCAAGCCAGTCATTTCTGTAGGACGCGCCCCGGATAATGATGTTGTCATCAACCATCCTGCGGTTTCTGGCCACCATCTCAGCCTGGCAATTTCGCCAACCAGTATCTCGGTCACAGACCTGAACAGCACCAATGGTACACAGCTCAACGGCCAACGGATCCCACCGAACCAGCCGCAGGCCATGCGTCCTGGGGATGTCCTCCGCCTCGGAGACCTGACAGGTAACTGGGTCACCCTGGCTTTCGCGGGAGAATCAGGCGAACCGGTACGCATGTTATCCCTGGGGAAGCTAGATCTTACGAACCTGACCAGTGTGGTCATTGGCCGGGATCCAAAATGTTGGTTGCCCTTGAACCACCCCACGGTTTCGTATCAGCATGCCACAATCTTCAAGCAAAATGGCGGCCTGGCGATCCGCGACATGGGCAGTACGAACGGTACGTATGTGAATGGCAAACGGATGAGCCAGGTGCCGCTGCAGAGCGGCGACGAGATCCAGATTGGTCCATTTAAGCTGGCTTACGATGCGCAGCAGCAAAGCCTGGCGAACTCCATGCGCCTGGGACACCGCATCGATGCGATCCAATTGGGCCGGGAAGTCGCCAAAAAGCGTATGATCCTCAAAGATGTCTCGCTTACGATTCAGCCAGGCGAGTTTGTGGCGTTTGTAGGCGGCAGCGGCGCGGGCAAAAGTACCTTGATGAAGGCGATGAACGGTTATGATCCAGCCAACCATGGTCAGCTCTTGCTGGATGGCGAGCCGCTTTACAGCAAGCTGGATATGTACCGTACGCAGATGGGCTACGTGCCGCAAGATGATATCATCCATAAGGCGCTGCCGGTCCGGCTGGCGATGTATTACGCGGCGAAGCTGCGCCTGCCCGACGCCCGGCCCTCTGAAATTCGGGCCCGCATCCAGGATGCGCTCAGAG
>Ga0209048_10007264_pt1 | contig 10259 bp, 8 predicted proteins | sample FrelakmetCRP12CR_FD_187146 | JGI IMG/M metagenome (GOLD analysis project Ga0209048, IMG submission 187146) | Freshwater lake sediment microbial communities from the University of Notre Dame, USA, for methane emissions studies - CRP12 CR (SPAdes)... | ecosystem: Environmental > Aquatic >... | reverse complement strand
CCAGCGGCACGAACTTCGAGCCGAGAGAACCGGCGCGATTCGTTCACGACCTGGCAGCCGGCGTCAACCAGCTTCTCGACGATCCCGAGCGCCTCCGGGAGATGGGCCTGCAGTCGCGCGACCGGGTCGAACGGCATTTTAGCTGGTCCAGCATTGCCGGGCGCACGCTCGACTTCTACTCTGACCTCGTGCACGAACACGCCCCCAAGGCGTCTGATAAGTCCTGATCAGCAGCCTTCCGCGTCGACCCATGCCCGCAGCAGGATCGCCGCCGGGCCGTTGAACTCGATCTTGGGGGCCAGCCCGGAGAGATCCACGCGCGGAGGCGAAGCACCCGGGGCGAACAGGCTCACGCCGTCGTAGCCCCAGTTCCGGCTACCGGGGAAGTCGCCCATGGGCATGAGCTCGATCGCAGTCACGCCCAGCCCTGGAAGCTGCGGAAGCCGGCGGGTCACTCCCTCGAAGGTTCCCTCGGGCGAGAAGGTGCCGACGTGCAGCTCGTAGATGACCAGGTTCTCGCGCGAGGCCCCTTGCCAGCCCCGATCGGTCCAGGAAAACCGGGCTGGATCCATGACCTCGGATGGTCCGTGGATTCCCTGGGGCTGGAATCGCGAAGCTGGATCGGGGAAGGGGCCCTGACCGTCCAGGCGATATCGGTAAAGCGCTCCGGCTCCCAGGCCCGGCACGAACCCGGAGAACATCCCATCCGGAGACTTGCCGAGGTGAATCACCCGGTGCTCGGGGCCCTCAACGACGACCTCGACCTCCCGCTTGCCGGGGGCCCAGACCTGGAAGAAGACGCCATCGCCGTGGGGACAGGCGCCCTTGGGCGGTGGCCGGCTCATCTCGGAGCCTTCTTGAAGATCAGGACGGTCAGGGGAGGCAGGAGCAGGACGACCGACTGCGGTTGCCGGTTCCAGCCGATCGGCGATGGGGCCAGCCCCCCCATGTTGCCCTGGCCGCTGCCGCCGTAAATCGTGGCGTCGCTATTGAGGATCTCCTCCCAGCGCCCGCCCCGCGGAACTCCCACGCGGAAGTTCCGAAGGACCTGACCGCTGAAGTTGCAGACGACCAAAGCCTGGTCGTGCTCCGCCGAGCCCTTGCGGAGGAAGGCGAGCACGCCGTCGGCGGCGTTGTCGGCCTCGATCCAGGCGAAGCCATCGGTCCGGCAATCCAGCTCGTGGAGGGCTGGCTCGGCCCGGTACTGCGTGTTGAGGTCGCGCACCCACCGCTTCAGGCCTCGATGTCGTGGGTCTTCCAGGAGGTGCCAGTCGAGGCTGGTGCCATGGGCCCATTCCTTCCACTGGCCGAATTCATCACCCATGAACATGAGCTTCTTGCCGGGTAGCGCGAACATGTAGCCATAAAGTAATCGCAGGTTGGCGCGCTTTTCCGACTCTTCCCCCGGCATCTTGGCCAGGAGCGATTTCATGCCCGGTTTGGAGTCGTCGTGCGAGAGCGGCAAGAGGTAGTTCTCGTTGAAGGCGTAGTGCATCCTGAAGACGAGCTTGGTGTGGGCTTTCGGCCGCTCGGTTGGCTTCAGGGGCATGTACTCCTGGAGCGTGTCGTGGACCCAGCCGAGGTCCCACTTGTAGTCGAAGCCGAGTCCGCCGCTTCGTGCCGGCCGAGTGATGTCGGGCCGCGCGGTCGCGTCCTCGGCGAACGTCAGCACCCCGGGGCGGTCCTCGTGGACCTTCTGGTTCACCCCTTGGAGGAACGCGACGGCCGCGAGGTTCTCGTTGCCGCCGAACTTATTGGGCTGCCACGTTCCCGGCTCGCGCATGAAGTCGAGCCGGATCATCGATTCCACCCCGTCGACCCTCAGGCCGTCGAAATGATAATTCTCGAGCCAGAACAGGGCGTTTGCGGTCAGGAAGTTGACGACCGGGGGGCTCTCGAAGTTGTAGGCGTATGTTCCCCAGACCGGGATCTTCCGCCTTTTGGGGTCGGCGGGCTCGTAAAGGTGGGTGCCGTCGAACTCGGCGAGGCCGTGGGGGTCGGGGGCGAAGTGGGCGGGCACCCAGTCGAGGATGACCCCGATCCCCCTCTGGTGCAGCGTGTCGACGAAGAACATGAGGTCATGGGGCGTGCCGAACCGAGCCGAGGGGGCATACAGGCTGACTGCCTGGTAGCCCCAGGACTCCGCGGCCGGATGTTCGAAAACGGGCAAGAGCTCGACGTGCGTGAAGCCCATCTCGGCGGCATACTCGGCCAGCCGCGGGGCGGCTTCACGGTAGGTCAAGAGCCGATTGCCCTCCTCGGGAACACGCATCCAGGAGCCAAGGTGCACCTCGTAGATCGTGATCGCCGCGGTGATCGATTGGCGGTCGCCACGGCCGGCCATCCACAAACCGTCGCCCCACTCGTAGGGTGACGGGTCCCAGACTTTCGAGGCGGTCCCGGGGGGAGGCTCGGCGGCGAAGGCGTAAGGGTCGGCCCGGTCGAACCGCGAGTTGCCGTCGGGGGCGACCATCGAGAATTTGTAGAGCGCCCCCTGTCGAATCGCCGGAACGAAGCCGGACCAGACTCCGGTCCTGCCCCTCCGTTCGAGCGGATTCACCGCCGGGTTCCAGCCGTTGAAGTCGCCGATGACGGAGACCTCGCGGGCGTGCGGGGCCCAGACGCCGAAATGGGTGCCGGATGAGCCGTTAAGGTCAAGGACATGGGCCCCCAGCTTCTCGTAAATCGAGTCGTGGGTTCCCTCGCCGATCTGCTGCAGGTCCGAGTCACTGATGATGATCATCGCTGGCCAAATGGTCCTTTCCCCGGTGCCGCCGCACCGCGGCCGCCCGGTGTGACGCTAGCATAATCGCCGTCGGTTTCTGATTCCAGTGCTCGACGCCAACTGCCCTGGAGCTGTCTGCCAACACGGGGTCTCCCGGGCTTTCCGGCCCGCCCCGGCTGATCTGGTATCACATCATCACATGAAGTAGTCAAAGTCTTGCTCGGTGCGGATCTTCCGCCGGACCCGCAGGATGTGAGCGGGGTTGACCTGGGGGTCGAGCTTCACGAAGTTCGTCTCGCCGTGCCAGAGGAACCGCTCATCGCTGATCAGGTCGTGCACCTGGTACGATTCGGCCAGCCCCGAGCCCAGGTGGAGATCGTGCATGGGGAGCCGCACCCACCCCGAATGGCTGTGAGACGGATCCAGGTTGACGATCACCACGATCAGGTTGGTCATGTCCGGGGTCGACTTGCCGTAGCAGATCAGCGCGTCGTTATCGATGTCGAAGAATCGGAGGTTGCGGTTGAACTGGAGCGCCGGATTCTCACGGCGGACCTCGTTGACCCGGGCGATGTAATCGCGCAGGCTCCAGGAGACCTCGAGGTCCCAGTGCGTGATCTGGTACTTCTCGGAGTTGAGATACTCTTCCGAGCCGGGCCGTACCGGCGTGCCGACGCACTGCTCGAAAGGCGGCCCGTAAATGCCGTAGCTCGCCCCCAGGGTCGCGGCCAGGACAAGGCGGGTCATGAAGGCCGGCCGGCCGCCGATCTGGAGATGCTCGGGAAGGATGTCGGGCGTGTTGGCGAAAAGGTTGCCGCGCATGTACTCGGCCGATTCGCTTTGCGTGAGCTCGGTTAGGTAGTTGGTCAGCTCCTTCTTGGTGTTCCGCCAGGTGAAGTACGTGTACGACTGCGAGTACCCCCCCTTGGCCAGCCGGGCCATCACCTTCGGCCGCGTGAACGCCTCGGAGAGGAAGATGGCCTCGGGATGCCGGGTCCACACCTCGGTGATGACCCAATCCCAGAAGCGGAAGGGCTTGGTATGGGGGTTGTCGACCCGGAAGATCGTCACGCCGTGATCGATCCAGAAGAGGAACACGTCGCGGAGCTCGGCCCAGAGTGCCTTCCAGTCATCGCATTCGAAATCAATCGGGTAGATGTCCTGGTACTTCTTGGGTGGGTTCTCGGCGTACTTGATCGTCCCGTCAGGGCGGTGGCGGAACCACTGGGGATGCTCGCGCACATAGGGATGATCGGGCGAGCACTGGAAGGCGATGTCCAGCGCCAGCTCGATGCCGAGTTCCCGTGCCTTCCTCACGAGGCGATCGAAGTCCTCGATCGTGCCCAGTTCGGGGTGGATGGCCTTGTGGCCCCCCTCGGGGCCGCCGATGGCCCAGGGGCTTCCGGGATCGTTCGGGCCGGGGGTCAGCTTGTTGTTCGGTCCCTTGCGAAAAGCCCGTCCGATCGGGTGGATCGGCGGCAGGTAAAGGACGTCGAAACCCATCTCCGCGATGTAGCCCAGGCGCGCCGCGACGTCGCAAAACGTGCCGTGGCGGCCTGCGACCGAGGACGCCGACCGAGGAAACATCTCGTACCAGGTCCCGAATCTCGCCCGCTCCCGCTCGACCATGATGCGGAGCGACCGGTCATACGTAATAGCCGCGCGCCGGTCGGGGTACCGCGCCATCCGCTCGACCAGGTCCTGCTTCAGGCCCGCCCGGACCCGTGACTCCTGGCTCTCCGTGCCCGCCAGGAACCGGGCCCGCTCGCGCAACCAGTCGGCATCAGGGCCGTTGGCGCGCTCGGCCGCCTGGCGGACGTGCTCGACCCCCTCCAGAAGCTCGCTGGTGAGATCCTGCTGGCCGGCCTCGTGCTTCTTGATCAGCTCCTTGTGCCAGGTGAGATAGCGATCGACCCAGGCCTGGATCGTGTACTCGTGCCATCCTCGAGCCGTTATCGCGAACCGGCCGGTCCAGCGGTCGTTGGCCAGCAAGGTCATGGGGACCTCGTCCCACCCGGTCGCGCCGGTGGAACGATGGCGGAGGACGGCCACGATCACATCATGCCCGTCGCCAAAGATGTCGGCAGCCACCACCAGCTCCTCCCCCACCGTCCGCTTGATGGGGAATCGCCCGCTGTCAACCTCCGGAGAGACTCCGGCAATGATCACTCGCGACGGAGCCAGGTCACGCACCCCGTCCCCCTGCGCCTCTCCTGCCGATGCCATGATTCGCTCTCCCCCGCGGTCACCATCGCGGACCGTGGCCAGACCTCTTGCCATCGCCGGCCGCCAGTGCACTGCCGGCAAGGTCATGATCCCGGAGCACCAGGCTCATCGGGCGCCCAGGGCAGTCGATCATGCCCAGACCCATCTTAACACAGACCGTCATGAACAATCCCGAGTCAAGGGAAGCAGCCCGCGAAGATCAGAGATCACCGGGACCGTGGGTGTTCCATGCGCCCTCTCTTGCTTCTGGGACCGACACACCCAGATCCCCTGGATTCCCGCATCGCGGGCCCCGATCATGTCACGTTCCCAGGAGTCTCCCACATAGACCACCTCCTTCCGCGCGAGCCCCAGGCGCGCCAGAGCATTCTGGAAGACTCGGGGATCAGGCTTGCGGTATCCCAGCTCCGAGGAAATCACGACGACCTCGAAGAGCTCTGCCAGGGAGGTCATGCGCAGCTCGGGTTCGATATAAAGAGCCTGGCTGTCCGACACCAGTGCGAGCCTGTAGCGTTCTGCAAGGGTCTCCAGCACCTCTTGAGACTCCGGGTACAAGCGGAATCGCTCGATCGAGAGCAAGCGGAAAAGCTGCGCGACCGCCCCGGGCAGATCGGAAGAGGATCCGGCGCCCGAACGCTCCAGGAGCCTGCCGAAGAGCTGCGCGGCGTCGACTTCCGGATGCCGCTCCGCGCTCCGATCCAGGCTCTCTTGCACGATGTGAAAGTAGATCTCGCGCAGCTCCGCGGCCTGGACCGCGGCACCTCGATACTGGAGGAAGGAGGCCAGGACCTGCCAGAGGTGGTCCTTCCTTTCGTCGGTTTTGATATCGACGATGGTCAGGTAGAAGTCAAACAAGATCGCCTTGATCGGCATCTCGAGGACCATACGCCTGCCTACCTTCGATGTCAAGCTTGTCGGCACCCGGTCCAATCGAGCCGCCATCGGGGCTGAGGTCCGGGCCGAAATCAAGACGCCTGACGGCAAGCCGGAATCGCGCTGCCGCGTCATCGGCAGCGGATCGAGCTTCGGCGGTAATAGCCTCGCCACCACCATCGGGCTGGGCCGGGTCGGTGACCACGCTGGAGGTGTACTGACCTACCAGCGGAGTCCGCCAGATCTTCCATGACATCCCCGCGGACAGCGCCATCGAGATTACCGAGGGCCATGATGCCTACCGCGTCGTCAGGTGGTCTCCGCTCCCGCTCCCCGCGGAGACCGCGCCCTGAGCGCCCTGAGCGAGTCAGTCCACGCCGACGCCCGGGTTGGATCACCGGGGCGCGATTCCGGGGCGCGCTCGAAGGCTTTATCCCAGGCCATCGCCAAAACAGCAGTCATGCTTCATTGAGCGCAGCCGGGGCCAGGCCCAGGAGCCGCTCGACGGCCAGCCCGATGTCCAGGGCACGCATCAGCGACTCGCCCACGAGAATGGCCGAGACCCCGGCGGCCTCGAGCCGCTCCACATCGCGCCGGGTGCGGATACCACTTTCACTGACCACCATGATCCCGGATGGGATCTGGTCGCGGAGTTTGAGGGTGTGCTCGATGTCGGTGACGAAGTGCCGCAGGTCGCGGTTGTTGATCCCGACGAGATCAGCCCCGGCGGCCAGGACGCGCGGCAGGTTCACCGCGTCGTGCAACTCGACCAGAGCCGACATCCCCAACGTCCGGGCTCGCGTCAAGAGCGTCGCCATCGTGGCGTCATCGAGGATCTCGGCGATCAGCAGAATCGCATCCGCTCCCGCCAGCCGGGCTTCGACGATCTGATACTCGTCGATCAGGAAATCCTTGCGAAGCAGGGGAATCGCAACCGATGCTCGGACCCGGGCCAGGTAGGAAAGGTGGCCTTGAAAGTAGGGAACGTCGGTCAGCACGCTGATGCAGGCCGCACCATGCTCCTGGTAGATCCGGGCGATGGCAACCGGGTCGAAATCGGCACGGATCAAGCGGGCGGAGGGACTGGCCTTCTTGACCTCGGCAACGAGCTGGATTGGCCCCGGCCCAGCCAGGGCTGCGCGGAAGTCGCGGACCGGTGGGGCCTCAGCAGCCTGGGCTTCCAGCTCCTCCAGCGGCATTTTCTTCCGCGCCGTGGCGACCTCCCGGCGTTTCGAGGCGACGATTTCGTCGAGTATGGTCGTCTTCATGGCTTGGTCTGTACCCATTCCAGTTCGCCCTCGCCGGCTTCGCCCTCCACACGAATCACTCTTGGATGGTCTCCATCAAGCCGAATCGTTGCCACGAAGGCAAGCTTTTTCAGGTCGTATCCTTCATGAACCCGAGGCGAGGTCTGCAGTCGGCTGTCTATCCGATCCAGTTACTTTACCCTCTGTCCTGGAGTCCTGGCGAGAGAAACGCTCCGGCAGCAAGCGGCCCTGAATCGTGCTTGGTCGACAGATCTCCAGATACGCACCCAAGCCGACCATCATCCATCAGCCTATCCAAGAACACATGGGCTATTGTTCAAGGATAGGGTAAAGATCAGTCAAGATGATTCTTATTGGTGAAATGCACAGGCAATATCGAGAATACCAGGAGCCGCGCTGCGCGAGCAGGAATCCGCGGGTTCTGTGCTTGCGAAGCGACGAGGCTCGATATAGAGTCCTACGTTATGCTAAGAAATGATTGCGCGATCCTACCTGATGGCCGGATGAACTGACTCAAGCTCGTACCCCTTCAAGCATGTTCCGCAGCCCGATTCCGCGCCTCACGATACAAGCCCGTGAGGGATCCGCTTGTACCTCGCATGGGAACCGAGGGACGATCCGGATGACGCACAGGTTCGCGGCGCTCCGTGATCATCGATGAGGCAAGCCAGGTTCGGCGACGACCTGGGGCGGGATGCAACAGGGAGACTTCAGATGGCAACGGTGGTGCAATGCCCCAACCCCTCGTGCGGCCGGACCTCGCATCTCGGGGAGGATCCACTGGGGCGGATTTTTCGTTGTCCGCGTTGCCTTACGAAGCTTCCCACGGCCGGAGTGAGCGCTGCGGATTCAGGGTGGACGACCGTCCTCGGGCCATTGCCCAGAAGGTCTTCCTCTCCATCCTTGGGGCGGATCTCAACGCCGGATTCGTCGCCTCCCTCTCTTGCACGGCACACGATGAGCTGGAATCGCACGCCAGCCCAGGCAGTCAGCTCCACATTCGCGGCGGCGCGCCTCTCAGCGTACGAGAGCGACCAGTTTTCCGTCGAGCCTTTCGAATCCCAGGCAGACGATTCCTGGGATGTTCACCTTCCCTCTGGTCTGACCTTGCAAGAGAGTGGTGAGGTGTATGTCGGCCCGTTTGGCCGCGAGGAGTGCTCGGAGTGGGACAGCCCGGCCGATTACCAGGGCTCGCTCAACGGCCACGGAAACACTCGGCTTCGTGATCACCAATCAGGGAAGCCCCCACGCAAGAACGCGGCGACGTCGGGAAAAAGCGCAAGGCGATTGAGCCGGTTCAAAATCGTGGACGTGCTGGGAGAGGGGCATCACGCCACGGTCTACCGCGCCTTCGATCCTCTTCTTGAACGCCAGGTAGCTCTCAAGCTTCCTCGTTCGGGAGTGGCGCCCACGGTTCGGGCCCTGGAGCGATTCCTGGGAGAAGCGCGGGCCCTGGCCCGCCTTCACCATCCCAGGATCGTGCCGGTCTACGAGGCCGGCCGCGACGGCGATCGCCATTACATTGCGATGGCCTTGATCGAAGGCCGCAGCCTGGCAAAGCGGATTTCCGAGGGGCCTGTTCCCATTCAGCAGGGCGCAAGAATCGTCGCCGAGCTCGCCGAGGCTCTGGCCTACGCTCATGGTCTAGGCATCATCCACCGGGACGTCAAGCCGGCCAACATCCGGCTGGACAACCATGATGCCGTCTACCTGATGGACTTCGGAATCGCCTACCTGCCTGATTCGGGAGAGGTTCCCATCCCTCCCGGAACCATCCTGGGCACCCCGGCTTACCTTGCTCCCGAACTGGCTCAGGGTGGCCAGTCGGACGTTTTGCCGGCCAGTGACCAGTACAGCCTGGGGGCAGTCCTTTACGAGATCTTGTGCGGTCAGCCGCCCTTCTTCGGCCCCCCGTCCTATGTCCTTTTCCATGCGATCCATCACGACCCCCCTTCCCCACAGACCATCGATTCCAGGATCCCCGGATCCCTGGCCGCGATTTGCCAGAAGGCCATGGCCAAGCAACCTGACCGCCGTTACCCCTCATGCCAGGCGCTGGCCGACGACTTGCGCTGCTGGCTTCGCGGCGAAACGCCCCTGGCTCGCCGCCGCCGCGGCTGGGCTCGCTTGATCCGCTGAGTTTGCTCTCCAGGCTGGAATCAGCCGTGACTCCTGCTTGGCCAGGTCCGCGTGCGTCGTTCACCTGGCAGAATTTCCCAGTCCGCGTCCCCTGTCTGGACTGACAGCCCGAACAGGCGCCGGGCAACGCTCAACTTGCCCCCGAACCACCCGGCCATGACCACGATCGAGCCGGCCGTTTCCTCATGGGAATCAAGATGAAACCGAGCCGGTCCTCGCTGATGGAGCTCGTCCAGGAAGAACTGGATGGCCTGGGCCTGTTCGATCGGATGGGGCGAATCCGGGTGGGTATCGCGCTGCAGGAAGCGCTCACCAATGCGCTTTTTCACGGCAACCTCGAAGTTAGCTCTAACCTTCGGCAAGAGGACGAGCAGGTCTTCTTCAATGAGGCCGAAACTCGTCGCTGGCGCGAGCCCTACCTCTCGAGGCGGATCCAGTCACCATGGTCAAGCGGTTCCAGACCCCCCTGGGCCCGGCGGTTGGCTATTGCGCAGGGGAAGCTTCTTAGGGGGGAATCGCGAACCCGCGGCGGAAGCTCTGTCCTGATGACTCTTCCGTCACTTGCCTCGTCACCAGGCACCAGCGCCAACGGTGGAAAGCTCCTACCTCGACGCCAGCCTCAACGGCCACGCCGGCTTCGGCTTCCGTCTCCATCTGGACCGGCTCGTCGATCGCCTCGGCCAGCTTCTGCAGCGTGGGATCGCCCATCGTTTCGGGCCAGATGTGGAATCCCCCTTTCCAGCTCGGGGGGATTTCCCAGAGGCCCCAGATGCCTTTCCCCTCATTGTAGCCACGATAGGAGACATCGTGCTTGCCGATATAACGCTTGGTCCACCAGCATTGTCCATCATCGATCTGGTATCGGCCTCGGATCAGGAACGGACCGATCCGGTCGCGACCTTCACCGGTCATCACCCCCTGGCGAAAGGTCAGATGCAGCTCCATCTGATGGCGGCCAGGGAGGTGGGACATCAGGAAGAATCCGCACCAAGGCCCTGAGGGAAACCGACTATCGGCCTCAACCTGCG
>Ga0209048_10007263_pt1 | contig 10260 bp, 8 predicted proteins | sample FrelakmetCRP12CR_FD_187146 | JGI IMG/M metagenome (GOLD analysis project Ga0209048, IMG submission 187146) | Freshwater lake sediment microbial communities from the University of Notre Dame, USA, for methane emissions studies - CRP12 CR (SPAdes)... | ecosystem: Environmental > Aquatic >... | reverse complement strand
CGAGGGCTTCGCCGTCGCGATCGACGACTTCGGCACGGGCTATTCGTCACTCACGCATCTGAAGCACTTCCCGATCGACACGCTGAAGATCGACATCTCGTTCATCGCCGATCTCGAGACGGACCCGGGCGATGCGGCGATCACCGAGGCGATCATCGGGCTCGCGCGCGGGCTGGGCCTCAAGGTCGTCGCCGAGGGCGTCGGGACGCAGGCGCAGCTCGATTTCCTGGCGGCGCGCGGGTGTCACTGCTTCCAGGGATTCTGGGCAAGCGTCCCCCTGCCCTGCGCCGATTTCGAGCAATTCCTTGCCAACGGGCCGTTTGTCCCGCCGCCCGTGACGGCAGCCCCGGCCTACCACTTCGTTACCTGGGACGCGCCCGTAATCGCGCCGCCGGGCCGCTTCCCCAGGACAGACTGCCGGGTTCCGTCCACTGCGTCCGCCGTTGCCGCCAAGACTCATGACGATTTCCCTCGACGACGTCCACCGCATTGCCCACCTCGCGCGAATCGAGATCGACGGCGCCGAGGCGGAGGAAGTGCGGGCCAAGCTCGATGCGATCTTCGGCCTGATCAACGAGTTGAACGCCATCGACACCGCCGGTGTGGTGCCGATGGCGCATGCGCAGGACGTCGCGCTGCCTCTGCGCGAGGACCGCGTCACCGAAACCGACCGCCATCGGCTGTACCAGGGCGTCGCGCCGGCGGTCGAGGACGGGCTGTATCTGGTGCCGAAAGTGATCGAATAGGTCGACCGTCGCGTGTTCGGCGTGAACGCCCTTGCCCCATCGTCGAACGGCGGACTCGTGCCGCCCGCCACCCGCCGCCCGCCGCGCCGCCACCAATCATGATGACTTCTTCCCTCGCCGACCTCTCGCGAGCGCTTGCGGAAAGGCGGCTTTCCAGCGTCGAGCTGACGCAGGCGGTCCTCGAACGGATCGCGCGGATCAATCCGACGCTCAACGCGTTCGTGACCATCGATGCCGAACACGCGCTGGCCGACGCGAGGGCCGCCGATGCGCGTCGGGCCGGCGGCGAGGCCGGGCCGCTCAACGGCATTCCGATCGCGCACAAGGACGTGCTGATGACCGCGGGCTTGAGAACCACCTGCGGCTCGCGAATGCTCGAGAACTTCGTCGCGCCCTACGACGCGCATGTCGTGGCGGGCCTGAAACGGGCCGGCACCGTGCTCATCGGCAAGACCAACATGGACGAGTTCGCGATGGGCTCGTCGAACGAAACGTCGTATTTCGGCACCGTCAAGAACCCGTGGAACGTCGCGTGCGTTCCCGGCGGCAGCTCGGGCGGCTCGGCGGCGGCGGTGGCGGCACGCCTCGTTCCCGGGGCCACCGGCACCGACACCGGCGGCTCGATCCGGCAGCCGGCGGCCTTTTCCGGCATTACGGGATTGAAGCCCACCTACGGCATCTGCTCGCGCTACGGCCTGATCGCCTTCGCGTCGAGTCTCGACCAGGCGGGCGCGTTTGGGCAAACCGCGGAAGATTGCGCGCTGCTGCTCAATGCGATGGCCGGCCACGACCCGCGCGACTCGACGTCGCTCGATCGCCCGGCCGAGGACTACACGCGCCTGCTCCGCGCGCGCGGGTCGCCGCACGACGGCGCGCAACCGCTCGCGCAATTGCGCATCGGGCTGCCCAACGAGTACTTTGGCGCCGGCAGCGATCCTGACGTGGCAGCGGCACTGGACACCGCGCTCGCCGAGTTTCGACGGCTGGGTGCGAAGATCGTCAACGTCGCGCTGCCCAACGTGAACCTCTCGGTGCCGGTGTACTACGTGATCGCGCCCGCCGAAGCTTCGTCGAACCTGTCCCGCTTCGACGGCGTGCGCTACGGCCACCGCGCTGCCAAGTACGACGATCTTGCCGACATGTACAAGAAATCGCGCGCCGAAGGCTTCGGCGCCGAGGTCAAGCGGCGGATCCTCGTCGGCACCTACGTGCTGTCGCACGGCTATTACGACGCGTATTACCTCAAGGCGCAGCAGGTGCGACGGCTCATCGCCGACGATTTCCGCCGCGCGTACGAGAAGTGCGACGTGATCATGGGACCGACCGCGCCGTCGACCGCGTTCAGGTTCGGCGCCATGACGGGCGACCCGGTGCAGATGTACCTGAACGACATCTTCACGACCGCCGCCAATCTGACGGGCGCGCCGGCGATGTCGATCCCCTGCGGCTTCGACCGCAGCGGCCTGCCGATCGGGCTGCAGATCCAGGGCGACTATTTTGCGGAGGCGCAGATACTCGACGTCGCGCACCGCTATCAGCAGGCGACGGACTGGCACCAGCGGAGTCCGGCGTTGAACGCCGGTCGCGGAACGAGATCCTTATGAAATGGGAAACCGTCATCGGGCTCGAGACCCACGCCCAACTATCCACCGCATCGAAAATATTCTCGGGTGCGTCGACGGCGTTCGGCGCCGCGCCGAACACGCAGGCTTCGCCGGTCGACCTGGCCCTTCCCGGCGTGCTGCCGGTGCTGAACAAGGGCGCGGTCGAGCGCGCCATTCGCTTCGGCCTCGCCGTCGGCGCGACGATCAACCGGCGCAGCGTGTTCGCGCGCAAGAATTATTTCTACCCCGACCTGCCCAAGGGCTATCAGATCAGCCAGTTCGAGATTCCGGTCGTGCAGGGCGGGGCGATGACGATCGCGACGGCGCAGGGAGAAAAGACCGTGCGCCTCACGCGTGCCCACCTCGAAGAAGACGCCGGCAAATCGCTGCACGAGGACTACCACGGCATGACCGGCATCGATCTGAACCGCGCCGGCACGCCGCTGCTCGAAATCGTCTCGGAACCGGACATGCGCAGCAGCGAAGAGGCGGTCACCTACGCCAAGGCGCTGCACGCGCTCGTGCGCTGGATCGGAATCTGCGACGGCAACATGCAGGAAGGCAGCTTCCGCTGCGACGCCAACGTCTCGGTGCGCCCGGCCGGCAGCGACACACTGGGCACCCGCTGCGAGATCAAGAACCTGAACAGCTTCCGGTTCATGCAGCAGGCGATCGAGTTCGAGGTGCGCCGGCAGATCGAGCTGATCGAGGACGGCCGCAGCGTGGTCCAGGAAACGCGGCTCTACGACCCGGACAGGAACGAAACGCGCTCGATGCGCAGCAAGGAAGACGCGCAAGACTATCGCTACTTCCCGGATCCCGACCTGCCGCCGCTCGTGATCGACGAGGCGTGGATCGAGCGCGTGCGGGCGGAGATGCCGGAACTGCCGGCCATGCGCCGGCTGCGTTTCATGGCGACCTCCCGCGTGGACTTGATCGAGATCGTCAAGAGCCGGTCGAATGTCGACCAGGAGGGCGTCGATGACGAGCTGTTCGATGAGAGCGTCCCTGTCCTCCAGGCGAGCGCGCTCAAGGCGACCTACGGTTTGCCGCAGAGCGACGCGACGACGCTCGTGTCGAGTCGGGCGATGGCCGACTACTATGAAGGTGTCGTCGCCACCGGGCGCGTCGACCCCAAGCTTGCCGCGAACTGGATCCTGGGCGAGCTTTCCGCGGCGATGAATCGTGCCGAGATCGAGATCGAGAGGGCCCCGATCTCGCCGGTGCAGCTGGCCGCATTGTTGAGCCGCATCGATGACGGCACGATTTCCGGCAAGATCGCCAAGGAAGTCTTCGACGCGATGTGGGCGGGCGACGGCGACGCCGACACGATCATTGCCAATCGGGGCCTCAAGCAGATTTCCGACGAAGGGGCGATCGACAAGATCGTCGACGAGGTGCTCGCCGCGAATCCCGCAATCGTCGCCGAGTTCAGGGCCGGCAAGGAGAAGGCGTTCAACTCGCTGGTCGGGCAGGCCATGAAGGCGACCAAGGGCAAGGCGAACCCGGCACAGGTCAACGCGATCCTCAAGAAGAAGCTCGGAGCGTAACCGCCGTTGCTGGGCGGAAAGTAGCGGAAAGTAGGGTCAGACACGACTTTTCGCGCAACTTTCCTGCGAAAAGTCGTGTCTGACCCTACTTTCCGGGCGGTTGCTGGGTCTGCCCCGGGTTTCGCGCGCGCTCAACCCGGGCTACGAGGGCACCAGGGCAGGTTATGCGTGCAGCGGCTTGTACCGGATCCGGTGCGGCCGCGCGCCGTCCTCGCCGAGGCGCTTCTTCTTGTCCGCCTCGTACTCCTGGTAATTGCCCTCGAAGAAGACAACCTGCGAGTCGCCTTCGAACGACAGGATGTGGGTGGCGATGCGATCGAGGAACCACCGGTCGTGCGAGATGACCAGCACGCTGCCGGCAAATTCGAGCAGCGCGTCCTCCAGCGCGCGCAGGGTTTCCACGTCGAGATCGTTCGACGGTTCGTCGAGCAGCAGCACGTTGCCGCCGGCGAGCAGGGTCTGCGCAAGATGCAGGCGGCCGCGTTCGCCGCCGGACAGCTGGCCCACCATCTTCTGCTGGTCGGCGCCCTTGAAGTTGAAGCGGCCGAGATAGGCGCGCGAGGGCATCTCGAACTTGCCCACGGTCAGCAGGTCGCGTCCGCCGGAAATCGCTTCCCAGACCGTCTTGTCGTCGGGTAGCGATTCGCGCGATTGATCGACCACGGCCAGCTTCGCCGTGGCGCCGATCACGATCTCCCCCGCGTCGGGCTGCTCGCGGCCCAGGATCATCCGGAACAGCGTCGACTTGCCGGCGCCGTTCGGCCCGATAATGCCGACAATCGCGCCGGGCGGCACGCTGAAGGAAAGCTTGTCGATCAGCAGGCGCTCGCCATAACCCTTGCTGACTCCGTGCAGTTCGATGACCTGACCGCCCAGGCGCTCGGCCACCGGAATGAAGATCTCCTGGGTCTCGTTGCGCTTTTGATGTTCGTAGGATGAGAGTTCCTCGAACCGGGCGATGCGCGCCTTGCTCTTCGCCTGCCGGCCTTTCGGGTTCTGGCGCACCCACTCCAGCTCCTTCTGCATCGCCCTGATCCGCGCACCTTCCTGCTTGGCCTCCAGCAGCAGGCGCTGTTCCTTCTGCTCGAGCCACGAACTGTAATTGCCCTTCCACGGAATCCCGTGGCCACGGTCGAGCTCGAGGATCCATTCGGCCGCGTTGTCGAGAAAATAGCGGTCGTGCGTGACCGCCATCACGGTGCCGGGGAACTTCTGCAGGAACTGTTCGAGCCAGTCGACGCTTTCGGCATCGAGATGGTTCGTCGGCTCATCCAGCAGCAGCATGTCGGGCTTCGACAGCAGCAGGCGGCACAGCGCGACACGGCGCTTCTCGCCGCCCGACAAGGTCGCGATCTTCGCGTCCCACGGCGGCAGGCGCAGCGCATCGGCGGCGATTTCCATCTGCACATCGGTGCCGGCGCCCGCCGCGGCGACCACGGCTTCGTATTTCGCCTGGTCGGCCGCCAGCTGGTCGAAGTCGGCATCGGGTTCCGCATAGGCCGCGTAGATCTCCTCCAGCCGGGCCTTCGCCTCGAGAATCTCGCCCAACCCCTGCTCGACCGTTTCGCGCACCGTCCTGGCCGCATCAAGCTGCGGCTCCTGGGGCAGAAATCCGATGCGCAGGTTCGGCATCGGCACCGCCTCGCCTTCGTATTCCTTGTCCTCGCCCGCCATGATCCGCAGCAGGCTCGACTTGCCCGAGCCATTGACGCCGAGCACGCCGATCTTGGCGCCGGGGAAGAACGACAGCGAAATGTCCTTGAGGATGACGCGTTTGGGGGGCACGATCTTGCCCACCCGGTTCATCGTGTAAACGTATTGAGCCATCGATTGCCCGTTGCGGCCGACGCGTTGGAATCCGGCGATTATCGCAGGGTTGCCCTGCGGGACGCGGCAAGCGCGAAGGGCGGCCCGTGCGCCGCCCTTCCGTATTGCCCGAAGCGCCGCCGGCGGCGGCGCCGCTTATTTCTTCCCGGCGCCGGTCGGGGCCACCCCGGCAGCGCCGCCACCCGAGGGCAGTGCGCCCGGTACGTCGCTTCCTTGCAACGCATGCCATCGCACCTTGTCCGCGTCGTACTTCGCGGTGACCGCCCCGATCTCCTTCTGCTTCTGCTCGATGAGTTCGGCCTGCCGGGCGAGTTCGCCGTCGGTGGCGGCCAGTTCGCTCTCGATCTCCGCAGGAACCGCCTTGCCGGCGTACCCCACCTTTTTTGCCGTAAGCTCCGACTTTTTCTTGCTCAACTGTGCGCTGTAGGCCTGCGCCGACTGCAGCGCCGCCTCGACCGTGCGGAGCGACCGTTTCTTGGCGAAGTCGATATCGGCCTCCGTCGTATACGAGGCCAGCAGCGCACGGTCGCGCCGTGCGGTCTCCTGCTGCTGTCGAACCGCCTCGCGCTGCTGCTGCTGCTCGGCCTCGCGCTGTCGCTGCTGCTCGGGCGTCATCGCGGGATCGATCTTCTTGACCGGAAGGCCCTGCTGGTTGAGCTCGACCCTGCCCTTGTTCACCGCGTCGGGCGGCACCGTGTCGGTGTAATGAACGATGCCCTTGTCGTCGACCCACTTGTACGTCGTGGCAAGCGCGATTCCGGGGCCGAACCCCAGCGCGGCCATCGCCAGCAGAAGCGCAGCCGCAACTGACGGCCGGCCGCAGAGCCAACCCCGGCCACGGCGCCACGCCTGCACAAGTTTCAAATTGCTCAAATCTGTCTCCACAAACCGATTTCCGCCACAACCCGGTGCCCAACCCCGGTCCAACTACCCCGGCCGGGCGCCATATTGCATACGGTAAGCCCTCACTGCGGGCTGCCATGCCTCGAGTTCGGGCCGGCCCGCAATGAAGCGCATCACGTCGTCGAGCGTCGCGATCGCCACGACCGGTATGCCGAAGGCGTCGCGCACCTCCTGCACCGCGGACGTTTCGCCCTGTCCGCGCTCCATCCGGTCGAGCGCAATCAGCACGCCGCCCGGCTCCGCCCCTTGGGACCGGATGAGGTCGACCGATTCCCGTACCGATGTTCCCGCGGTGATCACGTCGTCGATGATCAGCACCCTTCCCGTGAGCGGCGCGCCGACAACGACGCCGCCCTCGCCATGGTCCTTGGCCTCCTTGCGATTGAAGCTGTACGGCAGATTCCGCCCCTTTTCGGCAAGGGCGATCGCCGTCGCGGCCGCCAGCGTGATGCCCTTGTACGCCGGTCCGAAGAGCTGGTCGCACCCGATGCCGGACGCAAGCCAGGCATCCGCGTAAAACCGCCCCAGGTCGCGCAGGCTCGCGCCGTCGTTGAACAGTCCCGCATTAAAGAAATACGGGCTCCGCCGTCCCGCCTTGGTCATGAACTCCCCGAACCGCAGCACATCGCGTGCCAGCGCGAAGGCGAGAAACTCCTGGCGGAAATCGGTCATTGGTGCGCGGTCACGGATCGTCGGTTGAGTATACCGCGCCGACATCGCCGGCCCGGCGTGGTTCCCGCATGGTTGTGGGGGCCTCGCGGGCAACGCGCCGCGGTCGTGTAAACTCGCCGCCTTTTCGCGGATTCGGGCGTTTGCCCGCGGACGCCGGGGATCGCTTGCGAATCATTACGCTCAACGTCAACGGCATCCGCTCCGCCGAGCGGAAGGGATTCGCCCGCTGGCTCGCCCGCGCCGAGCCCTGGGACGTCGTCTGCCTGCAGGAGATCAAGGCCGGACATGCCGACATTCCGCGCTCGCTCGTCGCGCCGCGCAAGGCGCGCGCGGCGTTCGCCCCCGCCGCGAGGAAGGGCTACAGCGGCGTCGCGGTCTACGCCAAGACGGCGCCGCGAATCGCGACCGGCTTCGGCAACCCCGAGTTCGACCTCGAAGGGCGCTACCTGGAAGCGGCGTTCGGCGAACTCACGGTAATCAGCGTCTACCTGCCCTCGGGCTCCAGCGGCCCGCACCGGCAGGCATCGAAATTCCGCTTTCTGCAGGCGTTCCTGCCGCACCTTGCGCAACTGCGTGCGGCAAAACGGGAGGTGATCCTCTGCGGCGACTGGAACATCGCACATCAGCCGATCGACTTGAAGAACTGGCGCAGCAACCAGAAGAATTCCGGCTTCCTCCCCGAGGAACGCGCCTGGCTCACCCGTGTGTTCGAGGAGCTGGGCTTTGTCGATGTGTTCCGGCGCGTGGATCCGCGGCCGGAGCAATACACGTGGTGGTCGAACCGGGGCGAAGCGTGGGCGAAGAACGTCGGCTGGCGGATCGACTACCAGATCGCGACACCGGGCATCGCCGCCAAGGCGACGGCGGCGAAGATCTACACCAACCGGCGCTTTTCCGACCATGCGCCGCTCATCATCGACTACGACTACGAGTTGCGGTGAACGGGTCCTGAGTTGCTGCGTATAACGAACCTCACGCTCGCCCGCGGGGCCAAGCGCCTGCTCGAGGGCGCCTCGGTCACCGTCTACCCGGGGCACAAGGTCGGGCTGATCGGCCCGAACGGCAGCGGCAAGTCGAGCCTGTTCGCGCTGATCCGCGGTGAATTGCTGCCCGACGCCGGCAGTGTCGAGCTGCCCGCCACCTGGACCATCGCGCACGTCGCCCAGGAGACGCCCGCCGTCGCGGTTCCGGCGATCGAATTCGTGCTCGATGGCGACCGCGAACTGCGGGACGTCGAGCGGGCCCTGACCATCGCCGAGGCCGCCCACGACGTCGAACCGACCGTGGGCGGCGAAGCGCTGGCAGAATTGCATCACCGGTACGAGGCGATCGGCGGTTATGCGGCACGCGCCCGTGCGGCCACGCTGCTGTCGGGCCTGGGGTTTCCCGACGCGCGGCAGGCGGATCCGGTGGCGAGCTTCTCGGGTGGCTGGCGGATGCGGCTCAATCTCGCGCAGGCGCTGATGTGCCGGTCGGACCTGCTGCTGCTGGACGAACCGACCAACCACCTCGACCTGGACGCGGTGCTGTGGCTCGAGGACTGGCTTGGTCGCTATTCCGGCACGCTGCTGCTGATCACGCACGACCGCGACTTTCTCGATGGCGTGGTCGGGATGATCGTCCACGTCGACGGGCAGAAGCTCAGGACTTACGGCGGCAATTACACGCAATTCGAGCTCGAGCGGGCGTTGCAACTCTCGCTGCAGCAGGCGAGCTATGCCAAGCAGCAACGGCAGATCGCGCACCTGCAGGCATTCGTCGACCGCTTCCGCGCGAAGGCCACCAAGGCCAAGCAGGCGCAGAGTCGCGTCAAGGCGCTGGAACGCATGGAGCGGATCGCCGCGGCGCATGTGGACAGCCCGTTCGAATTCACGTTTGCGGCAACGCCGATCACTGCCCGGCAGCTGGTGCGCCTCACGCACGCGACGCTGGGCTACGGCGATCCGGCAACGCAGCCTCCGATCCTTGCCGATCTGGAGTGGTCGATCCTCGCCGGCGATCGCATCGGCCTGCTCGGGCCCAACGGCGCGGGCAAGTCGACGCTGTTGAAAGCGGTGGCCGGGACGCTCATGCCGCGTGCGGGCGAGCGGTTGACCGCGCAGGCGTTGAAGATCGGCTATTTCGCGCAGCACCAGGTCGAGCAGCTGCGCGAGGAAGAATCGCCGTTGTGGCATCTGGCGAAAATCGAGCCGGGCGCGCGCGAGCAGGAACTGCGTGACTTCCTCGGCGGGTTCGATTTCCGGGGCGACATGGCAAGCGCGCCGGTGGGGCGCTTTTCCGGCGGCGAGAAGGCGCGCCTCACGCTCGCGCTGCTGGTGCGGAAAAAACCCAATCTGCTGATCCTCGACGAGCCGACCAACCATCTCGACATCGACATGCGCGAAGCGCTGGCCGAAGCGCTGCAGGATTACGGTGGCGCGCTGGTCGTCGTCGCGCATGACCGCCACCTGCTGCGCGCGACCACCGACGCCCTGTGGCTCGTGGCCGACGGGAAGGTGGCCCCGTTCGACGGTGACCTCGACGACTACCGCGATTGGGTGCTCGGTCAGCGGCGCCGGGCCGCGGCCGGCGAAGCCCCCGCCGGGACAGCGGAAATCGAGGGCGCGCCCGACCGCAAGGCGCAGAAGCGCGCGGAGGCCGAGTCGCGGCAGCGGGCCTACACGCAGCGCAAACCCCTCGCGAACAGACTCGCGAAAGTCGAACGCGAGATGGAGAGCCTGGTCGCCGAAAGAACGGAGTTGGAAGCGTGGCTCGCATCGTCTGCGGCCTACACCGACGCCCGCAAAAACGAGCTGAAGGCAAAGCTCGCGCGGCAGGGCGACGTTGCGTGGCAGCTCGCGCGGCTCGAAGCCGAGTGGCTCGACTTGAGCGAGGCGCTGGAGAACCTGGGCACGTAAACCGCGCCCGGCGATGCCTGCGCCGGCCGGTCAGACCGCCGGCGCGCGCGCAGCCGTTGCG